>Ga0214923_10002884_pt1 | contig 22199 bp, 23 predicted proteins | sample LL1510_MetaG_FD_177993 | JGI IMG/M metagenome (GOLD analysis project Ga0214923, IMG submission 177993) | Freshwater microbial communities from Lake Lanier, Atlanta, Georgia, United States - LL-1510 | ecosystem: Environmental > Aquatic > Freshwater > Lake | place: USA: Georgia | collected...
AATTTCAAATTCAGATTGTGGGCGCACCTGACCTAACAAGTCACACTTCATCAGGAACTGGTACAGGTCTTGATGGTCTTGGCTTTGCTGAAATGTCTGGTTTGAGCGTTACCAACGAATTGATTGCTTACCGTGAAGGTGGCATGAACACACACCCACACAAAATGGTTGGTCAATCAGACTTCCCACCAGTGTCGTTTAGCCGTGGTGTTTTTTCAAATCAAGCGCAAATGTGGAAATGGCAAACATTTATCCACTCATGGCAACAAGGAACAGCGGCTACTGGAAGCACTGGTTTGTTAAAATCAGGCGGTAGCAATGACTACCGTTGCGATATTGTTGTTCGTGTTTTTGACCACCCTTACACTCGTAACGACGGTATTGGTGGCTCATACCAAGCAACTGATTTGCCTGCAGGAGATACAAAACCAGGTAAAGTTCAATTAGCATTTAAATTGTTTAATTGCTGGCCTGGTGTTTTTGCAATGAACGGTCTTAACGCTGGTGACAACGGTATTTTGATTCAACAAATGACCGTGCACCATGAAGGCTTCTATGTTGCATTTACTGAGAACGAAATTGACCAAATTGGAACTACTCGTTAATTAATTTAATAATTTACAACTTAAGGAGCACTATATGTCTACTGAACTTTCGTCTCAAGCCGAGGCTGTAAACCAAGCACTTCAAGAACCAGCACCTAAGGTAGACCTTCCAACAAGTTTAAAGGTTGACCTTTTTCGTGGTTTATACGAACCTTCTTCAAAAGAGTGGTATACAACTGCAACTGTTCGTGAACTTAATGGAGAAGACGAAGAAGCCCTTTCTGCTTTTGACGTTCAAAAAAACGTTACTTACTCGGAGTATATGACCCATCTTTTAAAACGTGGGGTTGTAACAATTGGAAATGTTGAAGTAAAAGGTAGAGCAGAAATCATTGACGACTTAATTGTTGGCGATAGAGATGCTTTGTTTTTAGGAGTTTTGAAAGCAACTTATGGTCGTTATCGTGAGTTTCAAGTAACTTGTCGCGAATGTAGTGGAGACAACGACATTACTATGGACCTAGATACAGACTTTAAAAGCGAGCCTGTAAAAGTAGACCTTCACCAACCAATTGATGTAAAACTAAAAAACAACACCACAGTTCAACTACGCTATCCAACTGGTGGTGATAGCCAAATTGCTGGTAAACGTGGTAAAACTACGGCTGAACAAAATACTATTATCTTGTCACGATGTGCATTATTAGACGGTAAAACTACTGCTGAAAAAGAGGCGTGGGCTAGGGGGTTGTCATTGGCTGACCGTAACAAGTTAGTTAAAGCCCTCTTCTCGGCGCAACCAGGGCCTCGTATGGAAGAGGTGAAAACCCAATGCTCCCACTGTAATGCTAAGATAGTACTAGCATTAGATTGGGTCGCACTTTTATTTGGCTAATCTAGTCAGGGTTTATTGGGAGTACGAAGCGATTGCCTCTACGTATAGGGGTTTTGGTCTAAAAGACCTTAAAACTATGACGGTAAGACAACGAGCATACTGGTTCAGGATGGCTAGTTGGCGAAACTCCAGTGGAGGCTAATTAAATAATGGAAGAACCAAATCTTTCTGGTGGCTTAGGCGGCAGTGCTGCTGAAGGTAACGCCGCTAGTGCAATGGGTAATTCTGTTGTTAACTCACGCCTTAGCGTTGACCTTAAAATGTTGGAAGGTCTTAACAGAGAACTTAACACCTTAAACGAAAACACTAAAAAAATTAAATCTAATTTTAAAGATTTAATTAGGAACACCAAAGACTTAACTGCAGAACTAAACAAAGCCGCTACTGCAATGGGCAAAGTTAGTGGCAAATCTAGTTCTGGTTACATGGACACATCTAAAGGCATGCCAGCAGTAGCAGACATGCGTGAAATGCAATTACAAAGCGTTGAGCGCATCTTAGGAGCGCTTGGTAAAGGTGGTGGAGGGTTACCTGGCGGCGGAGGTGGCGGAGGTGGAGGAGGAAAGATTCTTGGTGGATTAAAGGCTTTTGGAAACACCTTACAAAATAATCCTTATTTTAAAACTGGTCAACAATTTGCTCAAATTGTTGGCGCTGGCGCAGACATTATTGATAGCCGTGTGGACAGAAACAGAGGTTACGCACTTCCCGCTGACAGACTAAGTGTTCAACTACAACAACAATATGGCATGAGCCAAATGGATGTAATGAACAACCTACGTGGTCCATTACGTGGTCGTCGTTTAGGAATGGGTGGAATTAACGAATTACTTTCAATGCAATCACGAACTGGAATTAATGCGGCTCAACAAGCAGGTTCTGTTGAGAGTATGAGAACATTAATGGGGTACGGTTACAGTGCTGGTGACGCAACTCAATACATTGAAAGCCTTGGTCAAGCAGACACTGTAAACAGAATGTTTATGATGACTGGAACTAGTCTTTATGGTATTGGTGGTCAACAAAAGTCAGCACAACAAGTAAACCAAGATTTAATTCAAAGGCTTGGATTAAATAACCGAGAAATTATTAATGCTGGTCGTCAATCTGGCTCTATGGTTCGTCAACGTTTACAAATGTCTGGACTTGATGAAGGCGCTCAAGATTTGTTGTTGCAGTACGCGGAATCAAACGTTAGTTTTACTGAAAAAGGTGGTAAAGGTTTTTATGACCCGTCTAAAAAAGAAGACCGTAAACGCATGGGAATTGAAGGAAACTATGCTACACAACAAGAAGAAACTACCCGAACAGAAGTAAATCGTGAAGAACAAATGTACAAACGTCAAGCAGATAACTATGCCGATATGGAAAGAAATCTTCAACGAGTAAATAAAGTTCTTGGTGAGTTTGAGGATAAGTTGTCGTCAATTATTGGTGCTCGCACATCTACTCGTGGTATGTTTGGTGGACAGGGAATGAAATTCCTTGGCGGTGCAGCAATGGTTGCTGGTGGAGTAATGACATTAATCCCTGGAATGCAAGCATTGGGCATTGGCACTATGGCTGCTGGTGCTGGTATGTTTTCAAAAGGTGATGCTACTGGTGGAGGAGCAGCAAACCCTGGGCGTATTGCTTCGGAAAACCCTACCAAAAAACCAACAAACACTGCTGGTCTTTCTCAATTAAAACCAGTTTTACGTGAACCTCTTGCAAAATTGATGGCAGACCGTCCTGGAATTTCTATTGGTCAGGGTTATCGCAGTCCAGAACAACAAAAGAAAATGTTTTTGGAACGCTATTACCGAACAGATGAAAAAACTGATACGTACTATGACGGTTCATATTGGATGAAAAAACCAGGTGTTGCAATGGCAGCACCTCCTGGATTGTCATATCACGAAATTGGTTTGGCTGCTGACCTTGTATTTGCTACCGATGCTGATGAAGCATGGTTGCAAGCAAATGCCAGCAAATATGGTCTTGATGAGTTTTCACGACACGGAGAACCGTGGCACGTCCAATCAAAAGCCTACCCAGCAAGCCGTAGACAGTATGAAGACAGTGGGGCAACATATGGAACAGAAACTGAACCTGAATACAAGTATGTTCCAGACACTACTGGTGTAATTACAGAAACAGGCCCAACTGGACAAAGTGGCATGGACATGAGTTACAGTGCAACAATTAAACAACAGTTAACTATGTCTGAATCAATGGCTACTTTTTCAGCACAGGGCGTTGGTGGAACTGTTGGTGGAACTTCTAAACGACGTACACAACAAAGCGGAAAAGACAGAGGAAGTGCAGGAAAAACAAAAATTGATTCCGCTCCTGGTTCTTTTGACCCATACGAGTTGGCTCGTATGCTTGACCGAAGAAAATTTAAAAAAGAAGACATTTGGAAGATGCTTGCTATTTCATGGCGAGAATCTAGGTGGAATCCAAAAGCCTATGTAAGAGACCATGACGATGATTCATATGGTTTGTTTCAAATTAACATGCTTGGAAACATGGGTCCAAAACGCGCTAAAGATTTTGGAATTTCAGATTACAAACAATTACTTGACCCAACAACAAATATAAAAGCAGCGCGTATTATGTATGGAGGCGGCAATTTAGACCCTTGGACTAAAAATGGAAGTCCAATAGGTGGGATTCCTGACTCAACAATTAAAGTAAGTAAAGAAATTGCTGGAAGTCTTGGGTTTCCTACAGGCGACCCTTCAGATAAAGGTTATACTCCGCAAAGACAAAAAAATAGTTCTGCATCTGGTTCTACCACTATTAAAACTGGAGAAACTATAAACAATACGTTTAATGTTACCCCTACTATAAACCTTACTAGTACTGGGTCTGTTCCTGTAGACGCTGCCAAATTAGCAAAAGAAGTAACCAAACTTATTGACCGCGAACTAAAAATGAACATGGTAAGGAGTTCGTAATATGGCTGATTTTGAAAAACTTGAATGGACTTTAGCAGAAGCGTTTAACAATGATTTTAATAACTATGCACGGCTAAAGGAACCACGAGATGTAAGTAGGGAAAACAAAGCATTTGCTTTTCCTGGTCCATACTCTAGAAATATTGCTGGAACAAATATAGACCAAAAAATGAAACGCGGTTTTATGCGTAGCATTATTATGGACAAAGATATTTCTGAAAAATTTAAAGTAACTAGTCCTGGCAATCTTCGTCTTAATTTTCAATTTAACCCAGAATATATTGAACGTAATGTGCGCCAAAGTCCTGGTGCTGTAAACCCTTTATTACAAAATCCAGCCAACTTAACTCAAGCAGTTCCAGGAACTGCTGAATTTAGTTTCACTATGATGTTTAACCGTGAAGCAGAAGTAGCACAACGTCGTAGAGATTTAATATTAGGTACTCAACGAATTCAAGGAAGTGCTGACAGAATTGAAGCCAATCTTGCAGCCAATATAATAGATGATATAAATACAAGTGACATTACTAATGCATTAAAAGACCCTGGTAAGGTTGGAGTAATGCATGACCTTTCTATCTTTGACAGCATTATTGGACAAGGTATTACTGAAGAATTAGTAAATGTTATTTCTGCGTATACTCAACAACAAACTGTTGCAATAACCAATGAAGCAGACGAAAACGACAAAATTACAGTTTTTGATAAAACTAAATTTGAAGAATCAGTTACTAAAAACTTTGGTAACTCTGCTTTCTTAAACCCAATGCCTGTTCGTATTGTGTTTTCAGATTTGTTTATGGTTGAAGGATTAGTAGTTGGTTCAGCAGTGGCTTTTCAAAAATTTAGTCAAGACATGATTCCAACAATATGTCAAATTAATTGTACCGTATATGCACTGTATGTTGGTTTTGCAAAAAGAAAAGCATTTTTAACAGACAATCTTACATCTTGGGCAGTACAAACAGCCAATGCTGTAAAAGAAACACAAGCAGCAACTGCTCAAGCAACTAAACAACTTCAGCAAAGTATACATAAATTAAACGTTGGAATAAATGCTGTAGCCCCTGGTAACGCATTAACTGTTCCCGCTACAAACTCTATTGGTATGAAAGTGTTTCAAGCAACAAATACTGGTGTTTATTTAGAAAATGCTTCTACATATTATGCAGGAAATGGTAACACTGCTGCGAATAGATTTGTAACACTTCCTCAATGGTTTAATGCTTTTACTGCAAGCAACAATTCTTTAGGAATAATGAAAAACACAGCGGGTTCTTATGTAGGAAACACTGTTTTAAGTAGTTTTGGTAAAACAACACTTCCAATAACTTTATATGTAACAACAACAGATGCTTCATTTAACACAGTTTCATCTTCGCTTACATCAAGCATTATAGATACAAACACTAATCAAAATAAATCAGCAGTAATTACTGGCGGTGGAACTTGGACTAAAATTACAGATAAAGAAATGGGACTTCTTGCTGAAACCACTGTAAACGGTGTAAAATTTTATGTGTTTAAAAACACTTTTAATCTTGACCCAGTAGACGTAACTAGTGTTAAACAAACAATTAATCATACGTCTCGTTGCAAATTAATATTAAATATTACATTTCAAAAAACTTTATCAGATGGGTCCACGGCTAAACACGAAATTAATCAAGATTTGTATTACAACGGAACCGACCCATTTTTTTATGATGTTGCTTCAGGAGTTAACAACAATTTTGATTTGGTTAAAAAATATGTTTTTAATTTAAAAAAACTAACAGGAAAAGAATTAAAGTAGGTTAACTAATGCTTAACTCTAAATCGTCTCGTTATTTTTCTACATATTATAATGATAATAATACAGAAGCACGAGCCATAGCAAAACGTGTTACTACAAAATCTCAACCATATTTTACTCACGTAACTGAGTCAAATGAATCATTTGCTTCTCTTGCAGGAAAATATTTGTACAATGAAAAACTATATTGGTACATTGCTGACCAAAATCCACAAATTCGTTTTCCTGATTTAATTCCTGTTGGAACACTTGTTCGCATACCGTTAGCATGATTACCACTAATCTTTCTCCTCTTGGCATTACTTGGAATATTGCCATAGATGGTGTTCCCTTTAACAAACAAACTGTTCAACGTGTTCAAACATCTTTTGTTGAAAACCAACACGATTATCTTTCTGTTGAACTTGTAGGTGTTCCTTCTACGTATGTTTCTTTGTACGTAGACCGACCCATAACCATGTCCGTAACAATTAATGGTGGTAAATCATTTTCTTTTTATGGTTATGTAACTCAAGTTGAAGGGACTTCTTCTACAAATGAAGGAACGGTTAATAATAGTCCGTTTCAAATTATTAAACTTATTTGCCTTGGTTCATCACACCTGCTTCGTAGCAACAACACTTTAGTTTGGGAGAACGTTACTTTAAAAAATATCGTTTCCGATATTGCCAATGATTTTAGATTAGGTTATTCAATGCCCGTAGATAACTACGTGTTTAAACGCCTTGTTCAGTCAGAAGAGTCTTTGTGGAAATTGCTTGTAAAAGCATGCGACCAATTAGGGTACACAATAACACTTACTAATTCTCATATACATATTTGGGATAAAAACAAATCATTAGCGCGTCAATCGTCATATACCGTGTTGCGCGGAATAAGAATTAAAAGGGAAAACTATAGCCCTCTTCCAGGAGATATTATTAGTTTAGAATCAACTCTTGGAACTGCTGACGTTTCTCAACAATCTGGTGACAAGACCGTTTCATACATTGATGAACGTGGTGTATTTGTTACTGTTGACAGTTCTCAACTAAACGGATTAAACAGTTTTGGAACTCCTCCAGAAAGTAGGTTTTATAACAAGTTAACAATTAGTGTTGATTCTTTTGAAAAAGCATCTCGTTACATTGAATCTAAAATTAAAAAAACGTATCCGTATATGGCAGATGCTTTAGTATACGGAGACCCATCTATTGTTCCAGGTGGTGTAGTAAAAGTTGAAGGCTATGGTGGAGACTTTGATGGATATTGGTACGTTAACTCTGTAACACATACATTGTCAACTGATAACTTATTATCATCTTTAAAATTAGAAAAAAATGGAACGTACAACATTCTTCCAAAGTTCCCAATTGTTCAACGTTACCAACAAGCGCCTTTACCAACATTGATTAAAAACAAATGGGTTATGAAATCAGAGTATGTAAATGTATACAATTAAAGGCATTCATACTGTCGTGTCTGGAGGACCACACCGAGCAGTAGTAACTTATTCCAACAGTAGTAGTGGGGAAATAAGAGTTCGTATACCTGCTGTGTTAGGCTCGTCAGAAGTGGCTATTTCATTAATTGGAAGACAACCTGATTTAAACGGTTGGTCTGTTCCTTTTGTTGGAGACCAAATTATTGTTGGTACAGATGATAGTACTTTTACAAATGTATTTTGGATTCAAAGTGATGGGACGTCTAAACTTAAAGAACGAATTGCCACATTAGAAGCACAAGTGGCATCTATTTTGGAGGCATTATCATGAGGTCTATTAGAATACCTTTTAGTTTTGAAGAGGGCAGCGTATCTTCTACAACTAACGTAGATACTATCGTTAAACAAGAAATTATTAATTATTTTATGACAATTACTGGAGAAAGGGTAATGAACCAACAATATGGCGGTAGTTTACCTCAACTGTCTTTTGAAATTAACGACCCTTTAGTTTTGGCTGATTATAAACTAGACGCTATCAGTGACGTTAATTCAAACCTGTCTTTTGGAAAAGTATTAGACATGGCTGTAGTGGACAACGAAAATACTACATTTTATGAGGAAAACGTGGCTACCGTGCTGGTTCGTTACGCCGTAGCACCTAGAACAATATCTACTGTAAAATTAATAGTAACAAACACATTTAATGAAGAAAGCGATATCTAATGGCAACTATTGATTATTCTAATCGCGATTATGATTCTATTCGCGCTGACTTGTTGTCTCGTGCGTCAGAGATAGTTCCTGAATGGACTGCAAGAAACTCGTCTGATTTTGGAGTTTTGTTTGTTGACCTTTGGTCGTACTTTGCTGACGTACTACACTATTACATTGACCGCGCTGCTGGTGAGGCATTTATCACTACGGCAACACAACGAGAGTCGTTGTTGGCTCTTGCCAGTTTGTTTGATTACAACCCACAACTTCAAAAGTCATCAACTGCAACTGTAACTGTTGTTGGTGCAAACATTCCTGCAGGAGACGTTGTAACAATACCAGTAGGTACTACGTTTGTTGCTCCTGCAACTTCTGAACGACCAATTGTTTATTTTACTTCAACGGAAAGTGCTTCTGCTTCTGCTTCTGCAAACGCTATTATTTCAGTTGTTGAAGGTTTACAAATTAATGATGAAACTGTAGGCACTTCAAACGGTGCTGCAAACCAACGTTTTTCATTGTTTTATAACGGAGTGATTGGTGACAGTGTAGTGGTGTATGTACAAGAAGGTGTAGTAGTTGACGGTGTTCCTTCTAATGTTGAATATCAATTTGTTAACAAACTTCTTGACTCAACCGCAAATGACCGAGTGTTTACGTTATTATCAACAGCATCTAATGAAACTGAAATTGTTTTTGGAAATGGTATTAACGGTAAGATTCCAAATACTGGACAAAACATAATTGTAAATTATCGCAAAGGTGTTGGTTCTCGTGGCAACCTTTCGGCAAATTCAATCACACAAATTCAAAACTCTCCAAGTATCTATATTTCTGAAATTTTGTCTAGTGCTGCTGTTGGTGGAGCAAACGTTGAATCAATTGAATCGTTGCGAAATAACATACCAAACTCTTTTGCAACACAAGACCGTGCTGTATCTTTAAGTGATTATAAGGCGCTTGTTTTACAAGTTGCTGGTGTTGCTAAAGGCACTGCTTCTTATTCAAGTGGAACAGTTACTATTTATGCTGCGCCATTTACGGAAGATTACTTAACATACTCGTCTTCAACATTGCCTGTTAACGCTACTTTACAAACCAACATTATTGAGTATTACGAACCTCGTCAAATGATTGGGGCAAGCGTAACGGCGGCTAGTGCAATTAACTTAACAGCAGTCAACGTAACTGCCACCGTAAACGTATTGCCAGGATATATTGCAAGTAAAGTTGCTGAATCTGTTGAAACGGCCTTGGACACGTTGTTTGAATTTGAAAATGTTTTCTTTAACCAAACTTTGTCAAAAGGCCAAATATACAGAACAATTCTTGATGTTCCTGGTGTTGATTATGTAACCCTTTCTTTACCAAGCACTGAAACCGTAACGTCTGGTGCATATGGCTTGTTAAAAAAAGGAACCTATACACTTACAACCGTTGGTGGAGTTACTGGTTAAATGGCTTTAGTATCTTTTCGGTTACGCCGAACCGATGATGTTGGTTCTTATGTTCGCGAAGAAAGCCGACTAGATTCTGCACTTCGTAGTGACTCATATGTAACCCCAACAGATTCATTTGGGTTCTCGTCGTTTAGTGCAACGGTAATGAACGTTGAAGAACAAACTGTAATAGATGCAGGACGACCAGGCGGTCAATACACCGTTTATGAATACGACGTGTTGACAGAATGGACATTGACTGAAGCGTTGGTTTCTTCTCCAGCAACCGTTTCACCAACTGAAATACATTTAATAGTTAATCAATACGGAGAACCTCTTACAGTTGAAGATGGCACAACAATATTTACTTGTAATAGTTCATCTTTTGTAAACACCTTTCGTCACGTTAGTTCGTTATACAAACCTGGAACTTGGTTGTACTACGGTTTTTTTATTAAATACTCAGATGGCTCAACAGAATGGTTTGAGCGTGCTGCAACAGTAACAGTTCAATTGCCAAAATATTACCAATCAGTTGAAGACCTTTGGAAACGAATTCCAGAGTACTACAGGGCTGCTGACTACGCCGAAGGAAAAGGTCACCTTAAAAAATACTTGTCGTTGTTTGGTTGGGAACTTGATAAAACACGAAGTTTAATTGACAGTTTAATAACTATAAATGACCCTGTTACTTCTCCAACTGCAACCCTTGATGCCATTGCCAAACAATTAGGAGTGCCAGTAACTTCATTGGACGTTGGGACATCCAGGCTTAGAAGCGTCCTTTTAAATATTTTTAACCTTCGCCAACGCAAAGGAACGATTGGCGGAACAACTTCTTTTATCTCTGCAATGTCTGGTTGTCAATCTCGTTTTGATTCAGATACAAATACTTTTTATGTGTATTCGCAACGAGTAAACCTTTTATCAGACCCTAAATTTAGGCAACAAGATATTTCTTTTTATTTAGGAAACCCGTCTGTACTTGATAGAACACCTTTTACACTTCGTAGTGAGAGTGGTGGTTCTGCCTTACGTAACCCAGACGCAAATGATGATGCAATCAGAAACTACAACTCAAACCCTTTGTCTGTAGGAGAGTTAGCAGAATACACAACGACTTTAACAACTGATACTGCGGCTTCTGTGGGTTGGGGTGTTTACACGTATGGAAGTGCTTTTTCTGGAAGCGCTTCTGTTCCTGTTATTAACACAGTTATTTATGACGGTGAAGAAACAGCGGGTGCTTCGGTTTCTGTTGTTTATGCAAACGGAGATGGTATTAAAATTGAAATTCCAAATGATGCAACTGGTCCTCAAGTAGTTGTTGTATACGGAAGAAAACCTTTTTATTACCGAAATGATGTTACTTATTACAGTTCTTTTAACTGCAATCTTTCAGGAGCATCTTTTGTTAACCTTCGTTTTATAACTAACGATAACATTAATAGTTTTATAGAAATTGACCCACCAGACTCTATTGGTGAAGCATTGTTTTATGATTCATGGAATACTGAAAGCGCCGCAAATCAAGACATATTTTTATATGGAAACACTGCTTATTACAACGCCAGTGCGCCTGGTTTGGCAACCGCTGGTCGCTTTAGTTTGCAACATCCAGAATCTCCAGACATTGACAACGTTGAAAAGGCTGTAGTTCCAGCATTAGTATTCTTTGCAGACCCAGGTGATTCTATCATTGTCTCTAAATGGTTGGTTGAACCTAATGCCGTAGGACGTTATTTTGATGGAGATGACATCTATGGTGGTTTTATTCAACAGGCAAACCAACCAAGCATTGTTGGTGTTGCAGACTACCGATGGGGTCCAAACGGCGGTGAAGACAATGAAAACTTTTCGTATTACACTCTTGATTATGCGAGAGTTACAAACGCGGTAGAACGTGTTGTTGAAGACACTTTGATACCTGTTAACATGATTGGCAATTACACTATTGAATGGAACACTATCCCAGGAGACTAATGGAACTATTACTTGCAGCACTAGCCGTTTACAAAGTTGTACAAATTTTAGATTTATTTTTGACAAAGGAACCAATGCCTTGGGTTAAAGTTGTTGCGACATTGGTTATGTCATATGCAGCAGTTCTAATCTTGTGGACCGAAATTATTTGGTTGCATGGACTTGTAGTTGCAACAATCGCTGGTATAGTGCACAGCCTAATTCGCATGATTACACTCATGGGAGATATGGCAAGAACAAAATCGTTACGTTAAAAGGAGAACAACATGAATCAGTTTGTAATACTTGGAGTAGGCAACACCTCTGAAAACATCATAGAAGATTGTTTATTTGATTTGCCAAAGGACAGTATGTATCACATTTATACATACCGAACAAATTTGGAAGGAGTGTGCCGAGTCTACGATTGGTTGTTAGATAACAAAGCATCGTACATTGCGTATCACAATAACACAGCACCAGCAATGTTGACTAACGAAGCAACTAAAGCAGTTGAGTCAACTATAGATGAGATGATTGACGTGGCGCGAAATATAAAAGCCACTGTTCTTTACTTATGGAACGACAAAGATGAAGTGGAGTCCGAGAAAGACGTAACCAAATTAATTGATAGCGGATTACGTGTTCTTGACTTAACACAAGGTCTTACTCCATTCTTAATTGTTGACAACAAAAAAGAAGTAAACGACACTGTTGATTCTCTTAAACCAGTTACTCGTGAAGAGTATGAAGAAATGCCGTTGGCTTCGCTAAAACAACAAGCAGCAGCACATGGTGTGCCAGATAATAAACTTAAATCAAAAGAAGAAATGATTGAAGCATTGATAGAAGAAATGACAGCAACAGTGGTAGTTATTACTGGAAAGTTAGCCCCACTAGAATATCCAAAAGTATTTAAAGTTACAGAACAAGTAGCACAACAAATAATCAACGACTTAACGTAATTACGCAGGGGGACTGGAGGCGGAAAGGAGGTAGAAAAACCTCCAGCCCACACCCTGCTCAGCGTTCGGACAAGGACGCTGAAATCAGTTTATCAAATAGGACGAGGAATAACACGATGGCAAAAAGTAAATTTTCAGGACCGTTTCTACCCTTCCCACGTTGGGTACTTCAATATCTTGGCAATGACTCAATCAGTAAAGTAGTATTATTAACTGTATTACTTTACATGGATGCTGATACCCAAGAACTAACAACTTCGTATGGACACGTAGCCAAATTGACTGGCTATTCGCGCAGAACCATCATTCGTTCTGTCAACCGCTTGGTTTCTGCTGGTGTCCTTATTCGTAAAAACCGTTTGGGCAAGCATGGAAACATCAGCAATAAGTACATCGTAAACTTCAACAATCCATCTACCCTAGTGTCTGCACAGACACCACCTAGTGTCCTCACTGACACCACTGGTAGTGACACGCCTGACACCACCCCTAGTGTCCCCAGTGACACCCAATCAAGAATAACAATAAACAAGAATAACCATAACAAGAATCTCTCTTTCAAGAAGGAGAAAAAAAAGGACGACATTACAAATGGTTACGTTATAGACGAAACGCTATTGTCAAAATGAACGACGACTGGGGAAAGGCTCTAGGCTCAGATGAGGAGAAACCGATGATTACTAAAATGTCCACAAAAACAAAAAACACAACTATGGCTTTGGTTTATCACTTCAACAAATCCATAGAGTACCCAATGAACTTTGAAGTAAACGCTTTGGCTTTGTCCAAAACATTTAAGACTTTGCGCGACAGTGGGGTTTCCTACGTTGACATGTACAACATGATTGACAGGTTCTTTTATGAAATCAAACAAAAACCATTGCCAAAAGATGTGGCTACATGGGCAGCATTTATTAAACGACGAGACGATTTACTTCAGTGGGTGACAGCGAACTCTTCCAATTCCGACGTGTCGGAGTGGAAATGAAAAAATGGTGGTTTTTCATAAAAGCATTTAACATTATTTTTAAAGTAAACACTGTTAAACAACAAGAAGAAGAAATTGAAATGTATGTTTGTTCTTTGTGCGGGAGCATATACTTAGACAAACATTCGTACCTTACACATTATAAAGTTGATGCGTGCACAGCACCAATGTATATTTTACCTAGCGACCCACTACACATAAAGGACACACTATGACAACAGGATGGAAAGGTGCTCGTTACTGGCGTAACAGGCCGATTGAAGAAAGACTAAGTAACTTACGAGTTCCACGGCGATTTGAATCAATGACATTGGAGTCATACGACAAGTCAACTGGAGACCAAGATGTTTACTATGCGGTTATGACTTGGTTAAAAAATGCAGAAGAAAACATCGCCACTGGAACTGGTTTGTATTTGTTTGGTGGCACTGGTGTAGGTAAGACACATCTTGCCATTGGTTTGTTAAAAGAAGTAGTTGCCAAAGTTCAAATTAGTGGTTACTACATACCAACCACGACATACATGGAAATGATGTATGACGAACTAAACAACGAAGGCACTCTTCCAGAAGAGTATGAATCTCCATACACATCAAAATACTTACGAGCAGTTTATGACGTAGTTGTTCTTGACGGACTAGGAGACGAAAACGACACAGACTTTACACGCCGTTCAATCACCAATTTATTAAATCAAAGAATTAACAATAATCTTCCAACAATTATTACAAGCCTATACAACCCTAAAAAGTTATCTTTGCGTTACGGAGAACGCTTTGTTTCTATTTTGCAATCGGCGTGTCGGCTTGTTCCTGTATCGGGAACGGACCAACGCAATGCAGGGAAATGACATTGGTGAGTACTGGCAAAAAGGACAAGGCGTAGTTTTTGAAGGAGTTCTGACACAATTGTCGGACAGCCTTATTGCTAATTTTCATAAACAACGGGGTAATTGGAAAAAGTATTTGTCTTTATCCAAACCATGTGAGTTGCCGTTAAAAGCAATGATAGATAGTTACAGCCGATTGGGTATAGCAACAGATGTTTATACTTTTATAGACAACGATGCAGTTGACGCAATTAATGATTGGTTGCTGAGGAAAGGTATCTCGGTGGGTGTAATGTATTACCCCTCGGTGGAAGAACTAGCATACGATTTAAAGTTTCAACGTTCAGTTAGGACTATATATGTTGAAACGCAAGAGCAAGCATCTATCATTGGGATACGTTCTCACGTAGTGGACACAAAGAAAGCGTGGATTAATTAATGTCAAGTTCAGAGCACTTACTAATTAGCAAGGTAATCACTGACAACGAAATCTTGCCCGTAATTGAAGCAGGGGTTAAACCACAGCACTTCTCAGCGCATTGGTCAAATGTTTGGGAATGGGTCGTTACTTATTGGCGAGAGCACAACGCCGTTCCTTCTGAGAGAGCGTTTAGTCAAGAACATGCCAATGTCTCTTTGGTGGACTCTTCCCGTGAGCAATTCTCCAACCTAATTGAGGAAATGCTTGAGTCATACCGTCACCAGAAACTCGTAGAAACGCTTGCGACAGCGGTCCCTATGCTGAACAACAATTTGACTTCAGAAGCGTTACATGCGCTTACAGAGGGCTTACAGACCGCTTCAGCCGATGTTGCCAGGTTACGCGACATTAACCTTATTGAAAATTGGGAACAACGAGTACAACGTTACCAATTGATGAAAGATACGCCTAACGCCATCCGTGGAATCCCAACTGGATTTGGTGGATTAGACAGGATTACATCTGGGTTACGACCACAACAGTTGATTACTTTTGTTGGTGAGGCAAAGAAGGGCAAATCTTTGATTACCTTGATTATGGCAAACGCCGTACACACTCACGGTAAGGTTCCGCTATACATCTCGTTTGAAATGAGTGCAGAAGAACAATCAGCACGATACGACGCTCTTATTGCTGGAATATCGCACACAAAAATAATGCGAGGAGACTTAACCAATGCCGAAATTGAACGCATTAGAAAAGCAGTGTCAGTGCGAAAGAACATGCACCCATTTATTTTGTCTGAAGACATTTCGTCTTTGACCACAGTCAGTGCAATTGCAGGAAAAGTACAGCAACACAAACCTGATTTGTTAGTAGTTGACGGTGTATATTTGATGGATGACGAACAAGGTGAGCCAAAAGGTTCTCCACAAGCACTCACCAATATCACTAGGTCGTTAAAGCGCTTGGCTCAACGATTTGATATTCCTATTGTCGGTACAACTCAAGTGTTGAGTTGGAAGATTGGAAACCGAAAAAGCAGGCAGATTACTGCTGAAGCCATTGGGTATACATCGTCTTTTGCTCAAGACTCTGACCTAGTGGTTGGCGTAGAGTCAGACCCTGATATTGAAAACCAAGCAATCTTGAGAGTGGTGCTTGCACGTACAGCACCAAAAGGCGAAGTAAGGATTAATTGGGATTGGAACAACATGGACTTTTCAGAGGTAGAAGATGACACTAACGATAGCAATGACAACTGGTATTACTAATTTTCGTGACGTCCTTGACGCAATAGGCGTTGATGTTCGCCGTGAGTCTGGCAATGAAATCATTGGCTGTTGTCCAGTACATGCAAAACGAACTGGGAAATTAGACAGGTCTCCATCATGGTCAATGAACGCTTCTACAGGATTGTGGATTTGCCATTCATGTGGGTCTCGTGGAAACTTACCGCAGTTGATTGCCGAAGTTACTGGAAGTTACGAATCCGTATCCACAATATACAACTTGTTAATGAACTCTGGAATGGAGCAACTAACACGTCCTAAGTTGGAAAAGGTTAAATCAGATGTGGACTGGGAAATGTATATGTCTTTTGACAACCCTCCATACGAGAAGTTGTTAGAACGTAATATCAAAGCGGTAGTTGCCGAAAGGTTTGGTATCCGATGGGATACGTCAAAACAAGCGTGGATTATTCCAATCATTTCTGCATCAGGAGATTTGATGGGATGGCAAGAGAAGTCACCAAAGGGAGTTCTCAATCAACCTGTAGGTGTTTCTAAATCAGAAACTTTGTTTGGTATTGACCGTTTTAATATACGAACAGCAATTTTAGTAGAGTCCCCACTAGACGTAGTTAGGGTTGCTTCAGCATATTCAGGAGTACAATGTTTAGCCAGTTTTGGAGTACAGGTCAGTAAAAAACAAATAGAACTATTAAGCAATGTTTGTGATTATTTAATTGTGGCGTTAGACAATGACGAGGCTGGAATGACGGTAGGTAAAAAGTTGTTTAAGCACCTTCCTACTTTTCGTGAAGGTATTAAATGGCTTTACTACGGTCACACTAAAGCAAAAGACTTGGGTGAAATGTCAGACGAAGAAATTGGTATTGCCATAACAAAAGCAACTGTTCTTCCTTGGTGGGTAAATGTTTAAGGGAACGTTATACCCATTTCAAGAAGAAGCCCGTGAAAAAATGGTTGACAGGGGCAAGATGCTTTTAGCGGTAGTCATGGGTGGTGGCAAAACTGTAATCACTATCAACTCTCTTGAAACATTGTTTGAACAACAAGAAATCACAAGGGCAATCATTATTGTTCCCGCATCTTTAAAGTATCAATGGCTGAGAGAAATTACAAAGTTTACAAACTCACGAGCAGTAGTAATTGATGGCAATGCAAAAATACGAGAAACATTATGGCGTTCCGCAATACGAGCAAGGTACGTCATAGTCAATCCTGAAACTTTGTTAAACGACCAGCACATGTTTAACTCACTGCGGTTTGAAGCAATGGTTATAGATGAAGCAACAATGATTAAATCACCGCGTGCTAAACGTTCAAGGCTTCTTAAAAAACTTGGTAAAAAATGTCAATATCGTTTTGCCTTAACTGGTCAACCAATTGAAAACAAACCAGAAGAATTGTTTTCTATTATGGAATTTGTAGATGAAACTGTGTTGGGAAGGTTTGATTGGTTTGATAAAACCTTTATTGTTCGCGACAAGTTTGGCAGACCAACACGTTATAGAAATCTAAACGTACTTAATAAATCAATGGAACTAGCAATGGTTCGTAAGAATAGAAAAGATATTCAAGACCAATTGCCCGAAGTTATATCAACAGTTATACCAGTTCAGTTTGATGAGTTGGGAGCATTGGCATATAAAAATATTGCCAATGATTTGCTTAAACAGATACAACAGGCGCTGAACACTCATGGCAAAGGCTTTGATTTATGGTCTCACTATCATGGAAATCCAGCAGCAAATGAAGCGCAGGGTCAAATCATGTCGCGGTTAACTATTCTGCGTATGCTTTGCGACAACCCAGAATTAGTTTTGTTCTCGGCAGAAGAGTTTGTTAGGGCAGACGGGGATGTGGGAAGTAAATACGCTAAAGAAGTTATGGACAATGGTTGGGTTAACGGCAATCTTAAAACTCCAAAAATGGATGCCGTTATTGATTATATGACGGAGATACTACAAGAAGACCCAAACAATAAAATTGTATTGTTTTCATTTTTTAAGAAAAATCTTAAACTATTGTCTGAGAATACTAAAAGCATTACCAAATCAGTTTTGTTTACTGGGGATATGAATTCAACTGAAAAAGATGCCGCTAAACAAAAGTTTATTAAAGACCCAAACACACGTTTGTTTTTGTCTTCAGATGCAGGTGGTTATGGTGTTGACTTACCCCAAGCCAATTACCTAATATCTTATGACCTTCCGTGGTCTGCTGGTAAATTAGACCAACGAGAGGCAAGAATTATACGACTATCTTCACAACACCCTCACGTTACAATTGCATCATTCGTAATGAAAGGGAGTATTGAAGAAAGGCAGTATGAAATGCTTCAACAAAAGAGAGGAATTAACGAAGCGTTTATTGACAAAGGTTACGATACACAAGGTAGATTTGAGTTGACACTTAATTCATTAACAGAATTCCTACAACACTCGGAGGTGTGACATGGAAAAAGAATATGACGAACAATACTTAACAAAACTTGTAGAAGACTTTGTATCACAAAAAAAACTGTTGTCTCAGTTAGAAACAAGGGTTGACAAGATTAAAAAAGAACTAAGCACCGTTGTTGAACAACATGGAACTCCAGACGACAGCGGTCACATTTGGTTGAACATTGGTGGACACGAATTAAAACGTGAACGTCGTGTTAGCAAATCATTCAACGCAACGCAAGCGGAAGAGTGGGCACGTGAGCAAGGATTGTGGGACAACGTAAAAGAAGTTATTGAACGACTTAGCGAAGACAAACTTTTACAATTAGCATGGGAAGACAAAGCACTTCTCACGACAGTTCAAACTTTCTACACAGAAAAAGAAACTTGGGCATTTAAAGCGTGAAAGACCCGTTAGATTTTTTTAATGATTTGCCTGATTACCCTGGTGGTCGCACACCAAAAAACAGGGGTAAAAAGGTAAAAGCAATTGCCGATGATAGATACAACGGGGCAAAGCCCAAGAAGTATATAATCAACGGTCAAGAGGTAGTGATGTTTACCATTGGCGACTTAGCCAAAGCAATAGGTAAACGTCCTTCCACGTTGCGAGTTTGGGAGCATCGTGGTTGGCTTCCCAAAGCCAAGTACCGAACACCAAAACCTGTGAAGCAACAAATTCCAGAGAAAACTTCACAAGGTAGGAGGCTTTACAGTTTAGAACAGGTAGAGTTTCTTTTTGAAGCAATGGACCGTTTTAAAGTACGTGAGATTAATCACGGAGATTGGAACGGTTTTAGAAAACATATCAAAGATAATTGGCCCCAATAAACACACAAAGGAAAAATACAATGCCAAGAAATTATGACGTAGTAGAATTAACACCGAATACAGAGCAGGACACACCTGCTCCAGAAGAATCAACTCGCAAACTACTTCGCGGTGGTTGGCAACAAGTTGATGTTTTGAAAAGCGCAGACTCTCAGTACGCACAGCGTTTGAAAGTTTCTGAGGACGTTCAAGTAATCAAGTTTTTGGACGACGAACCATTTGCAGCATGGCACCAACACTGGGTAGAGCGTGAAGGTCAGAAATCCTTTATCTGCTTGCGTGACCTTGAAGAGCGTGGATGCCCACTGTGTGAGACAGGTAATCGTCCGTCACAACGCATTGCGTTTAACGTTGCATTGTTGGCTGTAGGAGCCAAACCAGTAGTTCGTTCATTTGAAGTAGGACCACGAGTTGTTGACCAACTTCGCAATTTGAACAAAGCACCTCAAACTGGTCCATTGACCAAACACTATTGGGCTGTAAGTCGCACAGGTAAGGGCGCTACAACTGCATACAATTTGCAGGCTATTCGTGCTCGCGACCTACAAGAAGAATGGAAGATGGAAGAGATTGACGAAACTTTCATGTCGTCATTGCGTGAAGACCGTTATGACGCAAGCATCATGAAGGTTCCTACCTACGCAGACCTTCTTTCAGTTGCATCAGAAGATTTAGGGAAGTAGATAATGGGGAGCGTAAAACCTCCCATTATCACAACCTTAGAAGAACTTGATGAACTTATTAGCGTTGTTAATGAGGTTGGGGCGTTTGCTTTTGACGTTGAAACACAGTCAGTGCTTGAGCATCACCCCGACCTATTACAACACTTAGAAAAAGATTTTCAAGAACATGTTAAGGGTTTAAAAAGCAAAAGCCCTGACATTATTCAAAGAGCACATGATAATTTGGTAGAAGAATACCTTAAAGAGATAGCAGTAAATCCTTTACGCAATGAAGTGTTTTGGATTGGAATTGCAACTAAAGGTCACTCATGGGCAATACCAATGGGTCACAAAGTTGGTCCGTTGCTAGAAGCAGAAGAGGTGGGAGATGGAAGCACAGTACCACCTGTTGGCTATCGTAAAAAGTTAAAAAATGGTCAAGAGTCCATGGCAAAGGCTAGATACATAAAGCCCGCTGTTTATGCTGAGCCAATAAAACAATTATCACGAAGCGTTGTCTTTGAACGTTTAAAGCCTTTGTTTTTTAGCGACCTAATTAAAGTTGGTCAAAACGTTAAGTTTGATGCACGGTCTATTTCAAAGTACTACGGTGCTATACCACCAGGACCTTATGTTGACACAATGCTTTTACAACATTTGGTTAACGAGAACTTAACCAACTACTCACTTGAAACAATCATTGAAAATAATTACAACGGTCATAAAGCATATGAACGTGGTGGAAAACTTGGCAAAAGTATAAGCAAGGTAACTATTGACGACGCCTCATTGTACGTGCATCGTGACGCTCGTTGGACTTGGATGCTGTATACACGCTTGTTAAAGAAGGTAAACGCCTACGCTGACCTTCGCAAAGCCATGACTTTAGATAGTCAAGTTTTAGAAGTGTTAATGGAAATGGAAAATCAAGGCATTCCAGTTGACGTTAACAACTTAACAGTTCTAGAAAAAGACTTAGACCAAGAGTTAAAAGAAGTGCATGACAACATTTTAAAGTATGCACCAGTTGGTTTTAACCCTGATTCTAATAAACATAAACAAACATTTTTGTTTAATAAAAAATCAGAAGGTGGACTGGGACTTAAACCATATAAGAAGACTGGAAAAGGAGCACCGTCTGTTGATGAAGAGTCTTTAAAGAGTCTTCAACATAAACACGAAGTTGTAGCCCAGTTACTAAAATGGGCAGAACTACAGAAGTTAAAATCAACTTACGTAAATGGGTTGATACCAAAACTATATAAAAATAAACTTCACCCGTCTTTTCATTTACATAGAACTGCTACTGGGCGACTATCTTCTTCTAATCCAAACCTTCAAAACATTCCAAGAACATCAAACATTAGAAAGTTGTTTGTTGCCTTAGACCCAAACGTTTTATTAGTTGCTGACTACGACCAAATTGAATTGAGAGTTATGGCTATGTTCAGCCAAGACAAACGTTTGTTGCATGTCTTTGCCAATGACGAAGACATTCACACCGCTACTGCATCGGCTGTCTTTAAGAAAAAACCAGAGAACGTTACTTCTGAAGAACGACAGATAGGCAAAGGTGTTAACTTTCTAACCGCATACGGTGGTGGTTCTATAAAACTTGCACGAGTTACTGGCATTCCAAAACATGAAGCAGAAGAGATATTAAATAATTATTATAAAAGTTTTTACGAATTGACTGCTTGGAAACGGCAAGTTATTGCAAAAGCCAAAAAAGACGGTTATGTATCTACTTTATATGGACGCAGGAGAAGGCTTCCAGATTTGTCATCAAGCAATGATGAGTTGCGGTCTAGGGCTGAAAGACAGGCTGTTAACGCGATAGTTCAAGGAACTGCCGCGGACATTTGTAAACAAGCAATGGTTGATGTTCATAAAGCCATGAGCGGAACCAGTGTAAAATTATTAGTGCAGGTTCATGACGAACTTGTAGCAATGGTAAACGAAACAGATAGGGTTGATATTCTTAATCCTTTTATTAACGCTATGGGAGACGGTATGGTTTTAGAGAAAGTGCCAATTAAGGTTTCCCATCAATTTGCCAAGAGTTGGGCAGAGGCAAAAGAATGAGCGATA
>Ga0214923_10002885_pt1 | contig 22190 bp, 18 predicted proteins | sample LL1510_MetaG_FD_177993 | JGI IMG/M metagenome (GOLD analysis project Ga0214923, IMG submission 177993) | Freshwater microbial communities from Lake Lanier, Atlanta, Georgia, United States - LL-1510 | ecosystem: Environmental > Aquatic > Freshwater > Lake | place: USA: Georgia | collected...
AAGGCAACACTACACTCATCTGTCCTAGTGGTACCGGAAACCTAAGTGGCACAGGCAACACCATAACTCTAGGATCTGGTGGTACATGTAACTCTCTAAGTATTGTTAGCAACCCAACCTTCACAGGACTAATGACATCCCTAGGAGTAAACGCAGGTTCTGGTAGTATCCAAGGCACTGGTGGCTTAGCTATAACAGGCAACTCTACTATTACAGGAACACTATCTGGCCTTACGGGGCTGACTGTCGCATCTGGAGGAGCTTCAATAACTGGCAATTCGACTGTCACGGGCACACTAGGAGTAACTGGAAACTTCAATATTAATACAAACAAATTTAGCGTAACAGCATCTTCTGGTAACACATCAATTGCAGGCACACTAGGAATAACAGGTAATTTGAGCGTGAACAACAATAAGTTCAATGTGACTGCTTCAAATGGCAATACATCTATAGCTGGCACGCTTAGTGTTGCGGGTGATACATTGATTAACCCATACACGAATTCAGCAACTGCTTTTAGGGTTCAAAATAATACGGGAGGTAATATTTTTGCGGTAGACACTGCCAATGAAAAATTGTTTATCTCAAGCCCTAACACTGTTTATGGAACTATAACTACGCCAGTTATTGGCGGTACGACCACTAGCCAGGGTTTATTAGTTACAACAGGGGATAACTTGGCTACAGGTGCAAGTTCTGGAGATTTGAGCATAGCATCGGGCACTGGTGATACTTACTCAGGCGCAATCAATATAAGCACCGGCTATTCATCTAATGGCACATCGGGATTAATCAATATCGATACAGGTGGCGCTGCATATGATACTGGCTCTATTAATATCGGTGGAAATGCTACTGCTATTAATTTATATTCAGCTGCATACTTGAATAATACCCTACAAGTTACAGGCGGTATTAATAACAATTTAGGGGGCATAACAAGTGCCGGAGCTATAAGTGGTGCTACGGGTATAACCAGCTCAGGCATCGTTACATTCAGCGGTCTAAATACTGCTGGTGTAGTCAAGAATAATGCTTTGGGCGTATTATCTACTGGAAAAGTAGCTCTAGGCTCCGACACAACCGGAAGTTATATACAAAACCTAGGAACACTAACAGGACTAACTACTTCTGGAAATACAGGAGCAGGCTCTACTCCAACTCTAGCAGTAGCTTATGGTGCTACTGCCAATACATCAGTTCAAGGCAACACTACACTCATCTGTCCTAGTGGTACCGGAAACCTAAGTGGCACAGGCAACACCATAACTCTAGGATCTGGTGGTACATGTAACTCTCTAAGTATTGTTAGCAACCCAACCTTCACAGGTGCTCTAACTGCAGTTGGTATTAATGCTGGCACTGGTAGCATTCAAGGTACTGGAGGACTCAGTTTAACAGGTAACTTCTTACAAAGTGGCACTGGCACATTTGGTACAGCCACGGGCAATGTTAGCTTGAACGGCAACACAACTATTAGATCTAGCAGCAACTCCACTACAGTATTCCAAATTCAAAACGCTTCAGCTACGCCACTAATGCTTGCCGATACTACAAACGGCATAGTTTCAGTGCGCAACTACTCAACCAATGAATCTCTAGTCGCAGGGTCTGATTTAGTGGGAGGTGTTAACTGGACAGACAATGGTAACTGGAACGGCGCTAATACTAATGCTTCTACAAATACCTTCCAGCACATTACTTCAGGCGGTACATCACCATATACTCAAACTCTGACTAACACTTGGTACCCAACCAGCACCTCAAATTACTATCAAATAAGCTTTACTGTCACAGGCCGCACAACCGGTTCATTTACTATGGCTATGGGCGGTGTAACATCTAATACTTGGTCGAGTACTGGCACGTGGTCGGTAAAGCCAACGAGCGCAACGGTCTCCGATTACTTAGTCATAACTCCAACTGCAGATTTCAACGGAACAATAACCTTTACGGTTAAACAGTTAACTGCAACATCACTTAGCCCTACACTTCGTGTTACAGATAGCGCGGGAAGCACCGCTTTGGAATTAAGAACAGGCGGTCTGACTTCAGCGCAAAACGCATTTATTGGCTATAATTCGGGACGTTATAACACCACAGGTTTCCAAAATACTGGATTCGGATACTCAGCACTTAGAGATGTAATATCTGGCTATGGTAATACAGCAATGGGTTCTCAGTCACAGCTTGTTAACACTGCTGGCTCATGGAATACATCCTTCGGAGCCCAAAGCCTACTAGCAAATACCATAGGCTGGAATAATACAGCATTTGGTGCTGCAAGCCTTGCCAGTAACACAACTGGAAGCAGCAATACTGCCTTCGGCACAAATGCCTTGTATAGCAATACTACTGCCAGCTCTAACACAGCTATAGGTTATTATTCGCAGTTTTTGAGTTCAACAGCCACCTCGAATACCTCAGTTGGTTACCAGTCTCTTTATAATAATCTGACTGGTGGTAACAATACGACTGTAGGACATTATTCCGGCAGGTCTCTGTTGTCTGGATCGAGCAATACTTTCTTGGGCTATATTTCTGGCTATGATTCGGGAACCGTAACCACTACAACCACGGCTAATTCAGGTGGAGGTGCTTCTCCAACTGCTAGCACCACTCTTCCAGTAGCAAGTATCAACAGCATTGCTTTAGGAGAATATGTATCTGGAACTGGAATAGCCGCTAATACATATGTAGCTGGTATCTCAGGCTTGAACATAACACTTAGTTCAGCCGCGACAGTAGCTAGTGGTACATCAGTAACATTCTCGGTACAAAAATCTGATGCATCCAACACCACCGCGATAGGCAATGGAACTCTGACTACAGCCAATAACCAAATAATTTTAGGCAACAGCTCCGTTAACCAGGTAAATATCCAAGGCAATCCTAGTAACAGTCTTTACCAAACAACTACTGCAGGTTCTACCATTTCGGCACTACTACAACTTGGAAATAGGTTAACTAGTAGTTCTGCTAACACCAGCTCAAATGGCGGAACATATTTCGGAGTCAATGCGCCAAGTACTTTAGCTGGTTCTGCAGCTGACTTTATTAACTTGCAAAACAACGGAACAAGCGTATTAACTGTCGGAAGCACCGGCAACACAGTTCATAAGACCAGCACTAACTCCGCAACCGCTTTCCAGATTCAGAATTCGTCTAATGCGGTTTTGCTAAATCAAGATACATCTTCGGGTGATCTAAGTGTAGTAGCAGGTAATACTTATCTTGGTCTATCCCCTCCTATTGTAACTGGACTGACATGTGCTTCCACTGGTGGTAGCCTAGGATCAGCACTTTACTTCTATAAAATTGCAGCTTTAACTTCTTATGGTTGGACTAACACCTCTATCAATAACTCTTACTGCAGTACATCCGGATCTACAAACAAAAATACATTCAGTTGGAACCCAGTGCCAGTAACAGGAGCAACAACATATCGTGTTTACAGGATGACAAATGCCAACACAAGTGTATGGTACTACAATGACCTTGGAAGCTCTGCAACATCAATAATTGATGATGGCACAACATATACATGGACCAATACAGCCACACCACCTACATCAAACTCTACTTCTGGAGGAACATTGAATGTGGCAACTAATGCCAATGTAGCTGGAAAAATTACCACTAATTCATTAGATTTTGCTAACCCTGGAATAGGCAATACTTCTCAAATCAACTTCCTGAAATATAGCGATACTGCTTCAATAAGAGTATCCGAAGTGGCTAGCGACAAAACTGATTATGCATTCTATATGTCAGATAATCCAGATGGTAATGATAACTTTATGTGGTCTTGGGCTGACTGGAAAAATCAAGGCAGTGGTTGGAATCCATTGAACATGAATACACTTACAAATACATTTACTGGTTTATCAAACAACTTCTACGGACCACTCAATATGCCCGCACTAGGCGCATACGCTACTGGCAATCTTGTAACTTCATATGATGGAACTACATGTACAACTACAACAATAAGGTGTAATTTCCAGGTACTAACCACTAGTACGCCAGTTTTGAAAGATGCAGGTTCTGGATCAGGTCAGGTATTTTGGGACGCTAGTAGCTATAATCAGACATCCAGTAACGCATATTGGGTGCTTGTAGATGGCACTGGAAGTACATTCTCTTGGGGAACAGGATCATATGTGGGTAATGGCGGTACTGCTACTGCGACAGGTGTAGCAATAACGGCAGGTAGCTTCCAGTCGTTATCGAATGGTGTTAGCGTAAAATTCTCTACCGCGTCAAACAGCGTAGGGGATAGATGGTCAATGCGCGCATATCCTGCTTCAGCTTTAACCGTAGGTGGCACAAGTTCGCTAGGCACATTTACAGTTTATACGCCCACGAATCCTACTAAGTCTAGTTCAGTTATAAGAGCTGCTTCAGCTTATGGTAGTGGAGCTCAAAACTTACAGGAATGGCAAAATAACAGTGGTACAGCTTTGGCAAAAGTTGATAATTCCGGTGCCCTGACAGTTACTGTTGCCTCCAGTTCGGCTGGATTTGCGCTTTGTACTGCAACAAATGGTGCTGGTACTAAGACAATCGAGGATTGTGCGGCGGCGCCATCAGCCGACTATGCTGAGCAGTATCCACTTGCTTCGGGAATTGGTTATGGAGATATTGTGGCAACTGGTTCTAAAGTGGTCAACACTTATGCGGATGAAAATGGGGCAGTAAATTGGGACAAGGTAAAAGGACAAATAACCGAATTAGTTAGATCTAGTTCCGTAGGTCAAAGTAACACTGTGGGAGTGGTTTCCGATAATTATGGAGACTTTACCTCAGCTGGACACAATATAAAACAAGAAGATAATCCTATGCCTGTCGCCTTGAATGGGCGTGTGCCGGTGAATATGGCGCCAGATTCGGAGCCGGTGAGTGCCGGAGATTATTTGACTACCTCTGGAACTTATCCGGGCAAGGCAACTAAGGCGACTGGTGCTGGCTATGTAATTGGTAAGGCTTTGGCTGGCTGGAGCTCGGGACAATCCCAAGTGATGATATTTGTGGAGCCGGGATATAACTCTGGTCCAAGTACTGTGAGCTATATTCAAGATGGAGGAAGCGCAAGTCTAGTGAACTTGACCGTCAATGGGACACTGGAAGTGAAAGGGCTACTCAAAGTAGCTGACATAGAGGTAAACGGCCACATTATTACCAAAGGTAACACGCCTCAAATTGCTGCTAAAGCTGCAGCTGGCAGTGGCGCTACAGTAAGCATCGAGGGCAATGACACTGCCGGTACTATTACAATCAACAGTGGTAGTGGAGCTGTATCTGGTGATTTGGCCGAGATTACTTTTGCCAAAGTCTTTGGATCGAAACCTAGGGTGATATTATCGGCTTCCAACGATAAGGCCGCAAAATTGCAGCTATTCAAGACGGCGTCGAGTAGTGGTTTCGTGCTGAAAGCGGCAGATGGTACGACACTGACAGACGGCAGCACCTATGAAATTGATTATCAGATAATGCAGTAAGCTTGACGATGCATAGCGCTAAATATACAATAAGCATAAGTAAATTATTAAGGTGGGAATTGTAATGGATAATGAAAAAAATAATCAAATAAACGATGTTACGGCACCGAATGCAGATAACGGTACTAGAATTGATGTAACCTTGAGGAATAGCGCTCCAGCTGAACCGTCCGCACCTAGTCCTTCTCTTGAGCCAACTACACCGGTAAATGCCAGTCCATCTCCTGCGCCAGCTGAGCCATCCACAATATCCGCACCGTCAACACCTGAAGTGTCCCTAGATAGCAATGTCGATAATTCACCAATCACGCCAGAAATGCCTAGCGTAGTGACTGGCTCACCCAAGAAAAAGGGTTCTATAATCAGGCTTTTGCTCGAAGTAGTGCTGGTTTTGGCGTTAGTTGGACTAAGTGCGTATACAGTAATGCTGTCTTCTGATAAGCAAAAACTAAACGACAAAGTAAACTCTTTGCAATCCAAGGCTGCTGAACTTGATAAGAATGTTCCTGCCGTCAAAGAATATAACGAGGCTCAACTATATATTTCCAAAGTTGGAAAATTGGTTAAGCTGCCCACAGGAGAGAAGCCCACAGTTATAAAAGTCACGGATCCTGCCGCCGCCAAGAAAAACCAACCATTTTTCAATGAATCACAAGCGGGCGATATAGCACTAGTGTATGTAAACAACAATGTTATCTACCTGTATCGACCTAGCACCAATAAAATCATAGGTGAAACTAAAGTCAATTTGATGTCAGGTAGTAGTACAGCAGCTCCTGCTAGCACAACTCCAGCCACACCAGCCCAGTAAAATATCTAGCACTTATTATTGACACTGAAGCAATAGCGTGTTAATATATTACTAGTTTCGAAGAAGAGAGGGTTTGCCCAATCAGGGCGAGCCTTTTTTTGTCTTCTAAGAGCAATAATGTCAAAGGAGTTATCTATGGCAGGAACTAAAGCTGGCGGCAAAGCTGCTGCTGCAACTAACAAGAAGAAATACGGTAGCGATTTTTATGCAAAAATCGGTGCTAAGGGTGGTAAACTTGGTAAAACTGGTGGATTTTACGCTAACCGCGAGCTAGCTCGTCAGGCTGGCGCCAAGGGTGGACGCATTAGTCGTCGTACCAAAAAAACTGTTTAATTTAAACAGCTAAAAATCCCGCTTAGAGGTGTTAATGTACACCTGATACCAGCGGGATTTTTTATTTATTCAAAAATTGGAAAAAAACTAACTAATCTCGGCTAAACTTCGAGGTAAGTTTTTGGTGCTTCGGTAGGCTCGGCAAAAGCGACTAGTTGAAACCTTCCAATTTGTGTGGCAATTAAAACAACGATAATATTTATGGTTATCTTGTTGCAAACTCTTTGTTCCGCATGTCGGGCAGATACTACGCTTGTGCAACCAGTCGCGGTAGGTGTCCATGCAGTCTTCGATGTGATCCTGGCTTATTTCAATTTTTATATCTGTTGCTAGGGACTTTGCTTTTTCCCATGCGGCTAATTCTAGACTCAATAATTCGTAATCTGATTTATAGTTTTTGTGCTTTAGTAGTGCATGACCAGTTTCGTGTAGTAGCGACCACAACGATTTTTCGTGGTCATATTTTGAATTATAATAGATTTCAGCTGTTTCAGGAGACCAATAGAAGCTATTGCCTTGAACAAATTTTAGACCAGGATATTTGACTGAGAGCTCGGTTATTACACTTTGAATAAAATTAGTATTTTTCTTTGGCATAGTCATAGCATCCATAAATTACTGCATCTTCTGGTCGTTGCGCTCCAATTATTGGGGGTATATTTAACAGTGGTAAATCATATTTTTTAACCTCTAATTCCAGTAAATCACCATACTTGTTGAAATGAGTGCCCACACCGCCGCCAATCACTATGATGTCTGGCTCAGTGATGGATAGTAAAGTAATTAATCCTCTAGCAATATTACGGCTGATTGCTTTCCAAGTTGGTTGATCATTGATCTCAGAAGCTTTTTTACCGTATTTTTTATATATGGCTTGACCTGAGGCAAATTTCTCCCAAGGAATTGTTTTGCCTTGATGCTCTATTAGTAGACTAGCTCCACCATCATCTCCAATATTTGGATCAATTTGGTTGTCTACAATTAGTCCAAAGCCAATTCCGGTTGAAATAGTTACATATAGAACCTTGTTGTAGCGGTCCTTAAGTAATCTGGACTCAGAAAGAGCAGCTAGTTTGGCGTCGTTCTCGACCACTGTGGGACAGCCTAATATTGGCCTTAAATCCTTGGCCACTTTGACATCTTTCCAGGGCAGGTTGCTAAAGTTTTGAGCCACACCTCGTCGTCTGTCAAAAAGTGATACAGGTATTCCCACTCCAGCGGCTTTGTAGTCTTGGTTCTCAAACTCTTTAATTGAGATTTTTATTTGCTTCAGAAAATCTTTATAGTTTTCGGGTGTCGGAAATTTAATTTTTTCTTTAATAACACCATGCTCATTGAGCACAGCTACTAGTGTTTTGGTCCCTCCGACATCAATAGCTAGATACATAACTTATGTCTTTAATTTTAGCACAGCGCTGCAACTATTTAGGACTCTTTACTTATAGGTGTTTATCAGATACAATAATAGCAATCTTACTATTAGCAATTTAATTATGAGTGGGCGCTAGACGCGAGTTTACAAGCGAGAGTACAGACTTACGCTTTTAGAATGCGATAGCAAGAAATACGGACTCTGGTAAAAGAGTCAAAGAAAAGGAGACATAATAAATGTCAAAAGAATTAACCATGGATGAGCTGCTAGCAGGTAGTGACATCAGCGTGCTGACCACCGGCGAAGTACTCGAAGGTAAAGTGTTAGCAGTCAAAAAAAACGAGGTCTGGATTGATCTTGGATCAAGGGGCGTGGGAATTGTCATGCGCCGAGAAATCGGACATGGCCAAAAACTAGAGGCCGGACAGACAGTAACAGTAAGTGTTATTGACCCAGAAATGGACGAAGGACATGCCTTGTTGAGCATGAAACGAGCTGTCAAAGATCGCGGCTGGGAAGAGCTGGAACGCATCGTTAATGAAAATGAAATTATCGAAGTTGAAGCTTATGATGCCAATCGTGGCGGACTGCTTGTAGAATTAGAAGGAATTCGTGGATTCTTGCCAGTTTCACAACTAGCAGCTTCTCACTACCCAAGAGTTTCAGGTGCTGACAAAGATGAAATCTTGCAGAAACTAAATGCTTTAGTAAATAAGCCATTACGCGTTCGCGTGCTAGACGCTAATCGTAAAGACAACAAGCTAATTGTCTCTGAAAAAGAGGCTATGAAAGACGACATGCAATCGAAGTTTTCTGAGCTTAAAGTAGGCGATAGCGTAGACGGTATCGTTACTGGCGTGATTGACTTTGGCGCATTCGTTAATGTTGATGGCATCGAAGGACTCGTGCATATTTCAGAAATTTCTTGGGATCGTGTAGACAACCCTAAGAACTATGTAAAAGTTGGTGAAAAGATTAAAGCCAAAATCATTGCTATCGACAAAGATCGCTTGAGTTTGAGTATCAAACAAATGAGTGAAGATCCTTGGTTGGAACAAGTCAAAACCTTTAAGGTTGGAGACTCTGTAGAAGGCAAGATTACGCGCATAACTCCGTTTGGCGCATTCGTGCAAATTAGTCCAAGCGTGGAAGCATTGGTACATGTTAGTGAAATGAGCGATGATGAGTCTGTTGATCCTGAACAATTGTTTAAGCTCAACGAAAAGAAGCAGTTTAAAGTATTGGAAATTGATACCGAAAACCGAAAAATTGCTTTGAGCTTGAAAGATGCCAAGAAAAAAGCTTCTAAAAAAGCCGAACCTAAGGCCGAAGCACCAAAAAAGACCGATAAATCTGAATAATATGAAAAGTTAAGTAAGCAGCCCCCGACGGGGCAGAAAGGAGCCAACAATCATGAGCGAAAGCAAAGCAGAAATAACCAAGATTGAAATCGCCGACATGATAACAGTTGGCGACTTAGCTGAAAGATTATCTATACCAGTCTCTAGATTAATTGGAGAACTGATGAAAAACGGGGTGATGGCAACCGTCAATGAACGCATTGACTTTGATACAGCCCAGATTATTGTCGAAGAACTTGACCTAGGGATCAAGCTTGTTAAGGCCAGTGTTAGTGATACTGCTGTCACGACTCGAACTAAGCCTCAGGCAAGCGATAAGGCTCAGGCCCGACCGCCAGTGGTGGCAGTCATGGGCCATGTTGATCACGGCAAAACTAGTTTGCTAGATGCAATTAGAGAAGCCAATGTCGTTAAGGGTGAAGCCGGAGGTATAACCCAGCACATTTCGTCTTATCAAATCGACCACGGTGATCGAAAAATTACCTTTTTAGACACCCCAGGTCATGAAGCTTTTGCCGCCATTCGCGAGCATGGCGCTCTACTGACAGACATAGTTGTTTTGGTGGTGGCTGCTGACGATGGCGTCAAGCCTCAGACAGTTGAAGCCATAAGATTTGCCAAAAAAGCCGGCGTCAAAATTATTGTAGCTGCCAATAAAATGGATAAAGAAGGTGCTGATATCAATCGACTCAAGCAGCAACTATCAGAAAATGATTTGATGACTGAAGAGTGGGGCGGAGATACTATTGTTGTACCGGTGAGTGCTAAAACCCATGAAGGGATTCCTGCCTTGCTGGACATGATTCTGTTAGTCACCGATGTAGAAGAGCTAAAGGCTGACATTGATGGCCCTGCTGAAGGCTTGATTATTGAAGCTCACAAAGAAAATGGTCGAGGACCTGTAGCGCAAGCTTTAGTGGAATCAGGCACCTTGAAGCCAGGTAATTTTGTGGTGGCTGGCGGCACTTACGCTAAGGTCAGAAATCTAGAGACAACATCGGGTCAAGCTATCAAATTAGCCACACCATCAACCCCTGTAGTTATTACTGGCTTCAAAGCCCTGCCAGAATTTGGTGATGAGTTTAAAGTGGTGAAAAGTGAAAAAGAAGCTAGGGCTATAGCCGAGAAATCATCATCAGAAGCTGTTCAAGCCAGCAAGGGTAACATCGGTAGCAGTGAGCTAATTAGGCTCATAAACCGAGACAATGCCATGCAGGAACTTAATATTATTGTAAAAGCTGATGTTCAGGGATCTCTAACATCTGTGATTGATAGTCTCAAAGCTATGGATACTGATGAAGTTTCGGTGCGTATTGTTAGTTCAGGGGTCGGCGCAATTAGTGAGAATGACATGCACTTAGCACACAGTAGCGGCGCTATTGTTTACGGCTTTAATGTTACTATTCCAACCAGCTCCAAGCAGCAGGCCAGCCGCGACAAGATACAAGTTAGATTGTATAAAGTTATTTATGAATTGATAGATGATGTCAGAGAAGAAATGTCTAAACTGCTAAGTCCCGAAATTGTTGAGACAGAGCTAGGAAAACTTTTAGTAAAAGGCGTTTTCAAGACTACCAAAACTGAAATAATATGTGGCGGTGAAGTTACCAAGGGCAAATTAATGCTGCCTGCCTTGGCTCGAATATTCAGAGATAAAGAACAACTAGCAGAGGTAGAAGTTAGCGGACTGAAAAGAGGACCAAATGATACTAAAGAAGTTTTTGAAGGTGAAATGTGTGGTATGAGCCTAGTTACAACTAAAAGAACCGAGCTTCAAGAGGGTGACAAAATCGAATTATTTAGACGCGAGGCTGTAAACCGTAGTCTATAATGGTATTATATTGTTATGCTTAAAATAGATAACGCATTACTGGACACAATCGGTCTTTCAAGTCTTCCTCCCGAAGAAAAAAAGGCAATTTTGCAGCATATGTATGAAACTCTAGAAATTAGAGTGGGCGCTAAACTGGCAGAAAAAATGACTGATCAGCAACTCGATGAATTCGAAAGATATTTCGAGGCTAAAGACGATCAAGGTGCATTTAACTTCTTGCAAACCAACTTTCCTAATTATAAAGACATAGTTCACGAGGAGTTTAATCAGCTTAAAGATGAGGTAGCGGCATCAGCGCCCCACATCCTGGCTGAGGCTCAAGCTTCAGGAGCTAATCAAACTCCTGCAGCACCATCTAGTCCAACCAGCAATCAACCATATCAGCCTATGCCAGCTGAATATCAACCGCCAAATTATCAAAACCCATCAACTCCACCAGATTTTCCAACTCAGCAACCACCCGCTGGTCCGTCACAATCTTAGGGAGTGTAACCAAGCAAGAAATCGCTACCGGTCATCTCTTTTTTGCCGGCAGGTATTAACATGTCTATCATGATAGTGCCTTTTTGGCAGTGAATACCAAACTGTTGGCCTTCAAAATATAGCGTGCCAGGTGTGCCGTCGATTTCAGCGACATGCGCCTTTGTGACAATTACTTCTGTTGTTCCAATCAAGGTACGGCTTCGAGGCCAACCCATAAATGCTTTAATTTGACGATCTATTTGGATAGCTTCTTTATTGAAATCAATCACGCCATCATTTTTTTCAATTTTGTTATCGTAAGTTGCTAGAGCGTTGTTTTGTCTGATAGCTTCCAAGGATCCATTTAGAATGTTTGGCAAGTTTTCTATGAGTAAATCTGTGCCAACCTGCATTAATTTGCTAACAACTTCGTCTTTATACTCTCGGCCACTTAGTTTGATTTTTTGTTGGGCGTAAACAGGGCCAGCATCCATTTTGTCGATAAGTTGCATGAGTGAGACGCCAGTTTCTTTTTCTCCGTTTAAGATAACACTTTCTATGGGAGTAGGACCACGGTGTAGAGGCAACAGAGATGGATGGATGTTAACTATACCGCGAGGAAACATGTCTATCATGGCTTTTGGCACAAGTTTGCCGTAAGCTACCAACACACCAGCTTTTGCTTGTTTGGACTGCAATTCTTCTTTGATGTTTATTAACTTTTCAGGACTCAATACTGGTATACGATGCTGGCTTGCCAGCTCCACAACCTCCATAGGTCGATGATTGCGTGATTTGTTGGGCTCATTTTGAGCTACTACTAAAGCGGCTATTTCATAGCCTTCATCTATTAGAGCTCGCATTACTGGAGCATTGGTGCCAAGTCCTATGCCAAGTCGCTCATTGCCAAAGAATATTATTTTCTGAGACATCTGCAGAATAATCCAATTTTTCTAATTCGCCGTTTTTATCTAATTTGAAGAATGCATCAGGATCATTTTTTATGTGGTCTATAAACATTATGCCGTTAGTATGGTCGATTTCGTGCTGAAAGATTCGTGCTAAAAATCCTTCGGCCGTAACTCTAAATTCTTTACCATCTAAATCTATGGCTTTTACACGGACCTTGTTGTACCTAGGGACTAATCCATAGATATCTTTAACACTTAAGCAGCCTTCGTAATCTTTTTCGATTTTGCCTTCAAATTTAGTAATCTTGGGGTTTATGAAGGCTGTGAAGCTAGTGTCGTCTTTGTCCTCAAAATTATTTCTAACTATAACTATGCGGTAAAGCTTGTCTATTTGTACGGCAGCTAGGGCAACGCCTACTTCGTGCTTTCGGCTTTTGTCCCAAGATACGGTTGCTGACTTCATGTCTTCAACAATTTTCTTAATTTCATCACTGACTATGCCAACGCGTTTTGATTTGCTACGCAAACTGGCATTAGGTAGGGCAATTATGTCTTCTTTGTTCATTAATGTTTTATTATAGCGAATATTTTAGAGTATATCTAATGGATCAATGTCATAGCTGCAGTTTTTTGGCAATATTTTTATTATTTTAAGTAAATTAGAACGATCCTTGGCTTTTATAATCAGCTGCCACTGATGCTTATTTGCTACTTTTTCATAAAAACAAGGCGCCGGACCTTCAACTCTAACAATTACTTTGCTTTGAATAATTTGTTCCTTGGCCTGATTAGCCGCCATTTCGGCTGATTTGCCCGTGGCTCTTCTGAATGTAACTTTCAGAATATAGCAGAAGGGAGGGAATAAATATTTTTGACGAGCCTCTATCTCACGATTGTAGAACTTATGATAGTCGCTGTTAATGGCGTCTATCAACACTGGATGGTCGGGGTGGTATGTTTGAATTACGGCCAAACCATGACCGTGTCCCCGACCAATGCGCCCCAAAACCTGGTTAATGAGCTGAAAAGTTCGTTCTTCGGCAGTGAAGTCAGGCATATACAAACTAGAATCTGCCAAAATTACACCTAGCGTACTAAGATTAGGCAGATCGAGACCCTTGGCGAGCATTTGCGTGCCAACCAGAATATCTATTTCACCGTTTCTAACGGCTTTATAGTTTCTTGCAAAACTCTCGGCCGCACTGTTATCGGTGTCATAGCGGGCTACCCTGGCATGAGGAAATAGTCGTTCAACTTCGTTGACCACAGCCTTTGTGCCAGCCGTTTTGTAGATAATTTCTGGTGCGCCACACTCCGGACAACTGCTAGGTGCATTAGTTTCGTAAACACAGCTATGGCATCTCAAATGATGTTTGTCGCTATGATAGGCAAGAGGTATGTCGCAGTGTGGGCAACTAGCCTGCCAGCCACAGCTCTGACAAATAATAATTCTTGCAGTGCCACGACGGTTGAGATACAACAAGGTTTGCTCGCCGTTGGCAAACGCCACTTCCATGGCGTCAAGTAGCTGCTTACTTAACAGAGATGATTTGCTAAACAAACTAAAATCTCTTTTATCTACTACTTTAATATCAACTTGATGAGGGTTTTTTTGAGCAAGCTTTGTTAATTCAATTATGGGCTTTTGCCGCTGAACAGCTAGGTAGTATTCGGCCACGCTTGGTGTAGCTGATCCCAAAATTAAACTGGCGTGACTGAGTTTCGACAAATAAGCCGCTACTCTAGCGGTTTGGTATTGGGGTGCTTGCTCTTGCTTGTATGCAGATTCATGAGATTCATCCAGCACAATTAAACCGACTTTTTTCAGTGGCGCAAATAGTGCTGAACGAGCACCCACAACTATCAATGGTTCCTCGGATTTTAGGCACTGCAACCAGAGGCGTTGCCGATTTGCCGGCGTGATATTAGAGTGCATGACCAGTACGCGGTCGCCAAAGACCTGTTTGAGGTTATCGGCTAACTGACTGGTAAGACTGATTTCAGGAGTTAGAATAATCACCGAAGAGCCTTTGGAAATAGTTTTTAGGGCAAGTTCTATGTAAACTCGTGTTTTGCCGCTACCAGTTTTACCATGCAAAATATAGCTATCTCTAGAGGTCATTTTCTGAATAGCCGATTTTTGTTCAGTAGTAAGAGGCGGTAGTTTGGTGACATCTGGCAGTGGATGTTCTTTGGCCATGTCATTATCGCTCAGGGCTTTTGAGCTTAAGCTAGCCGGTAACAGGCTTTGAGTGATTATGCCAATAGGAGCTGGATAATATTGCAGAATCCAGTCAGCCAGATTTATTAAGGCCTTATGTATTAGGGGCAGGTCATAAACTTTGTTTATCGGCTTGGTGTTAAATTTTGGGTTCGGAGCAGGACCGCTTACCACTCCCATTACAAGCTGTTTTTGCAGTTCAATTTCTACAACACTTCCAGCGCGAATTTTTTTGTCATGACTGTAGGTTAGGGGCGTCAACCCATGGTAGCGGTTGCTTCTCACCCATATAAAGTAGTAATACATAGTCTTTATTATATGTCAGCCAAAGATAAAAAAGCTTTTTTTGTAATTAGTCTTGCAAAACTCATTGTTGGCATTTATACTTAAATTATCGTTGTTCACAAAACAATATAAGGGAATTCATAAAAATGTTAGATGTCTTTATTACCTCCAGAGTGCGTCGCAAGATTATAGTAATCTATGCCAAATATCCTGATTTCAAGACTCATGTCAGAGGCTTAGCTAAACTAATTAAAGAAGATGCAGGAAATATCCAACGCGAACTTAAAAGGTTAGAAAAAATTGGTTTTCTAGTAAGTGAGCGACAGGGTAATACCAAAGTATATTCAACCAACAAGCAATTCCCAATCTTCAGAGAGCTACAAAGTATCGTACTCAAGAGTCAGCGCCATACCCAACAAAAGCGCGTCACCGGGTAAGCACTATTTGCTTGCAAAATCCACCCCTGTAATGTACAATATTCCAATATATGATAAGAGTAACTAAAAAAGATCCTAGCGAATCCACTGAAAACTTGCTCCGCCGCTTTAATCGCAAGGTGCAACAGTCAGGCGTGATTGCCATTGCTAAGCAAAACCAGTATTTTCAGAAACCAATCAGTAAAACTGAGCGCCGCAACAAGGCAATTATTCGTCAACAGCGTAAGAATCTGAAGATTAAGAAACTAAAACTCGGACAACGGTAATGTCCGGTTTAGAAGACCGCCTACAGCAGGACATCAAAGCTGCTCTGTTGTCTGGTGATCAGGCCCGAGCCACCACTCTTCGTGGTTTGCATGCTACTTTGTTGGATGTAAAAATCAAAGAAGGCAAACGAGATTCAGGCCTAACTGATGAGGAAATCTTAAAAGTCTTTGCTAAAGAGTCAAAAAAGCGCCAAGAAAGCGCAGATATGTATAAACAGGGCGGATCCGAAGATCGCGCTCAGTCTGAACTAGCCGAAAAAGCTATAATAGACGATTACTTGCCCGAGCAAATGAGCGAGCAAGATATTCAAAAGCTTGTTGACGAAGCCATTACTGCCACTGGCGCTAGTTCAATGGCCGATATGGGCAAGGTTATTGGTCAAGTAAAGTCCAAAGCTGGCTCAGCGGCTGATGGTGCCGTAATAGCCAAACTTGTTAAGGAGAAATTGAGTTGATACTGCTAATTGGTATTGCCGGATCGGGTAAGGGCACCCAGGGCAAGCTGCTAGCTGATCGTTATAAATATCGTTTAATCACGATGGGCGATATTATTCGTCTTCATCTTAGTGGTGAGCAACGAGAACGATTGATGAGCGGCTTTTTGCTTGATGATCAAGCTATTATTAAATTACTTGACGATGTTTTGAAGACAATATCAGATGACAATAGAGTCGTGCTAGACGGTTTTCCAAGATCAGTTACTCAGGCTAAATGGTTGATGGAGCAGTCTAGAACTGGCCGTTTTAGTATTGACCATGCTTTTCATTTAGTGGCTTCTAAAGAAGTTGTTAAACAACGATTGCTAGCGCGTAGTCGTCCAGACGACCACGACCAAGCAATTGAATTGCGCTTCAATGAGTACGAGAAAGCCACTAAACCAATTATTGATTGGTTCATAGACAACGGAGTTCAAGTACTAGACATAGATGGTGAGAAAACTGTCAAAGAAGTGCATGAATCTATTGCTTCACATATTCAAGACGCAAACCAAGCTTCATAAAGGATAATAAGACCATGATGACTAAAGTAAAGACTACTGAAGAGATTGAAGCTATGCGCCACAGTGGTCGAATTTTGGCTACTGTTTTGCAATATTTGAGACCCAAGGTGAAGCCTGGTGTTGCGACGGCCGATTTGGCTAAATTTGCCAAGGAAGAGATTATCCGTCAAGGTGGAGAGCCTGCTTTTTTGGGCTATGAAGGATTTCCAAGCGTAATTTGTATATCTGTAAATGACGAAATAGTGCACGGCATACCCAAAACCACCACAATTATTAAAGAAGGTGACTTGGTGAGTCTCGATATGGGCGTCAGTTATAAAGGCATGATTACTGATTCGGCTATTACTGTCATTGCTGGTCGAGCCAAGCAAAAAAGGCACATCGAACTAGTGGACCGCACAGAAAAGTCTTTATTTGAAGGCCTGGAAGTAATACATGACAAGGTTCGTACTGGAGATATTGGCGAGGCCATTGAGAAATATCTTAATAAATACGGCTATGGCATAGTGCGTGATTTGGTTGGTCATGGTGTCGGGCATCAGATACACGAAGACCCAAATATACCCAACTATGGCCGTGCTAACACTGGTCCTTGGCTTAGCGCTGGTATGACAATAGCTATTGAACCGATGGTTACACTGGGTGGCGACAATGTCTTTGTAGATGACGATAAATGGACTGTCAAAACTACTGATGGGTCTTATGCGGCACATTTCGAACACACTGTTTTAATAACCAAAAATGGTTATGAAATACTGACCAAGGTTTAAGCAACTTGCTATTAGAGAAGCAAAAGCGCTATACTAATCAGTAATATGAATAGTTCTCAAACAGAACATTTTATCGGCGTAGATATAGGCACTAGCATGGTGCGCTGCATAGTCGGGATGTATGATCCTGATACCAATAAGCCATCCATTATAGGTCATGGTGAGTCCGAAAATCACGGTATGAGGCGTGGCGCAGTGGTTCATGTAGATGAGGTTGCAGAAGCTATTTCTAAAGCTGTAACAGAGGCAGAACGCATCTCGGGTATGCCTATTCGAAGAGCCACGGTCAATGTAAATGGTTCTCATGTAGGTGGAATTAACTCCGAAGGAGTAATTGCTATAAGTGCCGCCAATCGAGAGATATTACATGAAGATCGTTTGCGAGTAGAAGAAGCCGCCACTATCGTTAATATTCCGCCAAATCGCGAGATTGTACAGTTTTTTGCCAAAAATTACACCGTTGATGGTCAGAAAAATATCAAAGATCCTATTGGAATGACAGGTGTTAGGCTAGAGGTTGATGCACACATTGTGACTGCCGCTAGCACTAATATGCGTAATTTGGATGCCGCTCTAGAAAAAGCCGGCATAGAAATTAACCATCATACGGTATCTGGCTTAGCTGCCGCCGAAGCAGTTATGACTCGACAAATGCGCGAAGCCGGTACGGCCTTGATAGATATTGGAGCGGGAACAACGAATCTGATTGTTTTTGAAGATGGAGAAGTGCAGCATGTAGCAATAATCCCAATCGGTGGCCAACATATCACCAATGACCTGGCAATTGGCCTCAAAACAGATATAGATATAGCCGAAGAAGTCAAAATTCAACACGCCAATTTGAGCGGCAAAGCCAATAAAAAAGACGCTATCATGAAAATAAAGGGTCGCACTCACACTTTTGACTATGATTTGATTGAAATGGTCGTTGAATCTAGAGTGGAAGAGCTGCTGGAGTATGTTAACAAAGAATTACACAAGATCAAGAAAGCCAAAAAGCTACCTGGTGGCATAATTATAACTGGCGGAACGGCCAAGATTGCTGGTATTGATGAATTTGCCAAAGAAAAACTAGAATTACCATCCAGGATTGCAAAATTAAAAGACATTGGCGGACTAATTGATGTCATAGAAGACCAGACTTATGTGACTGTAGTAGGCTTAATGTTACTAGACATGTTATTTTTGCCTGCTTTGCCAGCCACGACTGGACGAAGTACCGACAAGGTCAAAGACATTGTCATTGATTTTGTGGGCAAGGCTAGGCGTAAGATTTTTTAGACTTCGAACACATAATTTGTGGCCATAAAATTTTTTGAAAATTATTGTATAAAAAAATAGGAGACAGTCGCGACCAGCGACTTTTTATTTATTTTTGTCGTATAAATTTGTTGAACTTGATGGGCATTATAGAGTATAATTTAAACAGTATTAAATAGATTCTTCGAGGGGAAATAATATGCCACAAGTAGTCGAGCCAGCAATCGAAACTTTTGCTCAAATAAAAGTAATAGGTGTCGGCGGCGCCGGCGGAGCAGCCATTAACCGCATGGTTGAGGCTGGAATTGAGAATGTAGAATTCATTGCTGTCAATACTGACGCTCAAGCTTTGCATCATTCTAAAGCTCACAAAAAAATACACATCGGCAAAGACATGACTCGAGGACTAGGAGCTGGAGCTGACCCTTCAGTTGGTCAAGCAGCCGCAGAAGAATCTAAAGAAGAAATAAAACAAGCCGTAGAAGGCGCTGATATGGTATTTGTTACCATTGGCGCCGGTGGTGGCACCGGTAGCGGTGCTGGTCATGTGGTGGCTACAATAGCCACTGAGAGTGGCGCGTTGGTGGTGGGCTTCGCCACTAAGCCTTTTGCCTTTGAAGGTGAAAAAAGGCGCCGCAACGCCGACGAGGCAATCAGTAAGCTGAGACATGAAGTCGATACTCTTATTACAATTCCAAATGATCGCTTGCTGAAGACCATCGATCGCGATACACCTCTCATGGAGGCTTTCAAGGTCGCTGACGATGTTTTGAGGCAGGGAGTTCAAGGTATTTCAGATTTGATTACAGTTCACGGTCTAATCAACTTAGATTTCGCTGATGTTAAGACTGTTATGAAAGACGCTGGCTCAGCACTTATGGGTATTGGACGATCAAACGGCGAGAATCGCGCCGTGGTTGCAGCCCAACAAGCTATCGAATCACCACTACTAGAGGTTTCTATAGATGGTGCGCGTGGCGTGCTATTCAATGTCATTGGTGGCAACGATCTAGCTATGCACGAAATTAACGCTGCCGCTGAGGCCATAACCGCCGCAGCAGATCCTGACGCTAATATTATCTTTGGTGCAACTATCAACCCAGAACTTGATGGCGAAGTAATAATCACTGTCGTGGCCACGGGCTTCGATGACTCTTATTACGCCAAGAGAGGTGAAGTAATTGCCACCGATCGTCTGCGCAGCACTCCTCTAAATAGCAAAAAAGACGATGAGCATCTGTCGGATATTGATATGAACATCAACGACGAGGAAGCTCCTGACTTTACTAAAGAAGAAGATGATAATTTGCCAAATATCTGGGCAATGAGCGAAGATCACGATGAAGATGAAGTAGTTAAAAGCGAAACAGTCAAAGACAATGATGCTGATAATGAAGACGACAAAGACGGTCGTGCACTTTCCAATGAGCAGGAAGCTGACTTAGAAAAGCCTTCATTCCTACGAAGACTAGGTCGCCGCAAGAAAAAAGAAGACGACAAAGACTCTGAAAATATGTTTGACAAGGTCATCGACGAGGACGACCAAGATGCTAAGCCTAGTGAAGACCAAGACGACTCTAAGGCTGACAAAGACTCAGAAAAAGACAAATAACCTAGTATTAAAAACTAAACATAGCAGGGCAGATATCTATTTAGGTTTGGTTTGACCGATAAAAAATCGTTCGTTTTAATACAACGATAAAATACTTGCCAAAACACCACAGCTGGGGGTATAGTGGTGTTACGCACCACTATATATGGAAAAAACCAAAATTAGGGTGAGCACCTTAAGCAACAAGATGAGACAAATACCAGCCAACAAAATAAAGTTTTACTACAAAATTGTGAATAAATAATTTGTTCAAAACCAAGATTTTTGGCAGGCTTGTTTTATTTAATAGGAGGCAGTATGAAATGCAACCAATGCCAAAGTGACGACATCAAAGTAATTGAGTCTCGTGATGTGGCAGAAGGTCAAGCTATTCGCCGTCGTCGCCTGTGCAACAAATGCGGTCATCGTTTCACGACCTATGAGCGTCTAGAGCGCCCACAGCTAATCGTCGTCAAAAACGATGGCACCCGCCAATTATTCAATCGCGATAAATTATTGGCTGGTCTATATAGAGCATCCGAAAAGACTCCAATTACTAGTCTTGAACTAGAAAAAATTGTAGATTCTATCGAGCAAGAGTTGTATGCGCATGGTGATCAAGAAGTTAAATCTTCTCGAGTTGGTGAATTAGTTATGGATCAACTAGCTACGCTCAATGAAGTCGCCTATGTGCGCTTTGCAAGTGTTTACCGACGCTTCAAAGACATTGCCAGCTTTGAAAAGGAACTTTCCAATGTCAGACAGGGCAAGCACATATCATCGGTAGTCAAAGATTAGAGCTTTGATAGGTTCCCTCCGGTTCCAAAAATTTTGAAATCGCAGAGAGCCCGCAGACTATCAGTTAGACAGTTTAATAGAGACAGACTGTCAACGACTGATAAGCGAACTCTAAACAAAAACAATAAAAACCAAATAAATAATATGGTTAAAGTGAAGAGAGTAGTTTGGCCTAGGCTAGCTACGCTTGGAACTAAAAAACCGCCAAAGTGAGGGTAACAATATGGCGCAAACAACAAGCCTAGGGGTACACAGGCTATTCACCCCCAAAAAAAGCAAAGCCTACGATCAACTTAAATGGGTCAAGCGCGATTCTATTATCAAGAATCCAATGAGCGATGAACCCGTATTTGAACAGCTCGGCGTGGAATTCCCCGAAGGCTGGTCATTGAATGCCATCAATATTGTGGCTCAGAAATATTTTTGTGGCACCCCCGGCACTAAAAGCCGAGAGAGCTCACTCAAGCATTTGATTGACCGCGTGGTTGACACTGTCACCAGACACGGTCTACAAGAAGGTTATTTCGAAAACGAAACCGAGGCCGAAGACTTTCGAGAGGAACTGAAGTATGTTCTAGCAACCCAAAGAGCTTCATTTAATAGCCCTGTATGGTTTAATATTGGCGCGCCAGATCGCACTCAGCAAGCTAGCGCCTGCTTTATCTTGGGTATTGAAGACACTATGCCAGCTATTTTGAATTGGTATGTCGAAGAAGGCATGATATTCAAAGGTGGCAGCGGATCAGGTATAAATATAAGTCCTATTCGCTCCAGCTATGAAACTCTAGGCAAGAGTGCTGGCACTGCCAGTGGTCCTTTGAGCTTCATGCGTGGCGCTGATGCTTCAGCCGGAGCTATCAAGAGTGGTGGCAAGACTCGCCGGGCAGCTAAAATGGTTATTTTGAACGCTGATCATCCAGATATCGAAGAGTTTGTCTGGAGCAAAGCCATCGAAGAACGCAAAGCTCGTGATT
>Ga0214923_10002886_pt1 | contig 22186 bp, 22 predicted proteins | sample LL1510_MetaG_FD_177993 | JGI IMG/M metagenome (GOLD analysis project Ga0214923, IMG submission 177993) | Freshwater microbial communities from Lake Lanier, Atlanta, Georgia, United States - LL-1510 | ecosystem: Environmental > Aquatic > Freshwater > Lake | place: USA: Georgia | collected...
CAGACATCTCCTTGTACTCATCCCCATCCAGCATATTCTTGGAACTATACAACGTATTCTCGTAAGAATTCTTGGCGTCAAACACCTTCTTGCGCTTAGCATCCTCCTCCTTGAACTTATCAGCCTCCTTGATCATTCGCTCGATATCATCAGGATTCAAACGACCCTTATCCTTCTGAATCGTGAGCGACTTCCCCTGCCCATCACCCACCTTTGCACTGACAACCAAAATACCATCTGCATTGATATCATAAGTCACCTTGATCTGCGGAACTCCCCTGGGAGCGGGAGGGATTCCATTCAACGTAAACTCACCCAACTTGTTGTTGTCCTTGGTGAACTGACGCTCGCCCTCAAACACGCAAATGTTAGCACCAGGCTGATTGTCCGCATACGTGGAGAAGACCTGCTCCTTCTTGGTGGGAATCGTAGTGTTCCTGGGAATCAACACAGTCATCACGTTTCCAGCCGTCTCAATTCCCAAACTCAAAGGAATCACATCGAGGAGCAGAATGTTCTTCGTCTTGGCAGTAGTTCCACCACCCAAAACATCACCTTGAACAGCCGCACCATAAGCAACACACTCATCTGGATTCACCGAGCGACACAACTCCTTGCCATTGAAATACTCGCGGAGCTTTTCCTGGATCTTGGGAATACGCGTAGTTCCTCCGACAAGAACAATCTCGTTAATGCTGTTCTTGCTGATACCAGAATCCGTGAGAACCTTGGTAACTGGGTCCATCGCCTTCTTAAAGAAATCAACACACAAATCCTCAAACTTGGCACGAGTCAGAACGGCGTTAAAATCAAGTGACTCAAAGAGGCTGTCAATCTCAACAACCGCACTGGTAGACGTACTCAGTGTCCTCTTCGCATGCTCCGCTGCAGTACGCAGTCTACGCAAAGATCGCTGGTTGTCAATCGTCTTCTTGTGCTTCTTTCGGAACTCCTCCTTCAAATAATCGACAATCTTCAAATCGATATCCTCTCCTCCGAGGTGAGTGTCGCCAGCCGTCGCCTTTACCTCAAAAACACCATCGCACACCTGGAGAACAGTAACATCGTGCGTCCCGCCTCCGCAGTCAAAGATCAAAACATTCTTCTCTGATCTCGTATCCATGCTGAGACCATAGGCAAGGGCGGCAGCAGTAGGCTCGTTGATAACACGCTCGACCTTGAGCCCAGCAATGATTCCAGCGTCCTTGGTCGCCTGGCGCTGAGCATCGTTGAAATAAGCGGGAACAGTAATAACGGCACGAGTAACCTTGTGTCCCAAAAATGCCTCCGCAGTCTCCTTCATGTAAACGAGAATCATCGAGCTGATCTGCTCAGGAGTAAATCGCTTCTCCTCGCCGCCAATAGTTACAACGACTTCACACGAGTCATTGCTTCCTGCGATAACCTTGTAGGAAAGAGTCTCCATCTCCTTCTTGACATCAGGGTCGCTGAACTTTCTTCCGATCAGACGCTTGACATCATAAATTGTATTCTTTAGATTACCAGTGACCTGGTTCTTTGCTGCCTCACCGATCAGCCTATCAGTCTCGGTGAATGCAACCCATGAGGGAGTGGTGCGTGACCCCTGGCTGTTTGCGATAATCTCAAGGATCCCGTCTTTCATAACACCAACACAAGAGTTTGTAGTTCCAAGATCGATTCCAATGACAACATCTTCGGTCCCCATAATGTATTTACACGTGACATTTTTCTATATTGTTTTTTCTAAAAAATAATTTTCTTGAAATCCCCATTACTAAAATGATAAATCAAAAAACTCGCCAGACCTAACAAGACGTCAAATAATAAAAATACCCAAGCCCTTTTATTCTTTTGAATAGCACTGATTGCGAATGAAAAATACAACAAGGAATGAACGGGGCGTAAGTTGTCCCACCATACTTCTTGTCCGAATAACCCTTTTTTTCGCCAACCAGTCAAATACAAATATGCGAATCCGAATGCTGGTAGCAAAGCAATGTATCCAGCAAAAGGCAGAATGTCGAGAGGAAGATTTTTACATAACAAAACCAACAACGAACGAGTTCCGATGCAACCGACTAGAAAGAGCAACATTCGTTCTGTAATTGTATTCATAATTGTTCTATAATAACCCATTATAATTTTTTCTACTTTTTGAATATCGATTAGAAATTGTTTTCTTCATCAATCTAATTTGTCGTTTGGTTTTTCTACTTTTATATTGCTGAGCAATCAAGTGAAATTTTTGTTTTTTGAGTGGCGGTGGTTCAATAGAAGTTTTGATAGTGTCTTCTGACATATAATACAAGAGGATTGTTTTATTTGCTAGACCATCTAAATACTAGAGGTTGCGTTATGTATGGCGAGTAATTTAGTGTTTTTACTTCTACTACTTGGACACAAACGTATGTATTTTTTCTATATATAATATAATGTCATCGTTGAAAGGTCCATCTCCTGATAAGGGCGAAACGATTGTGATAGCAATAACAACACATGGTGCTGTTTTAACAAAAAGAGCGGATAGTGGTGAAGTAATACCTGAAAATTTTGTAACTCCAGTGAAAATTATAAAATATTCAGCCGTGGCTTTTGGTGTATGTAATATTGTAAACGATAAAACAATACTATTTAATATTGACCATCTTATTAAAGAATTTGACACTAGACAACTTAATTGGGATACAATGACAGATGAAGAAATAGTATCAACATTAGAATCTATAACATATAAATACAAGGATTATCACAAACGTTCGATAGAACATGTAACTCAAGATGATATTGATGAATGGAGTAAAAGCAAGAAGGAAATTGATAAAGAAATGTTGTATTTTTGTCATAATGCTCACTTAGGTCATATTATAAATGCATATGATGCTGGTGACGAACTAACAGACAAAGCATATACTTTAGGTGGTATATCAGATGAAGCTGCCAGCTCTGGAGATGCCATTTATTCAGACAAGATATTACTATTTAATTCGAGCAGTACAATTGATTTATATGATGAATTAGCAGGTGATAATCCTGGTGTAATCTTATCTGACCTTATTGAAACTCTCATTATGCAGGAAGACCCTGTTTCGCGTATAGTAATTATTGATTTCACGTGCAATGACACACTAGGTTCTTTTCCTATTACCGATGAAGAAAAATGCGAGTTAAGAGACGAGAGTAACAAAGGAAGGGTCAAACTTGGAGGAAAAAAAAATACTAAGAAGTCTAAGCATTCTAAAAAGTATAAAAAATCTACAAATAAATATAAAAAGATAAAGAAGTCTAGAAAGTCTAGAAGACACAAATAAATATTTTAGTCAACTCTATAATACATTAATCAGGCTCTCTGTCGCAAAGTCTTTGTATCTACAAGCGGCGTTTTAATATCAGCGATGCGAACAGGTGTCCACTTTTTAAACTTACTATTGTAAACACATACAAAATTGCAACTCTTACTAAGATCAACATACTTGTCAATCTTATCATTCTCAAACTCATCTTCGTCATCACTCTCCTCAAGTGCATCCAGATTGTTGTTTTCTTTTATTGTCCTGAAAATACCATTCATCATTACACTCGCATTATATGTTGGAATACAACACGTATCAAACAATACGTCGTCATGACCATACAAATGATAGACATCCGTCTGTACATCCGCCTTCACTTTAAAAACGACCTCCTTTGATGTGGGTGGGTAAGGTCGGTCTCCGTTTTTACGAGGTTCTGTGTGTTGTTGCTTACCATTATGTTGTCTGGTTTCTTGGTGATGATTTTGTATACTTTTAACAATGCGATTTTGCTGTGGGTTTTGTTGTGGCTGTTGCGATCCTGACGCACATGGGTGGTTAGATCCAGCCTTGTAATAAAATGGACTGCTCGTATAATGGCCGATACTCTGGAACTTTTTAAATTGGATGGATGTCACTTTATAATTCACTTTGTAAATTTGCGAGATGAGCGAGTTGAAATCCGTCGCCATAAGCGGCATAGCAAACACTATAAACTTTGAATTGTAGGAAACCTGTTTAATATCCTCCTTGAAAATGATTGTAAACAGGTCTAGTTTATCTAGCCACGTGAACCTGGATACATCGCGTCCTTTGTAGAATAACACATCCTCGCACGAAAAGAACGTTGCGTTCAAATGAGTAAATACGACGCCATGAAAAATTGTCTGATTACGTGCGAGCTCCTTGTCGAAACAACACGAAAACTTACGCCATGTCATATTTGCCTGGTCAATGATAAGGCACGTCTCTTCATTGTCTACGATTGTAAACCAGGCGAAACACTTGGCACCATCGGGTATAGCGACGAGCATATCAGAATTATAAACTTTCTTATGAGATGAATTATCATAAGAAAGTTTTAGGTCGGTCGGGAAATTAGATAACATTGTATATTAAAATATGTCGCCATGTCTTTATGTGGTTGTTTATATATTAATTAATCAACAGATAATGATTTTGTAGGCAAAGGTGTTACCAAGACAAAATCATTTCCGTTTTCTACTTTTACGCAAACCTTGTATTTGTTTTCTCTTTTCTGTCTTTTTGACACGGATAATCTTTCGCGTATTATTCTTTTTAGGACGTAGAAGTCTTCTGCTACCTCCTAGTTTGCCGTTGCCTTTGCCCTTGCCTTTGTCGTTGCCTTTGCCGCTGCCTTTGCCCTTGCCGTTGTCCTTACCAATAGAACTTAAATATTTTGCTGCTTCGGCTGTCATTCTCTGTGCTTCGGCTGTCAGTCTCTGAAGTCTTGACCTCTTTTCACCTGTTACTGGTTCTGTTACTTGTGGTGATGCTGGTGCTGGTGCTGGTTGTGGTGAATATAGTAAAAAAGTTGGTGGGGGTGAATGTGGTTGTGAAGGTCGTGATGAACCTGGTGAACCTTCTGATGAACCTGGTGAAGGTTGTGATGAAGCTGGTGAACCTTCTGATGAACCTTGTGAAGGTTGTGATGAACCTGGTGAGAAGATTGCATCTGCTAAATTTCCAGCATTATTCTCATTATTATCTAGCTCGAATTGTAATTCCTTAGAATTGGGTTCTTTTTTTAGTTGTAATTTTAAATCTTTAATCCTTTCATCCAAATCTTGTAATGAATTATCTATTAACCTGTCTATCTCTTCGAAAATTTTATCATACTCAGTCTCGTCTAATATTACATCTGGATCTTTCATTCGTGTACGAATTGATTTTAAAGTTTCTATTATATATTCCTTTTCATCTTCAAGAAAACATTTTTTAAGCTTTAAAACTCTGTTAATAAATCTTTGAATAGATTTCTTTTTTTCGTCTGAATATGTAGTTTGTGGTACAGACGAAGACGAAGACGAAGACGAAGACGAAGACGAAGACGAAGCTGATAATGATGACGAAGATGAAGTACTAGGGGTTATTGGAGGAATGGCAAATGTGACACCATCTTGAGACAAATTACCAAAAGCCTCTTTTAATAACCCAAGTGCTTCTTCAAAGACATTATCTTTGCTAATGTTTGGAATATCATTTCGTATTAAGTAAAGAATTCGTGAAAGATATCCTCTAATATCTTCTCGTAAAATTTGGTTATTTTCAAGAGCTTCTAAGGCCTCAATATGTTCATCTATCCCGTTATTATAATAGTTAGCTCTTAGACGCGATGAATGAATTAGCGTGCCGCCTTCTATAAAGGTAATAGTTTCTTGTAACTCGTTAAGAAGTGATTGTTTTAAATATTTTTCATCTTCTTGAGCAAGAAGTTTTAATTTTGTTAATTCTTTTAATTCTGCGGCTTGTTGTATTTTAAGAGCATCTTCTGGGTTTGATTTAAAAGGCAATATTAAACCAATTCTAATCTGATTTGAAGGCTTATTGTTTAAAAATTTAAAAAAACCATTATAATCGAACGATCCATCATCATCATCATTTATAAAATTGTTTAAAACTTCTGTGTCTTTTTTATCAAGAGTTTTATCATCGTGATCGAAGCGTATATTAAGGAATTTAATAAGGTCAGACAGCGGTGTTTTAAGTTTAAAGCCATTTGATTTTAAATCACTAAGAAAATTGTCAACATTTTCGTAAAATCCAATTATTTTGTCTCTTAATTGACTCTTTCGAAAAAAAGTGGTTACGACGTCAAATCTTGAAGCATCATGATCATTGTTTTTTTTCATGTTGTTTCTTGTCATACCAATTGGTCTCTGATCCGCACGTAGTTCATCAATTTGCAAAGATACAAAATCTATAAAACCTCTTAGGTTCATCTGAAGAGCGTATATCGCTAACGCATCATGTGAAACAGCTGCCTTTTCTAATAATAATAATAAGTCGGCTTTAAATTTAAAAAGATAACGCTGGATCGAATTCATCTTACTGGGAAGTGCTGATAGTGATCCTTTTATTAAATCAATTCCAGTAGCGACTGGTTTAATATTTGGGTTTAAATCTTTACGTAAAACTGAATTCCATTCGGGTTTACTACCTTCTTCTCCAAATAAAAAATGGGTTATTGATGTGTATTTACCATCAGATATACCCCCTGTTGTAATTAAAACAAAAGGGTTATTATCTGTTTGTGTAATAAAAAGCATCATCCCTGTTCTTAAAAATACATAAGGAGGACTAGTTAATTGATCATCGCGTGTAGCACAAGAACCTACGTCGTACATCTGTGCTAGTGAAATTTTTTCTTTAGGATCGACTCCATGAAGACCTCTCAAAAAAGCTTTCATAGCTTCAGCATTACAACCATTATCGTATGAAAAACCATTTGGAGTTTCCAATACTCTTCCTTTCATTAATTCTGACATTGTAACATATCGAACCCCTTCACCAAATTGAATACTGGTCATGGTACTATCTCTTGGCTGTTTACTTTCTTTATTCTTTGAGTCTTCCTCTTTTGGAATATCTATTGTCAACCAACCAACTCGTGCCAAACCTGCTTCTTGCATTTTGAGACTATCATCACTGACCTTTTCTAAAGCAGTCGTTTCGTCTAATACTTCTGTTGGAAATCTCACATCATATTTTTCTAACAAATCTTTATGATAATTATAACGATCTTTTTTTTGTAAGGGATGGAGATCCTGAAAAGCTTCATCAACGCGTCCATCATCATCATGATAAATATTTGCATAAAAAAAGTCTGTCATTCCTCCCTCGACATCTATAAAACGAAACCAAAAATCACCATCATTCCCCCCCTCTACTGGTCCAAACTCAACCATACTTACTTTAAAATTTGGGTCTTCAACAATTAGTTTTCGAGCAAACCTTTCTGCAAATTCCTTTAATTTATCAAATTCAGCTGGGGTCATTCCTGCCATATATTATGTTATAATATATGAAGATTATTAATATAATTCACTTGTTCTTCTCAATAATTATAACTCTGAAATATACGTCGAATCCCGTGCATCTCTCACTTTCTTCTTAAAGAAGTCAGTCAGTTCGTTTTTCATATCCGCACTAACAATTTGTCGCGCATCTTCACGACCCGTATCGTATGCGTCATCGTCATCATAATCCTTGTGTTTAGAGATGATACCATACATATCCATATATTGTTTAGATGGTGCATTTACTAAATCCTTTATTTTTGGAACAGTCATAGTATCTCGAAAATATAAAAAGAGGCTGTGTGCAATATAAATGAAGATGACGGATAATATTGTCGATTGAACTACAAATAAAAACATATAATAATAATATATTACTTTATCCCCTATAAATACACATTGAATTCTTCGGAAAACCCATCAAAATAACTATTGATGGTTTTACCCTGCTGATCCTTTTCAACTATCAAATGGATCGTATTCTTTTTATTTGATTTCTGTTTACTAATAAACTTGTAAGTAGTCTGTTTCATAGGTACGACAATATGATCTATCGGTAACATGCTGCATTCTGTTCTCTCTACACTCGAATTATCAAGTGTAAAGTTTTCATTTGTAACAACAGACCCATCTGTTATTTTACATTTATATAATCCTGTTCCATCAACTACAAACAAACCTTCTGGAGAGAAAATCTCACACACATCCTGTGTCGCCAATTCTAGACAAGACGATGTAATATTATCAAGTATCTTTGCATTGTTTACGTAGACACGCATTATAAACATTCTCGAAAAGGGTTTAAACCCATTTATTAATAAAATACAATGTCCAATATAGATATTGTAATTGTTGACAAATCAGGGTCTTTGAAAACAACGTCTGTGAAAGATTTCAAAGAAGAAGACCTTTTTAAAAAGTGTGGCCTAAAGAAGAAAGACGACTTTGAGAAGCAGGTTGAATGGAAACTCAAGACAAAGGGTCGTAAGTATGTTGTATCAGTATACGCAAAGATGAATGGAAGGGCAAACAATGAGAACAAGTATGATTTTCCGCCACCGATAGACAATCATTTGTTTTTTGGAAGCTGTGCCATTATCGCTCAAAATGATAAGCAAGAATATGTAAACTTGAATACAGATCTTTGGAACACATTGTATGAGAAGCTTTTTGGAGGTTTCGAAGATCTCGCTGCTACCGCGCTTGAAGACGAGCAAGAGATTGATGAACTAGCGAATGTCCCAAAGGAGAAGAAAACCAAGGAGGGATATTTGAAGGATGGTTTTGTTGTCAGCGAAGAAGGCGAAGAAGAGTTGGGTGAAGATGAGACCACAAGTGAGAGTGAATTCAATACAACGAATTCGGAGGATGAAGACGAAGATGACGATGCGGTTATAGAAGATATCGGATCGGAATTGAGCGAGGAATCATATGACTATGAGAGCGATGAATAAAAAAATGATTATGATTTAGAAAGATAAACAAATTATAAACTAATCATGTTACATACAATTGAAAAACCCGACGTGTTTCGCGCCAACATCACTTCAAAGTTGAACGAGACATTGAAGGATGATAAGTTGAGTTTGAATCTAGAAAAGGGTATTTATAATTATGCGTTGAAGGAGGCCGACATACGAAAGATTGTCAAGAAATGGGACAACCCAAACTTTGTTCATTTATACACAAATCGTTTGCGATCTATCATGTTGAATCTGAGTCCAGAGTTGATTGAGGAAATCACTAGCGGAAGTATCAAACCACACAAAGTTGCGTTCATGACGCACCAGGAAATGCAACCAAAGCGATGGAAGGAGCTTCTAATAAAGAAGAGTATAAAGGACAAGAATAAATTTGAGAAAAACATTGAGGCCGCAACCGATACATTTACCTGTCGTAAGTGTCATAAGAATAAGTGTACATATTATCAGATGCAGATTCGTTCTGCTGATGAGCCGATGACAACCTTTATCACGTGCTTAGAATGCGATCACAGGTGGAAGCAGAACTAACCGAATATATCAAACAAATAAGACGCTTCTTCAAAAACAAACAATTCTATTATTGTGGACACAACACGAAAAAACTCGCAAAAATCTAAATGATAAATCATATTTTTTTCTTCGTGTATCTCGATGATTACATTAGGCAATTGTTTTTTTTCGATATAAAAAGTATCAATGTCCGAAATATCAATGTCCGAAATATCAATATCGAAGTCTATACCTGAAACACTGAGATCCAAGTCTATACCTGAAACACTGAGATCCAAGTCTATGGCTGAAGAAGCATGAGAGATAGAAAGTACATTTGAACTACTATCAGACATAGTATCAGAAGTAGTATCAGACATACCCGACACATCAATCTCAGAAATACTATATTTGTTATCGTTTGATTTCACACTTAAAAGGCAATATCCAATTGCCTCAAATGATTTAGATGGTATTTGCATCTGAATATATCTATTATATTATTTTTATAACAATTTACGTGTTATGTTATAAAAATAATTACCAACTACTGAAACCACCGAAACCAGCATTGGCAGCTACTGGCTCATTATACATCTCTGTAGCAGGAGCATTAGCGCCAACAAGGGGAGTATTATCCTGTTGATACATCCCATTGTAATTGGTTTGCTGCTGAGGTTGCTGTGACGGGTTAGTGGGTAGAGCCATTATCGAGGTACCATCGTTAAACTGAGGCTGACCCGATTGCTGTCCCGAGATAGGTTGAGACACCCTCACATTTGATTTCTTCTTGGGTTTCTTGTCCTTGCTGGAACCATCCCATAACTCAACAACACGATCAAACAAAACACTGACTTTCTCACCTAATCTAGTTTGTAAACTCAGCGTGATCATCAAGACAGAAAGAATTATGAAAATAATGTTAAATTCAGGATATCTAACACCGCTGTACGTAGGAACAAACGTTATCATTCGATGGATCAGAAGCAACCCAATAAACATTATTGTAACTTGAAGAATAATTTCAGCAGAAACCTCTAAACTTCCCTTGTTTTCATCGACCTCTGGAACATACTTTGCCATTGTCTTATTCAATAAAACAACCGGTATAATCGCAATAAGGGCATACTGAAGAATATTTAAAATTTCCGACTTGGAATCATCTTCGAAATTAAATACATGCTTAATAAAATTTTTATTTTCAGAATTGTTCTCCATAATATTGAACAAGAATATAAAAATGTTCCGTATGAGATAATAAACAATCTTGATTTGCGTTAAATATTTAGGAACATATTATGGAGTCTTATAAATGAGCAGTTCAAGATCCATCGCAGCAGCAAGAAGTAGGCGTGCATTAGATCAACCCCCTAAACCTCCAACCTTCAGTCAACAGAATCAGCCTCAACCTCAGACTCCTTCGAACGGAAGAAACCAGGCATTCGCATCTGATGTTCAAACCAAGATCTCCGTACAGGATGCCATTAACATTGTTACTAGGCGTATTTCAAGACTGGAGCAGATGACGTCATCCCAACAACAATTACAGGTTCCAGATAATTCTTGCATCGTCGACAACGCCGTACTCGAAGACATTATAGATAGACTTGACAAGCTAGAGGCAACCCAGGAGCAGACATTTGACTCTCTTAGGCGCGAGTTTGATGCTAAATTTGAAACATTGACTAGAGAAACAAACGATAAATTTGCGGACATTGACTTGGCGTTTGCAGAGATCGAGAAAAGCATTCAATTGGATAATGAGGTACCGATTGACAACCCAGAGATTAGTTCAGCCGATGTTGCTGAAACAATCAAATTGGAGATTTCTAATGCTTAATTCGTAATACGAATAAATAAATATTAGTTTTATTAATTATGACAAAGTTCATAATGGTATTTTTTATATTCTGTGTAGTCCTCTTTATATATCTTCATATTCATTTCCAACTAAAAACCAGCAACGATTTAGAGATGTATGAAATTGAACATACATCAAAGGATAAATTAGAAGAGATTTGTGATTTGCGACAACCTGTATTATTTGAAACCGATACAACAAAGATAAACGAAACAACTAACAAGTCTTATCTTCTTAACAATTATGGGGCTTTTGAAATAAAGATTCGTAATGTAAAATCAATTGATCCAGATGCCGAGCGCTACATGCCTTTACCGATAAAGTCGGCGTTCAGTCTGTTTGATGAAGACAAATCATGTACTTACTTATCAGAAAACAACATGGATTTCTTGAAAGAAACAGGTGTTATAAAAAACATGCAATACAACGATGAATTTTTTAGACCATATATGGTTTCAAATTGTGATTATGATATTATATCAGGAAGTGATAAAGTTACGACGCCATTTAAGTATGGCATCGATTACAGAAACTATCTTATTTTGACAGAGGGTTCGGCTCAGATTAAGCTGTCACCGCCTCACAGCATTCGCTACTTATTTCCCAAATACGACTATGATAACTTTGAGTTTAGTTCATCCATTAATCCATGGAATGTAGAACCGAAGTATAAGGCGGATTTTGATAAGATAAAGTGTTTAGAGTTTACTCTTACAAAGGGTAAAGTTTTATTTATACCTGCTTTTTGGTGGTATAGTATAAAGTTGGAAAAGAATACGAGTATATCTAGACTTACCTATCGCACGTATATGAATAACATTGCATCTGCTCCTTATTACGCAATGCACGCGTTACAGATTCAAAATGTGAAACATGATATTGTTAAAAAGTTTAATATAGACGATCTTAAGGTCGAAAGTGAAACTGAAAGTAAAGACGATTTGACCCATAAGGAAGAAAGTAAAGAAGAATAAACAATCAAATAAAAAACAATAATATTTACATAATATATAAAATGAATCTATTTCATATATTATTTGGAAAGACAAGTTCGGGAAAGAAAACTAGAAAAGCACGTTACAATAAGTCATACAAGAAAGGTAAGTATAATTTTAAGCAGAGTAAATCAAGAAAAAATAAATATACAATGAAAGGTGGATGAGGTGGGGGTCAAATACCATAAAATGACCAATCAGCATATATAAAGTAAATTATTTCGTAATGACAGATTGTATATGATCTATATTTGTAGATAAATATAATCTTGATAAGTAAGTAATCACCATATCATCTAATAATTATCAATTATACTATTGTTATGATTACCATAATAAGTATCAAACAACCCGATGTTTTCTTGATAAATTAAATACCAAACATTTACTTCCCACATCAAAGTCCCTTTATTTTCGATGATATCTAAACATCGTTTTCTCATAAGTTCGGCAAATAACAATAGTTTGTCTTTTTTACCTCCAAAAACACCTCCTGCAAAATACCACATGATATTTGTATAACAATCCTTGTTCGATTGTGTATTCAAATCCCATATACTTGCAATACGTACATTATCATATGTTTTAAAACCAAGAGACTCTATTTTGCTGCGATATTCATCATCACTACAATTGAAAACATATCTTATTCCAAAATCAACCCATACAAATTGATCAGTCTTATATAAATCTAACTCTATTGCCTCTTTTATCCATTCGGTTTTATTGCACATGATTATAATATAATCTAGTGTATCCTTAGTGTTGTCTGCTCCGCAAAGTGAAAAATTTATTATCTTATCAATATAAGCATATAAATAAATTGTTTGTTTGTTTATCTTTATAAACCTTGTTTTTTCATTTTCGTATATAGAAACTGAATCATATATGGTTTCATCTATAAATATGACCTTATTCACATCAGCAAGTAAAAAATGTTTACCAAACTCTATATATTCTTCTACTGGTCTGCGAGTATTTACATTTGATAAAAATGCCGAGACGATTGTTGTCATTAATATAACATTATAATTTAAATGTCTAATTATAATGTAATAAATATAAAAAATATTCGGTTCTATTGTAACTAATTATAATAACTTGTTTAAAATGAAATGTTTTCTAGATCTCGTACATGCCAATATTCAAAGCTCCCATCTGGAATAGGGCGTCGGATAATAAATGGAATGCGTTTCTGTTGTAGTTCCAACTCAGCTATGATGTGACCATCAATAACAGATTCGGGAATATTAATAAATGGCTCAGAACCAGATTCAATTTGTTTTGCGCGTTGACCTAAAATTCTTGCTCTCTCGTATTTTGTAAGGTAAGGGATCGTCCTATGTAACGGATCGATAATAGTGTTGTAATCATCTCTAACAACTACAGCAAGTTTCGAAATCTCATCAAAGTTAGGAACCTGACACTCAGGATGATAATCTGAAACATAATTTGTATTCACGTCTAAATCAAACTTCTGCAGATAATTAACATCATCGTCGTCACTATCTTCATCGTCATCATCATAGTTAATAATAACGGGTTTCTTTTTCTTAGCCTCCACAACTATTTTAGCCTTATCACCATTTCCTTCTCCTTCTCCGTCGTTTTCAATATCAGATAGGTCGTCCTGATCAGCGTCAGACATAACGGAACCATCATCATCATCGTCTACATTCGCGTTAACATCATTCACTTCGTCAACATCAACATCAACTTCATCATTGATACTTTCATTGTCGCTGTTATCACTATCCTCATTGTTATCAAGTTCGATGTCACTATCGTATTCTGTCATTTTACTATATTACTTATAATATAATAATATATTTACATATCATTTTTTTGATTACTTAATAACAAAGTTCAAAATAAAATTAATATAAAATATATAGTGTTATATAAGAATGCTGCCAATTTCTAAAGTGTTAAAAAAATATAGAGAAATAACACTTGTTAAATTATACGTGAATAGTTTACATGACAAACTGAGTCTGACCAATATATACATACATGCTGCAAAGAAGCACAATATAAATATTGTTAATCATAAGGATGTAGATATTTATGATTTTGAATTGTTCACTCCGAAAAGGATGGATACGGCACTTTGCGAAAGACCAATAAAAGTCGATTATGACGTTATTTGTTCGGCAACAAAAATTACAAAAAATAATAGCAGCCCATCGTGTTTGTTTCTTGTTCCATCCCATAATATATCAAATAGCAAGTTGCGATTAGCAAATCCTATCCAGATAATTGAACCATTTTACAGAGGACATATCAAGTCTGCATTTGATGCGTTAGAAAGTACAGAAATAAACAAACATGAGCGAAACGTTAAACTATGTTCTCCTAGTGTAACGCCTTTAATCGTTAGAGTAGTCGAAACGTTTGACGAGCTTGATAACGAAGAAAAAAATACAGATATAAAAATATAAATTACTAATCAACAATTCTTTTTAAAACATCCTTAAACTTTGTCACTAGTTTTCCAGGCGAAATCACACTCCGAACACAAATATACGTACTTCATATTCTTATCATCATATCTCAAATAAATAATCTCGCGCGGTTTGTTTTTTGTGTTAGTGAGACATTCCTTATTAGGACACATGATATTGTCGCACCTCGGCAACGTTGGATCTAATTTTGTGTACTGGTTAATGATATGTTTGAAAGATTGCTCCTCTTGCTTGACCTGCATTTTGAGTACATTAACATTTTCAACCGCGAGAGATTCGTCAGTATTCTGACAATTCCTGCAATAGTATATTAACTTATTACTATTCGCTTCATCGATGCGGATGTAATACATGTTGTTGCAATTGCCGCAGAAATGCATTTTATATGTTTATATTATTATAAATTTATAATTCTAAATCAATTTTTTTCTTAAGTGAAGTTAATTTATCAATGATGAGATCATAGTTTATTTCAACATTCATATTATAGATACCAGTCTTGACAATAGTCTTGGTTTTGTATGTCGTATCCTTTAGTTGTTTGGCATTTGCAATAATTGCATCATAGTTTTTCAAAAAGTTGTTTCTTACATGATAATAAAACAAGTCAAAAAATGGTACATAATACCCCTCTTTTTTGTCAACAATATTACAAATCGCAATATTAAAATTAGAATATTCAATGATATCAGTGTAGTTTTTCAAATCAGAATGCGTATTTGTAACCCCTGGTTCATTCAGCAAAGGATCACTACACAACAGAGTGCAAAGTGTAAGAAGAACCGATGATATGGTTTGACATGAAGACCACTGATCACCTCGCCAAGTATTGAGAAGGGAGACACATACTTTTCCACACTTGTAAAGATTTGGGTTGAAACGGATCTGGTTACCATTCGTCCAGTACTTTACCACGGGTGGACTATGCGGATAATCGGGTGGGTAATCAAATTCAAAAAAATAATTCCCTCCAAAATAAGGAGTATCACTAGGACCAATAATCAATGCGTAACCTTTTAACATATCCGAATCATCGTGTGAGTAATAAATACCATTCTCGGTTAATGGGCTGTTAATGATCTGTTTTACATCCTTCAAAATCCGTGATATAGTTTCTCTCGTAATTGTGATGCTAGTCATTTTATAATTAGACACAAATGTTTCTAAGTAGAATCATAAATATAAAAAAATGAGATAAAATTATCTGTTTACAATATACTAAAAAAATGGCTCAATACAAAGACCTTAACGAGTTTTTAGCAAAACATCAAACGCAACAAGGTGCGGTTGCAACTCACACGAGAATACCTGACAAAGAATTAAATATTCATGGTGGTTCTTTTGTGATTTCAAAGGAGGAGTTGCCGATCTTCAATAAGCTCTATTGTGAAGCAGTATTCGTTCATAAGAAGAAGGAATATTTGACAGAGAAACAACTGGAACTGGACGGCCCAATTTGTGTCGATTTTGATTTCAGATATTCTATTGATGTTGAAAAGAGACAGCATACTGGAGAAAATATCCAGGACATGGTGTTGCTATATCTTGAGGAGTTGAAGTCTTTGTATACATTTACTGATGAACCATTTGATATTTTTGTGTTCGAAAAACCGAACGTTAATCGAGTTGTTGAGAAACAGCTGACTAAGGATGGAATCCATATGATGATATGCATTAAATCGGATCACATCCTACAAATTATGCTGCGCGAAAAAATTCTTATGAAACTTCCTGATATTTGGGATTTGCCGCTTACTAACTCTTGGGATTCCGTTTTAGATGATGGTATCAGTAAGGGTGTTACGAACTGGCAGCTATATGGCTCGCGTAAGCCTGGAAATGAGGCGTATGAAATGACACGTTCTTATCAGATCAAGCTCGACAAGTCAGATAATGAGTTCATGATGAACGAGCGGCCGTTGACTACTTTTAACGCGAAGCAAGATTTCTTCAAGGTTTCTGTAAAAAATGATTCGAACCCAGGATTCGAGAAAAACCCTGGAATACTCGGGGATTATAAAAAGCGAACCGAGCTGAAGACACACAAGATGAAGCGACCTATTAGTCGAACAAAGGTGAATCTATTGCTGCTTACAGATGACACATCTGATGGTGGATCAGACGAATCAATTTCACTGAACGATATAAATAGCCATGAGCGTCTCGATAGGGCAATGAATCATATTTTGAGTCAGTTGAAGCCTGAGGAGTATTATGTTAAGGAAACACACCAGTACACGCAGATATTGCCAGAAAAGTATTACGAACCTGGTTCGCATCTTCTGAATCGCCAGGTGGCATTTGCACTTAAGAGAACAGACGACAGATTATTCTTGTCATGGATTATGTTGCGAAGCAAGGCGACAGATTTTGATTTTAATGAAATTCCTAATATGTACAATCAATGGAAGAAATATTTCAATAATTACACGTCGGGGCCTGGTGTGACCAGAAACTCAATCTTGTTCTGGGCGAAGCAGGATGCATTTGAGGAGTATCAGAATGTGAAGATGACAACCATCAATCACTTCATGGATATTGCGATTATGTCAGGTGCTGAGTGGGATATCGCTCAGGTGATGAAACAGATGTTCAAGGATAAATATGTGTGTGTGAGTTTTACTCAGAAACAGGGTTCGTGGTATGTATTCAAGAACCACAGATGGGAACCTGATAAGGGGATTTCCTTGCGAATGGCGATTTCCAGCGAGATGTATATGCTATTCTCAAAGAGGTATGAAGATATGTCATGTGAGTTTCACAAATATGAGTCGACTGACACGAGGGCTGAGATGATTCGAAAGAAGCTCAATTGCATTTCCGTTATTATGGCAAAGTTGAAGAAAACTGCTGACAAGAACAATATTGTTCGTGAGTCGATGGAGCTGTTCTTCGACAGCGATTTCGTGAAGAATATGGATACGAACAAGCAGTTGTTATGTTTTAACAACGGAGTAGTCGATTTCAAGCAGAAGGTGTTTCGTGATGGATATCCTCAGGATTACATTACAAAGTCGACAAACATTGATTATATTGAAGCCGGTGACATAAAGGATAAGAATTCGATTCAGGATGTGGTGGGTTTCATGGAGAAGTTGTTCCCGATTCCTGACCTGAACAGGTATATGTGGGATCATTTGGCTTCAACACTCATCGGAACGAATCGCAATCAGACATTCAATATTTATCACGGAAGTGGTAGTAACGGAAAGTCGATGCTGATCAGTTTTATGGCTCTGGTTCTAGGCGACTACAAGGGAACAGTTCCGATTACATTGGTGACCGAGAAGAGGAATTCAATTGGAGGTACATCGTCGGAGGTGATGCAGTTGAAGGGTATTCGTTATGCGGTAATGCAGGAGCCTTCGAAGGGTGTCAAGTTGAATGAGGGTATCATGAAGGAGCTTACTGGAGGAGACCCGCTTCAGGCTCGTGCGCTATACTCGGAGAGCGAGGTATTCGATCCGCAGTTCAAATTGTGTGTCTGCACGAACAACCTGTTTGACATTGATAGTAATGATGATGGAACTTGGCGTCGTGTGCGAAAGTGTGATTTCTTGTCAAAGTTCGTTGATCCTGGTCAGGAGAATAATCACGAGACGCCTTATGTGTTCTTGAAAGACAAGTCGCTGGAGGAGAAGCTGCCAGTACTTGCTCCAATCTTCGCCAGTATGTTGGTGAAGCGCGCATTCGAGACGGATGGGATTGTGCTTGATTGCGAGATTGTTCTGGCTGCTTCGAATAAGTACAGGAAGGGTCAGGATCACATTGCAGCGTTTGTCTCAGAGAAGATTGAGGTTACTGGTATTAATGGAGATCGAATCAAGAAGACGATGCTTATGGATGAGTTCAAGGAGTGGTTTGAGCAGGAGCAGGGTCGTAACAGAAAGATGCCGAAGGGTCAGGAGTTGTATGATTATATGGACAAGAAGTTTGGGTCGCATACGCAGACAGGTTGGAAGGGTGTGAAACTGATTTATCCTGTGGATGTAGATGCAAATGAGGATGATAGTTGAATACACTCGACCAAATGATAATATAGATACTCTATGGTTGTTTTGTAAATAATTTTTATAATTATATGATTATAAAAATTTAATTTTTGTTTGTGGGTGGTTAATAGGTTCTATAACATATCGTATTCCCTCTGCTCTTTAAGCTTTGCCTCTTTGTATGAGTCAATTACTCTCTTAGCAAATACATTTGGAATCAATGTTTTGTTAACAAGAGGCAAATTTGTGCTGGGACTCTTGTTGTTAGTGAGTAACCATCTTTCAATTGCCTTCCTCTCGTACGTGTTACCATCACTGCATATAACAGGATCTTTCATTATTTCACATGTTATCGGACACAACATATCAGATGGTGCATCTGTATAATCTATATCATCATCGATCTGCATATTTTCATTTTCTATTATATCAGAATGAATTATAGAATTATAACCAGTATAACCAGACGATCCAGTATAGCCTGCTGATCCAGTATATCCAGTGTAACCAGATGATCCAGTATATCCAGATGAACCAGTGTATGATCCATTGTTCAAATAACCTACACTTTGTCTCGATATCACTAAAAATTCATTAAGAATACTTTCGATAAACCAAAAAGTGCGATAATCATATTCGGGCCAGTATCTGTCATCTAAATATTCGTCATAATTTTTATAGTGTCTGGTTTGTTGTATAATATTCATTCTCGGTTGATATTCGTTCCAGATTTGTTGCAATTCCTCTAATAAATTAGGATACCCAAGATTATTACTATTTATAATATTTTGTATTTCTCTACAATATAACTCTATCGTTGATCCAACTTCTCTTGCATCAGAACTTTCACGTGAAAAATAACCCTGCCTACCTAAATCAAACCGCGTAAAATCTATAGAGATTAATATTTCAAATATCCGTCTTATTCGAGCAACATGTTGTGACATACATGTATTTACGTTTTGTGTTTATATCTGTAGCTTATTCTATATTATTAAATTAACTTGTTATCAACCTAGGTCGTAAATGCTTGCTTAGCAAAAGGTAAAAAATTTTAAATATTATAATAATGTAATGGATAAACCTTTAGACCAACGTAAAACAATCCATCTTTGTATATTTATGCATTCGATAGAACGGATTGATCTGAAACTTTCCGAATTAGCTAAAAAGTACCCCGCGTCAATTAATAAAAATCCGGAACTTTTTCACACTATTTTTCACCCAGGTGATGTGGGGCTTCTTACATATGCACGTGAACAAGATCTTGAGAAAGGAGCAACTCATGAATCTTCGTGTGGTTTTACATGTAATATGCTTTCAAATTTTGGATCTTTTTTCGAAAAAGATTCTAATTGGACTAATGCAATGGATCAGAGTGTCAGATGGCATTTAACAGAGAGACCTCCTCAAGGAGAATCTATGCTCCCACCTGTTCATCTTGTCGAGAAAGCTCGTCCGATTGATAGCGATATTGAAATGGAGTTACTAAAAAATTTACCAACGGAGCCGCAAGCATATAAACGCAATTTTATCTATGATCAAAAGTTTACGTTTGGAATTAATTCAGATTCCAAGCCGACGAATGATTTTATGAATCCAAGTATGGGGATATTTATTGTAGGTCATTCAAACCTCGAGACACCAGTAAAAGAAATAGTTGAAAAATATAGGGTAAAATTTAATGAAGGTATACCTTGTAGTAAGACAATTGCCAAATATAACATGACAAATACTGGTATTTATACACAATTTAGACTAGATTTAGTCAATGCGGGAATTGCGCCTGATGAATTACCCCTTGTTAGTTTGTCAAGATTTCATTCTGATCCGTCAAGAAGACCAGAATGTGTTAAAATAAATGGCATTGATCATTTTAATGGTATCTATTTGTCTCATATCATTAAAGATTTTACGCAGTTTGGAAATGAACATGTAAACATAATGTTATATTCTTGCCGAGGAAGAGTAGAGGAAAAGGCTGATAGAATACCACTTACCAATAGAGTGAATATGAGTTCTATCATGAAACAATCTGCGGAAGAAAAGCAGCAATATAAAAGTTTTGAGGAATACGGGTATCCATTTGTGTTTAAGTTCATGCAAAAAACAGGTATAATGGATCCAGATCTAGCGGTACAAAAATTAAAGGACGCAGGATACGATTTTTCCCGTGCAGTTGAAGATATAGAAAATCGCAAAATAATGGATAAGGTGGTTTCTGAAATAAATACAATAGGAGATAATGCTTCTCGCAAACTACGTAGTGTCAGTGGACTTGGTGGAACTAGAAAAAGAAAACGACGTAAGGGAAGAAAAACAAAACGACGTAAAAACAAGCGTTCTATTAAGCGTCGCAGTTCTACCAGATGATACAGCTATATTACTTTAAAATCAAAAAGATGTTATTTAACAAAAGAGATTAATTATTTTTTATCCAAATATAATGTAATGGATAAACCTCTAGATCAACGTAAAACTATACATCTCGTTATATTTATGCATGGGGTAGAACGGATCGATCTAAAACTCTCTGATTTAGCTAAAAAGTATACACGTTATGACTTTCCCGAAATGAATAAAAATCCAGAACTTCAACACACAATTTTTCACCCAACTGATGCGGGACTTCTGTTATATTCACGCGAACACGATGTAGACAGAGGAGCAAATCTGGAAACTGCGTGTGGCCTTACATGTAAATTACTTTCAAATTATGGAGAGTTTTTCGGAAATAAAGAGAATTGGATAGCTAATATGGACAAGAGCGTCGAATGGCATTTAACCGAGAGACCTCCTCAAGGAGAATCTATGTTTCCCAATGTTGATCTTATTAAAAAGCTTCGTCCAAATGATAGCGACATTGAAATGAAGTTACACGAGGATTTACCATTAGATCCAGACGCATATAAACGCAATTTTGTTTACGATCAGAGGTTCTCGTTTGGTAGTGATTTAGAGTCAGACTCAGGATTTAGGAATCCTAGTAAGGGGATATTTATTGTAGGTCATTCAAACCTTGACCCAGATGTAAGAGAAGTAGTCGACAAATATAAAGTAAAATTTGATGAAGGTGTAGATTGTTGTGATACAATTGCCCAGTATAACATGACAGATGTAGACAATTATAAAAAGTTTAGAGACGATTTAATAGCATTGGGTTATAGGAAAGATAGCCTACCCAATATCAAAATGGGAAGATATCACGGAGACCCGTCAAAAGGCCCAGCAAGCGTTAAAATAAATGGTAAGAATCATTACAATCATTTCTACTTGTCTCATATTATTAAAGATTTTACGCAATTTGGAAATGAACATGTAAACATAATGTTATATTCTTGTAGAGGACGAAGAGAGGAAAAAGTGAAAAGAATACCATTTACCGATCCACTAAATATGCGTACGATTGAAGATCAATCGAAATTAGAAAAAGCACGATATCAAAGTGTAGTAGATCATGGAACTCCGCTTGTCGCAGACTACATGCAACAAACAGGTGTAACTGATGAAACTGCAGCGGCAAATAGCGTAAAGGAAGTGAGATCTAATTTGCCGATTGCAGTTAGACGTTTTAAAGAAGCCCAAGAA
>Ga0214923_10002888_pt1 | contig 22178 bp, 17 predicted proteins | sample LL1510_MetaG_FD_177993 | JGI IMG/M metagenome (GOLD analysis project Ga0214923, IMG submission 177993) | Freshwater microbial communities from Lake Lanier, Atlanta, Georgia, United States - LL-1510 | ecosystem: Environmental > Aquatic > Freshwater > Lake | place: USA: Georgia | collected...
ACATCCGCGATTGCATCATAGGCATTGGGTGAGACGATTGCTGAACTTGGTGGTGGATCAGTTCGATAGATAACTAAGCCTGCCTTATATCGAGGGCTAGCTTTTCGATATTCAATCCAATAAGTAGATCTACCATCTCTTAAAAATATTGCCCTGGCTTTTCCATAGACATTAAGCGCATTAATCTCAATTGACTCACTACTCCAAGATTGCTTAATATGACTTTCTTTAAGTAGCCCCATTCGCCATTGATGATAGGTTGATAAGGGCGTTGAAACATCAACATTTCCCATCAAATCAATACTTCCACCATACTCAACTGCCTTACATGTGCTCCAACTTCCATCTGATGCTCCAGATGGACAGCGAATAAAGTTTGAGTGACCAAGGCCAAGTGAATGTCCCAGCTCATGAGCAACAATGAAGCCATCGATAGAGTTATGTAGCACTATTGAGCCACCAGCTCGCTTAGCATCACCAATCATTGCTCTACCAGACCAGATACATCCAGCATCTGGCGAGAGGATGACTAGGTATCGAGATTGCCAATCACTTATTCCAAGGCGCTTATAGGTCTCAACCCTTACCGAACTAGTCCATGTATTGAAATTATTGTCACAGGGCATTGCAAAGTTAAGTCGAATTGGAAGGCTTAAAGATGCACCAAATTTAAATTCAATCCTCTTATCTTCAGGATCGCCATAGACCGTTGTCAGCTCTTTCCAGAGTGGGCCCACTTTGGTCTCAATCTCTTTTTGAGCATCACTAACACTTCCCGAAAGAGGTAGTGATCTATTCCAATCAATAGAGACGATATCGATGATACGTGTTTCAAGTGCTAGCGCTGGAGCAGCGTTAAGCAGCGAGAGGGTTAGAGAGAGTGCAAGGGAGGAAAATCCCAGGCGCTTAAGAATTGGCGCGAATGAACTTTTCAATATCTTTAATAATCTCATCAAGGCTAAATTCGCTCTTCCATCCAGTCATAGAACGTATCTTGCTGGTATCGGGCACTCTTCGCATAGTTTCCTCAAAACCAGCAGGATAAGCCTTGGAATAAGGTAGGTATTCAATCTTTGAGCTCGAATTAGTCAGGATAATAACTCTCTTGGCAAGATCTGTCATAGAGATCTCCTCCTCGCCCCCAATATTAAAGGCGTTGCCTAGGGCCTTATCTTCAAAGAAGATCTTTACAACTGCGTTAACAGCATCTGATACATGGCAGAAGACTCTTGATTGCGAGCCATCTCCATAGATTGTGATGGGCTGATTCTTAATCGCAGCTGAGACAAATCTTGGAAGAACCATCCCATAGGCCCCGCTCTGTCTTGGACCAACGGTATTAAAAAATCTTCCAGTAACAAATTTAAGCGAGTGGCTCATATGAAACATTTGAGCAATTGATTCATCAATTGCCTTTGCTTCAGAGTATGCCCAGCGAACTAATTGTGGTGATCCAATAACTCGATCAGATTCTTCAGTTAGCGGTTGTTTTGGATTTTTGCCATAGAGCTCAGAAGTTGAGGCAAGAAAGAATCGCTTTCCAAGCTCGGCTGCTGCCTTAATGGCAATCTCACTGCCATGAGTATTAGCAACTAAAGATTCATATGGCCGCTCAAGAATTCTCTGTACACCAAGTGCTGCGCCTAAATGCATGCAGCCATCAACTCTAGCCATCAAGTCGCGAAACAATTTTTCATCAAGCATTGAGCCTTGAATAAATTCAAAACTTGAATTTCCCATTAGTCCAGCAATATTTTCTGCACTTCCAGTTGAAAGATTATCAAGTGCAATTACAGAGTGGCCCATCTCAATTAATCTTGCGCATAAGTGAGAGCCAATAAATCCAGCGCCACCTGTAATAAGTAATTTCACCGTGACACCTTATCTAATACATCTTTATATAGCCCTAGGTGAGCATCTGCCATAACTGAGCTTGAAAACTCCCGCTCTGCGCGAAGCTTTGCAGCCCTGCCGAGTTTTGCCCCAGATTCCAAATCTTGAATAACCATCTCTATTTTGCCCGCCAACTCTTTAACATCTTTACCTGCAAGGTATCCAGTAACTCCATCTTCTAATATTTCAGATACTGATCCCACATCGGTTGAAACTACCGGCACCCCCGCAATCTGAGCCTCAATAAGCGATAGCGGCATTCCCTCGCTATCTGAGGTGCAGAGAGCGATATCGGCTATAGACCACATCTCATTTTTATCTTGGAAGCCAACAAAGGTGACATTTTTTGGGGCATCTATTTTTACTTTATCTAAAAGTTCCCCGCCCCCTGCCATAACAAATCTAGTCTCTGGCAATAAACGAGCAATCTCTATCACTTTATCTGGGCGCTTAACTTGAGTAAATCTTCCTAGCCATAAAACTAAAGTTTCATCTTCGTCAAAACCAAATCTCTTTCGAACACTACTCCCATCAACTAGCTCTAAAGGAGCAACTCCTGGGGCAATAGATAGATACTGCTTCGCTCTTCCTATCCCTACCTCTAGTAGTTCATCTCTTACTTTCTTGCCAATAGTGATAAATCTTGTCGCCCTTGGGGCAAGTAGCCTTTCGATGATGTTTAAAACATTTCTCTTTAGAAATCCAAACTCAGGATCATATAGATGATGGCCATGGAAAGAGTGAATTACTGGAATGTCCCTTTTTCTAAGCCTGACCAAAAACCCTGCTTTAAAGGTGTGGGTATGTATCAGATCTGGCTTAAAGCTTTCAACGACTCTTTCAATCTCCTTGCGAGCCTTTCTATCTTGAGTAAAACTCAATTCCCTTGAGAGCGTTTCAATTCTCTGGTATTTAAGGGTATTAATAATTGAATCTTCTGCCTCACCTTTTGGGACATTGCCCAAAACAAGTAGATTGTCTACCCCTAGTTCTTCAAGGCCGTCTATCAAATTGGAAATATATGTCGCGGTCCCTCCCACATTCATACGAGCAATAACGTGAAGAACTCGCATCACATTCCTAGCTCTTTTGCTGAAAGCTAATCAGCGGCTTCCAATCAGGGTATTTTGGATTGAAATTAGTGGTAAAGATTGGCCCACCTTTCCATCCACTCATAGATAGATTTGAGTGAGCAACCAATACCACTGCCAGGTCATATGCTCCTGCAACTGAACTAGAGCTCTGACCATCCCAAGATGGGACAAGTGGATCATGCCAAGAGACTTCTGCGCCAAATTCTTTAAGGCTCTCTATAAAAGGCTTTGCTGGACTTTCTCGAGTATCAGAGATACCAGCCTTATAGGCAATACCAACTACTAGCACTTTCTTACCTTTTATATCTCCATACTCATCCATTAAACGCTTTGCCACATACTTCGGCATTCGATGATTGATCTCTTCAGAGAGGGCAATGTATTTACTTGTTATGCCAAACTCTTTAGCTCGCTCTTGAAGATATATGGGATCTACTGGAATACAGTGGCCACCAATACCAACATTTGGGTGAAATGGCATAAAGCCATATGGCTTACTCCCCGCTGCTTTTAAGACCTCATCTGCAGGAATTCCCATTGCACTCATAATCTCTGCAAATTCATTAACAAGGCCAATATTGATAAATCTAAAAGTATTTTCAAAGAGTTTTGCAGCTTCAGCAACCTCTGCAGATGAAACTGGAATTACCTCATCACAGAAGCTCCTATAAAAAGCAACTGCAGCATCCCGGGCTTGATCTGATAGACCTCCAACAACTCTTGGGGTGTTCTTAACACCATATCTCTTATTGCCCGGATCCACACGCTCAGGTGAGATAGCATATAGATGAGATTGGCCAGAACCCCCATCAATCAAAGGATTTATTACTTCTCTCAACGTACCTGGATAAGAAGTAGATTCATTGATAATTAATTTTGGACTCTTTAAAACTCCGCCAAGTGACTTAGCGGACGAGGTAAGCAGTGATAAATCTGCAGAACCTTTCGCATCAAGCGGGGTTGGAACGGCAATTACGATTACATCTGAATCAGCTGATTGCAGATAGGAATCAGTAACTTGAAATCTTCCTGACGCAATCGCCTTGGAAATAACAGAATCAGATATTCCTTCTATGTGAGACTTTCCAGATTTTAAGCCTGCAACTACAGCAGGAGAATGATCAATTCCAGTTACCTGATGCCCCACTGAAAGAGCGCCTACTGTAATGGTTAGGCCAACATATCCTTGGCCGATAACTGCTACGCGCATTTGATTAATCATAGTGGCACTAAAAGACCAAAGCCCGGCCTCCCTTGCGGGAGCCGGGCTTCGGCCGAAGAAGTTACGGCTTTACGCCTTTACCTTCTTAGCAATCTTGGCAACAGTGTTGGCAAGAGTTGTAATTTGAGCCTTTAGGGCTGCCATCAGAGTTGCAACCTGAGTTGCAAGCTCTTCAACTGCAGCAGTTGCGGCATCAGCAGCATCGCGTGCTTCTTCAGCAGCGACAGTTGCGGCATCAGCAGCTTCTGCGGCTAAGTTTGCAGCATCGGTAGCTGCGTTAGCAGCATCGATTGCTTCAGCGGCAGCATCTGTTGCAGCTTCAGCGGCGGCAGTTGCGGCATCAGCAGAAGCCTTTGTTGCAGCTGCGGCTGGATCGACCACTTTTGCGGATGCGGTTACTGCCACATTTCCCACTCCAACTCCAAATCCTGGAATTGTTACTGAATAAGTGACGTCTGATCCGTAGCTTGGCATTACTACTACACGAGTTTCAACGCCCGAATCTTGGTAACCCAAGAATGTAGTGTCCGTATAACTCGTACCTTGAGTACCTGCCTGAGCTGCAACTGTTATTTGATTTAGAACAGGTGTTGAAACTACTGATGACAGTCGACCTGTATCACTCGCACGAGTAGCAAGTGCTTTGCCTCCAGCATCTAGGGCCGTGAGAGTAATCACTGCCTTTTCTCCTGGTGCATAAGTTGATTTGTCAAAAGCAACAGTCAAAGTTCTGACAACATTGCCTCGAATATCAAGTGTAACCTCATTCGATGACCACGTTGATGCAGAAACTGTCCAGGAATCGCGGAGCGTAATTGTCGCTGTTCCTGTATCACTCAACACAACTGCACAAGTTAACACCGAAGTTGTTGTATTCCACTCACCGGATGTGTTTCCGCAGCGATGTCCTGTTTGAGTTGAGGCAGCAATCGTGCTTGTTGGAACCGACCCAGCAATTTTTGTATCAGAACTGAAGACATAGAAGGTTCCCGAATTGATCAGATTCCCACCCGCGTCCTTGAGCTGAGCCGTCAAATTAGTAGTCGTCGTTCCTGCTGTGCCCAAGAAGGTAACAGTATCCGAAAGCGCGACTGCTGCACTGGCAGCATTACCCACAAAAGTCACTGTCATGGTCGTTATAGCTGCACCATTGGATGCCTTTGTCACAGTGATTGTTCCCGTTCCAGCAGTACCATTGCTAAAAATCACAATAGTTTCACCGGTTAGAACCGAAGTTGCATTGCGTGAATTTAACGATGAAATGGCTGCTGAACCAGTAGAGCCCACACCCGCAGCAATCGTTCCTGCTCCAGTAATGGTGACCGTCAATGACTCGTCCACTGTTCGGAAGCCTGATCCTACAGCTACCCTTGTATCGCCAGCTGCGTTAGCCAAAGTTACAAACGCATATCCCACAATTGCTGGAGATGCAGCTGTACCAGCCGCAGCAACAATCGCTGAATCCGAGGAAGCCGCTTGGTTTTTCTTATTGTTCTGAGCCGTCCAAATATCAGATGAGATGTACTTTCTCGATAACTGAGTTCCGGTTGTATCTGGTGCGGTTACGGTAACAGCCCAAGTCACTGCAGTCGTTGCAGTTCCTGAAGTTCCAGCGGTTCCGTTTACGGAGTAGAAGCTATAAGTGTATACACCAGAGGCAGCAAATTGCTCTGCCTTGATCGAGAACGTGCTACGCACGCCACCTGTAGCCGAAGCGGTTGAAGAATCTGTCCAACCGGCAAAAGTACCACCCTGCGCGTTATTGCCTGAGGTCAAACTCAGATTTGACCACCCTAAGCCCGAATTGTCTCGCAAAATAACGTTCGCAGTGTCGGCAGTTACCAACTGACGAGCCATGATCGCTGGACATGTTGCACCGGTAGGAGCGGTGCATGTGTAACGCACTGTTGCTGATTCGACAGCATCCAATGTGTGGTTGAACGTGTGTGTAATGGTCGCTGAAGCTGAGTCGCCAACAGCGGCAGTTGCCGTTGAAGAGCTAATCGCTACTGCATGTGATAACAAAGCAGCATTAGATGCTGGCGTTGTTAATGAACCAAAACCCAACGCTAAAACAATTGCAAGCGAAATTCGCTTGAACATTGTCAATTTAGACATTGATTTCCTTTCTGAAGTCGCGAAGAAGACGATCTTCTCCGCGGCTGGCAAAGACAAAGTCCTTGCCTCGTGATGCAATGCACGTGCTACTGCACCACATTCTCCGCCGTGTATCCGGACGCGACGAAGAAACTTAATCTGGGAGTTCATTACTTAACTCCCTTTTCCACTACATAAACGGCTTGCGCCAAAATCTGAGTCTTTCCTGGATTTAGTACCAGGCGGGTTATTACCTGCCTTGGGGCCTGCGCTAGATCGCGACCCATAGCCGAAGCGGGGATCACAACTGACGTCTCAACATCAGATTCTACTTTAATTATCGCTGTAACTAGGTAATCACCGCTCAGAAGACGCTCAGAATTGAGGTAGGAAAGTGAGGTTATGAGGGGAACCCAGTTCCCAGCCTTGCCAAAGGAGAGGGTAGGCACGTATGAAAAGCCACTTGCATCACTAATGAGCTGCTGGGAGATGAAGATGTTGGCAGCCCCTGAATCAGTCTTTGCGACCTGGGAAATAGTCAGCTCAGTTTCTGAAAGTATGGGTGGGCGGTTTGTAGTGTACAGAGAACCCAGAGAGCCAGTTGAGTCAGTAACTGTAAAGCCGGTGGGGACTCCTTTTTGATCAAGACCTGCAAAGCTCAATGCCTTTGCTTTTGCATTTTCTACCGAAAGTGATTCCTTATTAGTGATTGGCAACGCCCTAGGTGGATTGATTTGTATCTCACTAGATTCTGCCTCTGGCACTTGTTTATTTACTGCGTTAGTTTCTTGAGCATTTTTGGAAGAAACAACTTCATCAACAAGAATATTTGGAACATCGCTATCTGTTGGCATTGAGTTAAATCCAAGGAAGGCAAAGAAAACTAGAATCAATGAAAGCGCCGCTTTACTTGATTTCTTAGCGATATGTGATGCTTTCTTATAAGTCGTCGAGAGCAGGTCGAGAGCGGTTAGGCCGCGCTCTTTATCAACAATTAGCTCGCTCAAAACCTTACGTAGAGAAGCTCTAGCACGAGAAACAGTATGTCTAACAGCAGATTCTTTAATGCCAAGCTCTGCTGCAATTTCTGCAGTTGATCTACCTTCCATCTCCCACATAACAAGAGCTGCACGCTCTGCAGGAGAGAGCATTGCAAGAGCTTGTCTAACAATTGCAGCGTCATCTGCCGCAGCGATAACATCAACGTGGTCCTTGCTATCGACCCACTTTGATTCAAGCTCGGCTGATGCATCATCTAAAACCACAAGGTTTGGACGACGACCTTCGATACGGAAGATATCAATACAGAGGTTCTCTATCGTTCTATGCATATAGCCAAGGGCGTGATCAGTTGATTCAAGCTCAGGGGCGGCGAGCATGACCTTGATCAGGGCATCTTGAATTACTTCTTCTGCTCTTGCTCCATCATTTAGGATTCGTGAGGCATGGGCGATTAGCTCACTGCGGTACTCTGTGTAGAAAGCACCAAGCTCCGCAACGGTCCAGACTTTCAGACCTGCAGAAGCAGATTTCTTTCGTAGCGACACTAATGGGCCCCTTATTTATTCAAATACCGGTTTGCACTACAGAGTCGACCGTCGCCGCCTCTACTCCCCTCTACGAATCAGGAGCTCAATTGTCGTGTTAAATGGACAAAACAGACATTTAGTATCTGCAAAATGAATTTATCCTTGACAGAAGTGCGTCACTAGGTAGTCTAAAAAATGAAAATACCCCTGCCTCGCGGTTGCTAAGTTCCTTCGTTAAACCCCATCCCAAGGCCAACCTGTATTTTTCTATCGGTGGAAGCGCATCGAGTCTTTCTCGGAAGGCCAACTCTGGTTCTCTAATGTAGCACAAAGCTAAATAGGGATCGAGTTCTGAAATTACGTCAAGCGCTTGGCTGCGCTCCATTGGTGTGTACGAAGAGTTTTCATATGTTGATATCCAGCCACCAATATTCCTTGGGAATCTGGACTTCAAATTGTCATTAATGCTCTTGGCGATATCTGGAAGATTGGATTGGAAGGCATCCAAAGAACTTTTTTGCAGCATAAAAGTGTTTGATGATACGCTCATCGTGGCCTCAACTAATAGCTGCGCTGACCCGAGTTTTGACGCACGAGCAAAGTCAGCATCTGTTTTCAACGGGATGAAAGCTAGCGTAAAACCAATCGCAAGCAGAGTCACGCTGGAAACAACGGACAGTGGAGGGGGCGTATTCGGTGAAATTCTTTGTTTTTTTCCGATAGCGATTAATTTCTTAAATTTTAGTTTCTTTAGATTTTCTTTAGTCGAAGTATCATCTATATTTGAGTAGCCAAGAAGTGCTCCGCCCAAAATCCAACCCCAAACTCCGACTCCTATTTGATTTATGCTGACCGAAGCTTGAACTTGGTAAGCAAACCAAGACATTGATAAAGCCATAAAGATTGGGTCTTTGGCTAGACCTCTTCTCAGGCCAGTAAGAATTGCTAAAACAATAACACCCAGAATTAGAAAATAAGCAATTAGTAATGGGAAGCCACCCCCTGCCCCAAGATCTATGGAGACATTGTGAGCAGAGTTGGCCGTACGATTAAGCGAAGTTCTCAATGCTGAAATTATTCCTCGCTCTGCACGATACCAATCATCAAATGAATCTATACCGACTCCCGTTAAGGGATGCCTTAGTAACATAGCAATTCCTGCATGCATGTAATCAGCACGATAAAGAACTGTGAATTGATAAATCAATCCACTCAGTGGCCCTCTATCAAACAAACCAAGAACTAGAGAAAAAAAACTCAAAAGATAAACAATAAAGGCAATCCCGAAAAGAACACGATGAACGTACCATAATCTAATCAAGAGAAACGTTGCAATACCCGCTACGAGCGCGACCACACCTTGGGTTGAATCACTTTTTACAAGAACAAATAATCCAGTAACAAAGAGAGTCGCTAGCCACATTCTAATTTGATTTGTGAATTGCGTCGAAAAAGCATAGATAAAAACAGTGACAAGACCTAGCCCCATAAAACCTGAAAGAAAGTTAACATTCCCCAAAGTTCCAAAAGGGAAATAAGCACTCCAGCCAATTGGATCGAGATTGGCAATTTGTACCAGACAATAAGCGCTCATTATTGCAACAGTTACAACTAGGCTCCATGTAACTCTTAAATAAGTTACTTGGGATCCAATCGTTGCTGTCACAAAAAAGATTGCTAAAAGCGCCAGATAAGAAAGAACGCCAGTGTTTCTACCAAAGACTCCCCAGAATTGTTGCGACTTATTGGCTCCGCTAAAAAAGAAGGACGAAAAGAGGGCGAAAGTAAAAAACATAATTATAATGGACCTGTTTTTACCTACAATTTCTAGAGCCTTTGGCATATGTGGAACAATTAAGCCAAAAGCTGCAAAACTTATGCAGGTTAGCGTCAGAACCTTTATCAGATTAATTGGGTCATAGTTAAACCAGGGAGATATTGCGAGTGTTGTTGCTGGCCCTGCTAAAACCACAAGATTCGATAATCTGATATTTACAGTGTTTGGTATCACGATTACTCCCCCTCCGACTCGCTTCTTGAACAAGCATCTAATCGACTGGTCAAGACTATTGAATTAAACTTTAGAAAGACCATGATTTCAAAACCCCAGCGCAGTGTCTAAATGGGACTCTAAACTAGTCGTGGGCCCTGTCGGGATCGAACCGACGACCCACGGATTAAAAGTCCGTTGCTCTACCGACTGAGCTAAAGGCCCCAACTTCAACGCTGAAGCCTAAAGCCTATTTAACGGTGGGTCTGACCGCTGGAGTATTCGGGATAGACTTTTGCCTCCCTAGTCCCCATCGTCTAGGGGCCTAGGACATCGCCCTTTCACGGCGGTAACACGGGTTCAAATCCCGTTGGGGACGCTCAACACTTTATCACTTTGAGAAAAGCGTTGATGTATGGCCCAGTAGCGCAGTTGGTTAGCGCGCCGCCCTGTCACGGCGGAGGTCGCGGGTTCAAGTCCCGTCTGGGTCGCTACTTAATATTTCGGCTGGGTAGCTCAGTTGGTACGAGCGTGCGACTGAAAATCGTGAGGTCGACGGTTCGATCCCGTCCCCAGCCACCAGAAGTAAACTTGGGCCAGCAGCGAGGAATTAACTTTGTGGCGCATTCTTAGAGAAATCAGCAATTAAAAGGGAATAAGCATTAAGGAGAGATAGTGGTAGCTCTAAATCTTGCCTGTGGTGTTTACTACCTTTCCAATTTAAATTGGGTGAATGTCGATTGGGAAGCTAATTCTTATGGCGTGCAGCAAATGGACCTATCAAAACCTCTTAAATTTGAAAATAAAAAATTTGATTTCTTATACACATCCCACTTCATAGAGCACATCACCTATCGTCAAGCAGAAGCGTTACTTTCGGAGTGTTACCGAGTTCTGTCGCCTGGAGGCATAATTCGCATAATCACACCAGATTTTGAAAAAATTTGCCGAGAGTATCTCAGGCAAATTGAATCTGGATCCTTACAAAAATCTGAATATGTAAAATTCACGTTAATTGATCAGATGGTAAGAACTAAGCCTGGTGGCGAGAGCGGTACCTGGAGAGCGCTGAGCCAAGGAAATAGTGATCTAAAAGAATTTATGTCTATTTGGGCAGGAGTCCCCGTAGGCCAAGGACAATCTGAAGAATATAACAACGGCAAGATTTACTCTTTGTGGAAAAAAATTACACGAGTACTGAAAAATCCACATAGTCTTAAGAGATACGTACTTTGGCAATATTACAAGAAGATCAGTCTGCTATTTCCAAAATGGTTTCGCGATCAGCATATTGCCTTTTGCCGACCTGGCGAGCGTCACCTCTATCTATTCGACTTTGATTCCCTAAAAGCGCTCCTGGAAAAGGTGGGATTCACGGAGGTTGTACGCTCGACCGCCAGCTCTTCAATTTCGGGAAGAAGTGACATCCTTCAACTTGATTTAGATTCACATGGAAAGCCTAGAAAGGGTGAGGAGAGCATGTATGTTGAAGCGAGAAAAATCATAAATTTAAGGGACGATACTTGAATCAGCCGTGGCTAAATTGAATCAAGAAAATAACTTTGCCTTCGCTCTAATAATTTTTGGCAAGTTAGGTAAATCTGCAAAAATTTCACTGAATTCTATTCTCAAAACTGGTGTCACTCGTATTTGTATTGCAGGAGATGAAAGCGGTTTGAAATGGATAGAACGTCATGTTTCAGAATCTCAAAGACATATTTTGTGTTCGCATGAAATTCCTAAGCATGATCTCTTAAATCTCAAATTAGATTTGTCTTCAATAAACCAATACTCAATCTTTGGTCAGGAGAGATTTATAAAACTGACAACTTTTAAATGGTACTTATTGAAAAGTGTTTTGACTGCACATGATTACCTAGATTATGTCATTTTCTCTGACCTGGACGTTTTATGGCTCAAAAATCCTTCATTAAAACATCTAAAATCAAGCAGATTGAATCATACAACTGTTGCAATTCAAGATGACACACCAGCTGGTGCACTGGAACCACACTTTTGCACAGGAATCATGTATTGGTTAAATACAAATGAAAGTACCAAAATTCTAGAAAGTCTTTACAGTATGCAATATCTTGAGAATCTGAGAGGAAACTTAATTCCCGATGAACCAACCTTCAATAATTGGTATAGATCTATGGCAAGACCAGTGAATATTGAGTTATTGAACCCAGGTACATTTGTGATTGGCCATAGATTTTTTCACCTACTTATCTCAAAGAATTGGCCACTTAAAGAAGTGATTGCTTTCCATTCTAATTATGTTGTTGGCGAGAAGGCCAAATATAGAAGGTTGAAGACAATTGAGTTGCAGATGCATCAAGACAGGAGGTGGACTTTTTTCTACCTTAGAGAAGTAGTAATCAGATTATCCCAAAAGTTGTTTGCTCTTAGCACTTTCAAATAGTCATTTGACTTAAGTTTTATTCACTATTCAATCTCACAAATAAAGCAAACGATATTAACCAAGAAATTGCACCTATAGCTGATACTAACCCCTCAAACTTAAATGGTGCATGAGAAATAACAATTGCTAAAGCAGCAAAGTATGCTGTCATTATCCAAAGGGAGATTACGGATAGACGCTTACTTAATCCACTTCTCATCAATCTATGAGAAAGATGATCTTTGCCACCTTGAAATGGCGAAATCCCTCTTTTAAGCCTAGACAAAACCGCAACTGATGTGTCCATGATTGGTACTGCTAACAACAATATTGGAATTGAGAAAGTGGCAAAACTATTTATTGGATTTGTGTCAAGGCGAACAACTAAAGAAGCAATTAGTAATCCAAGAAACAGGGCTCCGGCATCACCCATAAAGATTCTTGCAGGTGGTTTATTCCAAAGAAGAAATCCAGAAGTTGCACCTGCCAATACTGCCGCCAGTGCAGCAATTAGATATTGCTCTCCTTGTAGCGCAAGAATCAGGAGTGCAATTGAAGTTATTGCAACAGTTCCTGATGCTCCTCCATCTAAATTGTCAAAGAAGTTTATTGAGTTGGTGATTCCTACAATCCAAATAATTGTAAACAGTGCATCTACCAAAACTGACCCCGTTGGACTTCCAACCGTGTCTGTGTTTATCAATAAAATTGCAGTAAGAAGCCCAACAACAGATTGAGCAACAAAACGAGGCCATGGGCTTAAATTTCTAATGTCATCAACTAAGCCAAGTAGGCCCAATGCAATCGCTGGAAGAAGTAGGCTTGAAGCAAGCAGTATGTTTGCTTGAGACGTCGAGAACCCAATTAGAGAAAATGATGTGACAGCCAAAACCCCAATAATGATGGCTACCCCGCCAAGATAGGGAATTGGAGTTCTATGAGTTTTATGGCTTTGATCTGGGTTATCCACAACATTTAGTCGTATCGCAACAATGCGCATTAGTGGCGTCAGCAAACCAACAGCCAACATAGATGCTGAAAAGAGCGCAAGGTACTGCGTTAAAGAAATTTGCATCTAGAGTTTTCTATCTACTTAATTAACTAGGACCAGACTTACGCCGAAACATTTTCTGAGTGCTGCCCGAAGATTGACCACCTTTAACCTTGGAGTCTGCTGATTTAGAGCCACTCTTTGGGGCATTGCCACGCTTTTTCTTCTCTAGCGCTTCAAGAAATTTTGCTCTATCCATATCTTGCCCATCACTACTCATTACTGCCCCCTGAGGTTTGATTCGCTTTAAGAAGGCCCAAGACTTCAGATTGGCGATATCTTCTATGGCCGCCTAGGGTTCTTATTGCAGTTAACTTTCCAGCCTTAGCCCACCTTGTTACTGTCTTGGGATCAACCCTAAAAAGCGCTGCAACTTCCGCTGGAGTTAAGAGCACTTCTTGGTTAGGCAAGCTATTTTGCATTGGTGAATACCCAACTCTTAAAAACTAAAGAGATGTTAAGGCTGTCCGATTCGCGCATTATGGGCTGAAGTATCCTTTCTGTGCGAAGGAAATTCAAGTAAGGATTGGTCATTGAGCCTGTTCAAAAGTGGCTATCTGACGCCAGCGCGATATCACCTTGCTATAACCCTCACCGGCCAAGACTCCATCACCCTTGGATAAACCAGCTATTGATTGGAGCACATCTTCGATGGAAGTATCTTGATAAATTCCATCTCCACCAGAGGACTTGATTAGATTATCAAGATATCCAGCCAAGCCGCCGTAATCCAGCTCCAATAAAGAATTTTCATCAAAAACATTGAGCCAGGCAAGGAGTTGAGAGATTTCCTCCTCTACAGATCCTTCTCCAAATGCCCTCTTAACTATTGCATGAGTTTCAAGACACCTCTTTTTCGCAGTCGAAATCTGAGTTCTAAAGAGAGTAAAAGCGTCTGAGTTCTCATATCCAACCATTCGCTCCTTTGGCTCAAAAAGAGCAAACCAACGAGGTGGAATCATCCATCTCTCAGTGATGATGTGGGGAACTTTCTCAAAGGCATCAGGTCCACCTTCGCTCATAGAACTCTCAATTTCTCTAGGAATGAAGAAGTTGTAAATACTAGAGGGGACCGAGGATCGAAATTCTTCCATTGACGAGAGCGTTCGAAGTTTGCTCGACCAAGGACAGACAAATCGCTTTCCGTTCAAATCAATAATGTGGGCACCCTCGCTTGAACTTTTCACTCTATTGAAAAACACTAAACTTTTAATTGATTGCTCTGACTCGAGAGATTTTGTGGGTGAGTTGCTAGGAATAGAGGCAAATTGCTCCCGCAATTTAAAATCAAAACTCTCGATAGGTTCATAGACCCTAAGGGATGCTACATAGGGAGTTAGTAACATGGCTTACTTACGTGGAATGTAATTTCCTTCTGCGAAGGGATCAAAATCGTCACCTTCGTCGCCTTCTTGAACTTCACCATGAAGCTCCTTGGCTAGACGTTCAATATCAATATCCTGCGAACTGTACTTAAGATCACGGGCTACTCTGGTTTGCTTTGCTTTAGATCGGCCACGCCCCATAGCCAGACCTCCTTACCCTCATAAATTCTTCAGGAGGGGAGATTATCTATTTCTTCTTTCTTCTTCCAATTTAGGCCAGGCCAGCTTGATTTCGCATCCAGTGAGGCCCAGCGCTTAAAGCTCTTCTTGGAAAGAAGGGCGTATGCCCCAAAAAGCTGGAGCAGAATGCTCAAAGTCATCGTGGGCATTCTGAAGCGGTTATCTCCGATAGTGATCAAAGAGCTAAGGGCATTAAGTAATGACGGTGTTAGAAGGAGCGCTGAAAGAACCTGGGCTTGACCCTTTAGGCGCCAAAGGGCGATAAAGCCCCAGATCATCAAGGCAAAACTTCCAATCAACCAACCCCAAGAAACTAGCTTTCCAGTGTTTCCATAGACCATGTTGAAGCCTTCTTGGCTCTGCACAGTTGATTTGAAGGGGTGGATATCCAGCCAAGGACTTCTTGCTGTTGTGCCATTAGCAAGAGGTCCAAACCAAGGCGAGAAGTGATAAGTGAATTTTCGAAGAAACAAACTAGCGCCTAACCCAGGGTTTTCTTTATACCAACTCAGTACGCACCCAACCCTGTGTGAGTCTTGAACAGCTGCGCTTCCCTCGATAGGAGTGCATGGAACACCAGTTGCTTGATTTGTATATCCCCCGGTTGATTGAGGCCCTGCCCCAATATTCATCGTAGTTCCAAGATTTGTAGAAATTGCTACAAAATCATTAGCCACGACATTTCTGCCGATCATAAAGAGTGGCCCAAGCGCGACCACTACAGATGTACTAACTATCATCAAGAGAGCAACAAGTCGTTCAAATGAAGCAAGTGCCCATATTAGAAAAAAGAAAAAAGCTAATACTGAAATTCTTGGTTGCATAAATGTTGCTAGGGCTAAGGCTAGCGCCGCATACCAAATCTCTGGATTCCCCAAACTTTTATCTTGGCGATTTGAAAATTTAATGAAAGCCCCAAGAGCAATCAGAAATGACGCTGCGGCATTTACTTCATATCCAATGGCAGAGGCATTAAGTGCCAACATTGGATTAAAGGTGACAATTATCACGGCCGGCCAAAAGATTTTCCCGAATTTACTTCCTTGCAGACTTATAGCAAAGTAATAGGTGGCAAAGCTATAGAAAAGAATCTGTAAAACACCAACGAAGAATGGAAAATAGGTGGTTGAAAGTTCTGCAAGTGGCCACATAAGAATCGGATATCCCGATGGCCAGTAATGAAGATTTCCTGCCTCTGAAAAGACACCATCTTTAACTAGCCCCTCAAGGCCGCTAAAGTAATTTTCGCCATCCGAGCCAAGTAATAAGTGATTAGGCTGATTCCAGAGCCAAGTAATCTTGGATAATGACACCAGAATTAGCAGAGTCAATAAACTCAGACGTTGCTTCTTTGCCAACTTGCTGCTCTGAAAACTCTTTTTCGGTTGCTTTGCCATAATCAGATTCTAGAGGTGACTAGAGCATCTCTCCAGGAAGATAAGAAGTGGCTTCATCGCTACCGCCGATAAGTTTAGATATTTCAGCAAGAATTCTTTTTACCTGGCCTTTGGTATCTCCGGTTAAGGCCAGAGGAGTATCAAGGAGTTTAACGATGGATTCTTTATCCAAACCCAAACGGGAGTCACTGGATACGAGCTCGATGAAATTATTCTCTCCGTTTCTGCGCAAATTTGTGGAAGCTGTAAGGACATGCTCCTTGATCATTTCATGCGCTTCTTCCCTGCCGATACCTGCCTTAACACAAAGCATGAGAACTTTCGAACTAAGCATGAAGGGTAAATTCCTCTCTAGCTCTGCTGAAATGGCATCTTCGTTAATCTCCAAGTCAATAATTATTTTTATTGCAGTATCTAGAATTGCATCAATGGCATAAAAGGAATCAGGCAATGCAACTCTCCGCACTACGCTGCAAGAGACATCTCCTTCATTCCATTGATTGCCAGAGATTTCAGAGATCATCAGTGCATAACCTTTGAGCACTACTGCTAAACCATTGAGTCTCTCGCTTAATCGAGGATTTACCTTATGAGGCATCGCAGAGGAGCCAACATGATCTGATTTGAACCCTTCGCTCACTAAACCGTGCCCCGACATAAGACGAACATTGGTGGCCATATTTGAAGCAGCGGCAGAGAGTTGCACCAAAATTGCAAGGACTTCAAAATCAATTGATCTTGGGTAAATTTGCGAGGGAGATATGGCTAGAGTTTCAAATCCTAAAACCTTTGTAATCTCTTGATCTATTCCACTTTGAGAGCTGCCTAGTAAGTCAATTGCATCTTGACTTGTCCCAACTGCTCCTTTAATTCCTCTTAGAGGAAGTCGCCTTTGTAATTCTTGAAGATGTTTAATGGCAAAGATTAACTCCTCAGCCCATGTGGCAAATCGCTTACCTAAAGTTGTGACCTGAGCAGGAACATTATGGGTTCTAGCGACTAGCGCAGTATCTATATGAGAAAGAGACTTTTCGCCCAATCTATAAAGAAATGACAAAGCCTTCTTTTCGATAAATTCCAAGGAAGTCTTGATCTGAAAGAGTTCTACATTCTCAGTCAAATCTCTACTAGTCAACCCTAAATGGATTAACTGATGTCCTGCAAGAGAATTAAACTCCTCAATTCTTGCCTTAACATCATGCTTTAATACTCGTTCGCGCTTATCGATGCTGATTAAATCAATTGTAGATTTCACTCTTTCATATTCACCAATCACGCTTTTATCAATGGAAAATCCAGCATTTGATTGAGCCTTCATCACCATAATCCACAAATCTCTTTCTAGAGAGATTTTATTCTCGCGTGACCAAATCTTTCTCATCTGATCTGATGCATATCGCTCTGACAGCACCCCAGACATTATGAGTTTCCTGCCTCTGCTTGCCATGCAGAATCAATCATTTCCTTTAAAGATCGTTTTGGCTTCCAACCTAACTCTCTTTCAATTTTTGAGATAGAGGCAATTAACTGCGGAATATCTCCAGCCCTTCTTGGGCAAAGCATTGGAGTTAAATCTTTGTTCATACTTTTGGAAATTTGGTCAATCATCTCTTTTACCGAATATCCTTTTCCTGATCCAACGTTATAGACCTCATGAACTATGGCGCTTTCAACTCTTTTAAGAACTGATAGATGTGATTCTGCAAGATCTGCAACATGAATGTAATCTCGGATGCAGGTCCCATCTTTGGTTGGGTAATTACTACCATATATTTCTGGGCTTTCCCCCCGTTTAATCGCTGCAAAAACTTTAGGGACAAGGTTGTCTTTTGAATTATCAGCAAATTCAACCTTGGTAGAGCCAACAACATTGAAATATCGAAGACTTATTGTTGAAAAGCCCTCTGCTATGCCAACACTCTTTATTAGCTCTTCAGCCATAACTTTAGTAGCTCCATAAGGCGAAAGGGGCGCTAGTAAGTCTGTCTCATCAATTGCGCTCTTTTCACTTGGCGCATAAACAGCTGCTGTGGATGAGAAAACAATTTTCTTAACTTTTTTAACTGCCATCGCTGCCAATATATTTAGCGTTCCCCCAACATTATGTTCATAATATTTCAAGGGATTAGAAACTGATTCCTCAACTGCCTTCTTTGCTGCAAGATGAATTACTGAATCAATCCCATCCATCGCGCTAATTAATGCACTTCTATCTAAAATGCTTGCTTCAACAAGATCAGTAAATTTCCCATCAATGCGTCTATGAAGTCCATTTGAAAAGTCATCAAAGATTCGAACTGAATAACCATTATCAACCAGGCTTTGGCAGATGTGAGCACCAATATATCCAGCGCCACCAATTACTAATACCTTTGACATCTAAATCAAATCCTTTACAACAATAGTTTCATCTCGGCCAGGACCTACCCCAATAGCGCTAATTGAAGCACCAGAGACTCCTTCAAGAAACTTAACATAGCTTCTAGCATTTGCAGGAAGATCAGTAATTTTCCTGGCCTTAGAAATGTCCTCATTCCAGCCCGGTAGGTACTCATATATCGGCTTGGCATGATGAAAATCGCTCTGCGATGCAGGAAGTTCTTCAACTCTTTTCCCGTCTATCTCATAAGCCACACATACTGGGATCTCCACCCAGCCAGTTAATACATCTAGTTTAGTTAAGAAGAAATCTGTGATGCCATTGATACGAACTGCATATCTTGCAATTGGAGCGTCATACCAGCCGCATCTTCTTGAGCGCCCAGTGGTAGTGCCAAATTCGCCACCAATTGAGCGTAGTTTCTCGCCATCTTCATCAAAGAGCTCAGTTGGAAAAGGGCCAGAGCCAACACGAGTTGTGTAGGCCTTAACAATTCCAATAACTCTTGAGATCCGGGTTGGTCCAATTCCAGAACCAGTAGATGCTCCTCCAGCAGTTGGATTAGATGAGGTGACAAAAGGATAGGTGCCATGATCAACATCAAGAAGAGTTCCTTGCGAGCCTTCAAGTAAAACGTTCTCTCCTCTTTCAAGTGCTTGATTTAATAAAAGTGAGGTATCAGTAACGTATGGTTTTAGGATCTCTGCATATTGGAGATACTCGTTTAAAACTTCATCAACTTCTAAACCTTTGCGATTAAATACTTTGATTAGAACCTGATTCTTATCTCTTAGAGCGCCTTCTAACTTTTGCCTCAGAATTGAAGTATCAAATAAATCTTGGACTCTAATCCCAATGCGATTTATTTTATCGGCATATGCTGGGCCTATTCCTCGTCCGGTTGTACCAATCTTTGACTTTCCTAAAAATCTCTCAGAAACCTTATCTATCGTGCGGTGATAAGGAGTAATGAGATGGGCATTAGTTGAAATCTTTAGATTTGAGGTAGCCACTCCCCGCTCATTTAATCCAGCAATCTCTTCAAGTAAAACCGCTGGATCTATCACAACGCCATTTCCAATTACTGGAATGCAGTTGGGGGTGAGAATTCCTGAAGGAAGAAGATGAAGTGCATATTTTTGATCACCTATTACAACGGTATGCCCTGCATTATTCCCGCCTTGATAGCGGACGACATATTTGACTCGATCACCAAGAAGATCTGTGGCTTTTCCCTTGCCCTCATCTCCCCATTGAGCACCAAGTAAAACAATGGCTGGCACGCGATTTTCTCCTACCTATGAGGATTACAGGTAATTTTCACACATTTGGCCAGATAGGAGAAATCGCCAGGAGCTGCCAGGGCCATCTATAGCCCGATACGGGTTAGCGCGCTTCTAATGATGAAGGAGGCTATCGTCCTTAAAATCTCAGAGCCCATCACTCTAAGGAGGAAGTCATAGATATTGGTGCTAAAGAGGCCCATCGCTGGAGTTAGTAGATACATGCTGCCCTTGCTTTCTAGTTCTGGTCTATTTTTCGCATCTTGCGAAGGCAGGCAATATGCCCAATATGTTTATAAATAATTCCTCTCATTGGGCCGTAGTGGGGAAAACTCAACGCTGGTAATCTGACAATGTGAGTGAGGCGCTATCAAACCTAGGACATGAAAATAGAACATTTGCTCCAACAGAGGCATTCGCTTCTCAAGCAAATGCTAAACAGGAAATCTATGAGAGAGCTGATAAAGATTATTTAGCATTCTGGGAAGAGCAGGCAGGAAATCTTTATTGGCATAAGAAGTGGGATCAAGTTTTAGAATGGCAGAGCCCTTTTGCAAAATGGTTTGTTGGTGGAAAGCTCAACGCTTCGTATAACGCACTTGATCGTCATGTTTTAGAAGGACGTGGGGATCGAATTGCATTTCTATTTGAAGGTGAACCTGGAGATAGTAAGCAGATTACCTATAGCCAGCTTCTTACCGAAGTTAAAAAGTGCGCTAATGCTCTGACCTCCCTTGGAATTAAAAGTGGTGATCGAGTAGCAATCTATATGCCAATGATTCCAGAGGCAGCAATTGCAATGCTTGCCTGCGCACGAGTTGGCGCTGCCCATAGCGTGGTCTTTGGCGGATTTTCTGCAGATTCACTCCTTGCAAGAATTCAAGATGCCGATGCCAGCTTGGTTATTACCGCAGATGGTGGATTTAGAAAAGGTAGCGCCTTTGCCCTTAAATCAATTGTTGATGAAGCTTTAAAGGGTGAAACTAACGTTAAAAACGTTTTGGTAGTAAGAAGAACCGGGCAAGATGTTTCTTTTACGGATCGAGATATCTGGTGGCATGAGTTAGTTGATAAACAAAGTAGTGAGCATGAGGCCGAGGCATTTGATTGCGAGCATCCGCTCTTTATTCTCTACACCTCAGGAACTACTGCTAAACCTAAAGGTATTGCCCATACCACCGGCGGATATCTCACCCAGGCCGCCTTTACTCATAGAGTTGTTTTTGATCTAAAGCCTGAAAAAGATATCTATTGGTGCACAGCAGATGTTGGCTGGATTACTGGCCATTCTTATGTCGTTTATGGACCGCTAATTAATGGCGCAACGCAGGTCATCTATGAAGGAACCCCAGATACTCCCCATAAGGGACGAATCTTTGAAATTATTGAGAAATACAAAGTGACGATTCTTTATACCGCGCCCACACTTATTAGAACCTGGATGAAGTGGGGCGATGAACACCCAAATAAATTTAATCTAAAATCTTTAAGGCTCTTGGGCTCTGTTGGCGAGCCAATAAATCCAGAGGCATGGATCTGGTATCGAAAAGTGATTGGCTCAGATAACTGTCCGATAGTTGATACCTGGTGGCAGACTGAGACTGGCGCCATCATGATCTCCCCTCTTCCTGGAGTAACTGCAACAAAGCCAGGATCAGCTATGAGGGCGCTTCCTGGAATTAGCGTAAAAGTTATTGATAACGAAGCTAAAGAAGTTGGAAATGGTGGCGGCGGATATCTAGTAATTGATAGACCTTGGCCATCAATGCTCCGTGGGATCTGGGGCGAGCCAGAGAGATATAAACAGACTTACTGGTCAAGATTTGATGGGCTCTATTTTGCAGGGGATGGCGCAAAGCTTGATAGCGATGGAGCGCTCTGGCTCTTAGGGCGCGTTGATGATGTTATGAATGTTTCAGGACATCGAATCTCAACAACAGAGGTTGAATCAGCTCTCGTTTCACATCCATCAATTGCTGAAGCTGCAGTTGTGGGAGCAAAGGATGAAATTACCGGCCAAGCAATTGTTGCCTTTGTAATTCTTCGAGGCGGAGTTGCAGCTGATAAAGATCTAGAGCAGAGCTTAAAGAGCCATGTGAGTAAAGAAATTGGCGCAATAGCAAGGCCGCGCCAGATCATGGTCGTTTTAGAGCTTCCAAAGACTAGAAGTGGAAAGATTATGCGCCGCCTGCTTCAAGATGTCGCTGAAAATAGATCAGTTGGAGATGCTACGACCTTAGCTGATCCCAACGTAATGAAGTTGATTTCAGAAG
>Ga0214923_10002889_pt1 | contig 22178 bp, 17 predicted proteins | sample LL1510_MetaG_FD_177993 | JGI IMG/M metagenome (GOLD analysis project Ga0214923, IMG submission 177993) | Freshwater microbial communities from Lake Lanier, Atlanta, Georgia, United States - LL-1510 | ecosystem: Environmental > Aquatic > Freshwater > Lake | place: USA: Georgia | collected...
AATTTTAACAACAGGATAAATAAAATAGACATGTCTCCAGGTATCGTATAGTTTTCCTGTTGTTAAAATTAGTGGTAGAAAGAAGCACAAGAGTAATAATGCGGAATTTCTCTTTTCATCAAGGTCTGTTTTGCTAACGAATGAACGGATGGAAACATATAGGCCTACAAAAAAGTATATGCAGTATGTAAGAGGCGTTGTGATGAGAATCCATACAGGCACATAATGCCAGGGGAGCTGGGATTGAGGTTTTAATTCTCCTAAATAAAGAAAATTTCCGCTAAAAGGGAAGTGGAAGTTGATGTTTTCAGTTAATATTTTCACTGCATTTGAATAGGGAGCAGACCATAGAAGAGGCCAAAAGAGAACGATAAGAGCGGCTAAGGCGAGGAGGTAGTATGTTAGCTGCACGCATGTGTTACGAGCTTCTTTTAAATTAATATTTTTCAGAAAATCAATACCGATAATAACAAGACTGATGAGAGGGATGATCAGGCCGGCAGGTCTGGTTGCAATAAGTAAAGCACAGGCTAGTGCATGGAGGAAGATATTAGATAATTTCTTATTCTTAAGCCATCTAAGGAGTGTGTAAATACTGATTATATAAAAAGAAAGAAATGGAATGTCATAAGTATTATAGAAAGAATTAGCAAATATTCGTGGGCTAATGATGAGAAAGATAGCTCCGATTAGTGGAATTATTTTGTTCTGAAAAAATATCTTACAAAGACGGTAGAAGAAGAATATCCCAATACAAAATAAGAAAAAGCAGCAAACATGCCTCATAAATAAGATGTCTCTGGGATCTTTCAGTAGGAGTGTTTTTTGCAAGAAGGCAAGTGTGATTTCAACGATAGGTCCGTGCTGAAAGCTGAACTTACTAATCTGTAAGATATTTGTATTGGTTAATGTCCTATGTTGAAGGGCATCTGTAATGTAGGCTAGGTTTTTCTGCCCGTCTCGTTGATTTGTATATTCATCATTATGAACTCCGTAATCTTTAAATACGACTAATCCAACAATTAACAGAAGTACAAATGATGAAATTGAAACGGCCCTAGATAGTGTCATGTTGATATGACTAAATAAGCCGTCATCTTTGTTTTGTGAAATTCTAAGTAATACCAATAATAATACAAGCACATAGTATGAGACATAAAGCAGAATGATCATGTTTTCTTCTTTGGGAGAAGATTCGTTAAGTATTCCAAAGAAATGAAAAGCGAATAGGTTGAATGCTCCAAATAGGACAAGAAATAGATAGCTGAACAGGTCTCTGTTTGATCTTAGAAACCAAACAATAATAAGGGGAATAAATCCTAGAATTGCAATTAATCGATATTCCCAAGCTACCGAGGGAAGAATAAGATTTAGCGCTGTCAAAGCTGACATGTAGGGTAGAAATGTATCGGAGAAGAGTTGTTTGTTGCTTCGGTTATTTAATAAGGGGATTAAGTAGGCTAAGGTGCTAATCAGAGGAATTAGAATTATAAATATGTTAGGTATTCTGTTAATTAAGGTAATTCCGCAACTGCGTGTGGTTAACTGCATTTTATAAAGAGCACCTATGAATGAGGATGTCATCTCAGGAAATATAATCACTGTGGATAAGAAAGTAATGCTAAACAGGGCAAGCTGAATCAGGCTTTTTTTGTCACGATAAAATAGAAGATAGAATATAAATCCCTGTAATAAGATTGGAAGAACGGTCCATTTGATCGCTGTAAATAAAGCAGAACATATCATTGCGTAACCATTGCGGGTATAAATACCAACAAGAAAGAAAAGGATTGATAAAGCGCTATATAGATCAAACTGACCTCGTTCATACCATGAAAGTCCAAGGGGTGTTAGAAATAACAATATACAGTAAGTTAGTATGCTTGTAATGATGCCAACATCATGATTAAGATGTTTTAGTATGAAATATGTCGTTATGAATAAAAGCAGTAGTTGCACAAGAAGGTGAATGCAGGCCGCTGTGCTGAACTTCAGTTTACAGAATGTATTATTGAAAATGTATAAAGTAAACGGCGGGTACATTGTTGATCGATTTTTCACGTCAAACTGTCCACTGTAAAGATTAGGGTGGTTAAATCTCTTTGCAGGATAATAGACGCCGGCAAAATCAACGGCAAAAGTGAGTTCTTTAAATTCAGGTTTATTATTATGATAATGTAGGAAGCCGTATAAAGGTTTAGGTGTAACTGTTGGCTTTATTCCTGTGATGAAAGAATTTGATATCTTATATATGTTGGTCAATATCAAAGGGGATAGACATAGGAAGAACACGCCACATAGAATTAATAAACATTGAAAATATTTATTCTTGATTAAGTTTGACATAGTAATTGGCAGCTATTGAATCTCAATGTCTTGACTGAGAATAGGGAATTTAGATTCCTTGCTCTCGTTATTAGATACTAGTTTTAGTGTGATTTGGCAGGCCCCTAACGGTAGATTAGGCAGCCAATAATTATATTTCTCTGCGATTGTAGTGTTGATGGTCCAAGCAGAAGGTGGATAAATGTTATATCCGACAGATCTCTTTTTAATGTAAAGAACTTTGCCCTCCTTCATGATTTCTAGCTCAATATAGATATCATGTTTAAATTTCTTAATCTTCTGATAAGTAATGATAACAGGGAAGATGCGTTGCTTTTGGTTAAAGTAAGAAGGTGTTTGAACATTGGCTATGTTTAACTCATTTTGAAATAACAGATCTGATTTTTTCCCTGTTACTGTTGGGTTGGTTATCTTTCTAAGAATGAAATTATCATCTAATTCATCGGTATTGTTTCGTTTTAGCAGAACTGTATTTTGGATTGCAACTACTACTCTCCAAGATGGACTAAAAAGTAGATGCTTAATCTTTGTTGCGTCAAGTTTATTTGGATGGGCAGGAATATCAAAGAGGGCGTAATCGACATTCGCAGGTATTTTAAATAGGCGTTTTGAGTTTTTGTGCCTTCCCCATAAGTAAAAATCAAATCGATAGAACACATCCCGTTGAGAGAGCTGAGGCATGGTTCTGTTAGAGGTAATAACTCCTGCATTGGCAGGTATTTGACTGGTTATGTAGTGACGAATATAGGCTGTTTCTGAAAGAGATGTTTTTTTGAAGAATTGGTAATTCCACAAATCGTGAAATGAATAAACGTGCCAGATGGATAAAAGGATGAGTAGTGAGAAGGCGTAGCTGTTTCTGAACAGCTTGACGCGATCGAAAGTCTTTACATACGCCCAAAAGATAAAACAAGTGATCGTGGAGCTGTAATATAAAAGAATTCCTTTTTCCAAAGGGTTTTGTGAAAGGAGATTCTTAATTAATAAGGGGAGTGAAGAGGCCAGGATAAGGGGAGAGAAGAGGGTGAAAATTCCTTCCGGACCAAAAAGTTTCCATAAATAACCGATGTTTTCTTTGGAGAATATACTTGAGAAAGTAGCTAATGGATGCAAGAGGAAGCTGCTTAGAACCTCTGCAGGTGTTGATCCGAGATGGCTGTATCTTGACCAGAAAATATTCTCATGAACAGGCATGTCTTTTCTTAGATAGGGAATTAATACAAAATTAAGTGTACAAAAGAAAATCAGTCCGATTAGGGCGGGGATTAAACCCCAGCGGATACGGTTTTCTTTAATGACGCAGAAACCGTAAAGTCCCAACATCACAGCAATGAGAGGAAGGTTCTCTTTGGTTAAGCAGATAATGATCAGGCTTATTAAATAAGGGATATATTTACGTTCTTCGAGGTATTTAATAGCAAGAAGGATGAACGGCATCATTAACGGCTCAAAATTAAATGTGCCAAGCAGCATGCCCATATTTGAAGGGAAAAATATATAAACGTTCATTAATAAAAGTCCTTTGAGCTTGCCCAAGGACTTTGCAGCTATTTTGAAGAGCAGATAAGCGCTCCAAAAGAAGGATATAATTTTAAGATATTGTAAGGTAAGAGGATGAGGGGCAATTTTATATATCCAAGAGATGGGATAAGCGATAAAACTGGTATGTTCTGTTAAAAAATGACCGTCATATAAAGTGGTGACGGCAACGCCTTTACTTAAACACCATGATAATTGAGAGAATAGGGCAAGATCCCATCCTCCGGTTGAGAAATTATAATAAAGAAGATTGGTGATTAATATCCAAACGCAAGCGCTTAAGGAGCAAATGTACAAACTAACTAGATTTGATTTCTCATTAAGATAGTGACTTAAGGTTGAAGGGGGGGTCTTAGGTAAAGGCATTTATTTTCTGGGCATTGATAGCGATTGATGCAATAATCTTATCTTAACAATAGATGTACGATAATCAAAATGATAAGCATATTTATTTCCTAATTGGATGTAGCTGGAGAGATGTATTTAGAGTTTTGTTGATAGGGAGGAATCATTAAAAGCTAAATAACGAGATTACTCAGATAATCGATAAACTTTATAATTGGAAAACGTATACTTTATTTGTTAACTCTGCACAAATCGTAATGAATTATTCATTAAGTCCGTCTAGTAGTACGCCTTGTCTAGGTGTAGTATCAATACGTGCATCGCAACAAAGATAATAATCACTTAGTAAATACTGAATAGCAATGTCAAGAGGTAACGAAAAGGATATGCAGCTATGAATATAGAGGGTGGGTGGATTAAATATAAAAATAAGGTAACTGCCGTACATTTGATGTGGGCTGTAATACTTGTTTTCTCATTTTTTGCAGCTATTCAGAGTTTTAGATCAATTAAAGATATTCCACTGAGTTCTCGAGCTCAAGATTTAAGGACGCGAGTGGTGGGGGCTAGGCTGTTAGGAACCGGACATTCTCCTTATTATTTCAAATGGCAGCCGGGAGTGTCAGAAACGCTATTAGATCCCTTGGAGATTCCTTCATGGGAACCAGCCCGGAATCGCTTGACTGTAAGTCCGTTTACGCTGCTAGTCCAGTCGAGTATGAATAGGCTTAATTATCTCCAGATTAAGCGTATATGGGACCTCTGTCAGATATTCTTTCTTTGTTATATCGTATTAAGTTTTGTTTTCTTAGCTAAAGCGTGGATGAATCGGATTTTAATCTTTATTTTCAGTTTAATTTTCATTGCGTGTACGCCTGGATGGCAATATCACTATGCATTGGGACAGATTTATATATTTTATGCATTTCTTTTTTGTCTTATTTATCAGTTGTATCGGGCAAGATTTAAAGATGGGAAATTCTTAAGTGGGGTTGTATTTGGTTTCTTAGTACTTTTTCGTCCACCGATGATTATTGCAAGTTTGCCGTTATTGATTAATAAGCAGATTAAATTCATGATGGGAGTTTTAGCAGGGCTGCTGATAGGGTTTAGCTTGTCGGTAGCGGCGGGTCAATGGGCAGATTGGTGTGATTATTATTCGGTAATGACGGGTAAGGGGGCTGAATTGAGCGCAAGACCTTTAACCCGGCAGGAAGTTGCTTTAGAGAAGAATTTATCTAAGATGAAATACCCTCGGGTAGTGGAGGGCGTGTCATTTAAGCAATACACCTACGATGTCGTCGGTTATGAACAATCCAAACCTGTAAAGAACGAAGAATCAGTTAGTAACAATCGGGTAGATAAATATTTCTCTGAATGGAGAGCTTTTCACCAGGAGGCCTCTTTACTGGTCTTCTTGGTTTTAGCCTGGACATTGTTAATCTTCTCCTATAGAGAGCTAAATACGTCTAAGGATAGTCTAGTTTTTTTATGGGCTTTTCTTTTTTACATGCTATTAGACAATTTTCTGCCTGCCTATAGGTATCAGTATAATTATGTGCAGTGGATATTTCCTATAGCACTTTTGTTTTCTCAATATCAGATTCTAAAGTCAGCATTTCTTCCTTTGCTGCTTCTAGGATTCAGTTTGAATTTAAGAAAGATAGGATGGATTCCCAACACATTCATGATCGGAGAAATATTTGTCTTTTTAGCCTTTCTGTTGATCCTTAAATACGAACATCCATTAATTCAAAGAGATTCAAGTGATTCATCGGCTCAAAAGAAGGCGAGCGGCGGATAATAAAGAATGAATGGTGTTTGAGCGCTTATTGTGTCTTGTGAAAAGCGAAGCCATCAAAGAGTATCTTAAATGAATTCTAATCAATTATATAAAAGAGTCTCTTTTCTCCAGTATCGGATGGCTTTACTTCTTACTATCTTCTCATTTCTATTATTTTATTATTTCAAACCTGACTTCATGACAGACTGGGATGCGATTGGGTATATTAAGAATATATCGGATCATTGCAGAAGCGGGATGGGATTGGGAAGGGTGGGGTTTATTTATTTCTATATTCCTATCTGGGATGCATGCATTAACTTATTGAAGGTTCCTCTCTTAGAGGCGTATCATGTGGTAATGTTCGTCAATCTGTGCTTTTCATCCTTAACAATAGGTATTGTTTATTTGTTAGTCGGTAAGGTTTTCAGAAATAAACAAGTAGCTTTCGCAAGCGCAGTCGTATTAATTTTTTCCAGAGCTTATATAAGTATAGCAGCACAGCCTCTTACTGAACCAATGATGATCTTTTTGGTCATGTTAAGTTTCTTTTTATTCGTATTGTCAACCGAGAAAAAGAATCTTCTATTCTTCTATCTCTCTGCGTTTATATTTGGGTTCGCATTTGAAGTAAAAGAGGCAGCAATGCTCTCGGTATTATTTTTTCCAGCTTTTATATTTACTAGAAAAGAAGCAGATTTCTTGAGTCTTAAGGAGTATCTTTTATTCATAACGATTGTTCTTCTCACAGCTTTTAGCATGCCGCTTTATTTTTATTTGAAAGATAGCGTTAAGTACATTCATGACATTAGGTACGCATCTTCGTTTGACTCTTTTAATTTCGGTGACTGGCAGGAGATTTATTACAATTTAAGAGCGGGCTTCGGTATTTTGTGGCTTCCTTTAGTAGGCGGGTTGTTCTTATGGCTTAGAAAGGAGTTTAATAAGATACTAATTATACTTTCATTAGTAGTCCCTAATGTTGTATTTTCATTATATGGATCAAGAGTTGCTAGATATTTTGTTCTTGGTTATATTCCCCTTGCGATATTAAGCGCTTATTGTTTCTTTTATGGAATAGGATATTTGAGAAAGCTTTTTAATTTCTCAAGAATAGATTTTATAAGATTGTTCTTATGCGGGGTTTTAATTCTAGCAGTTTATAACTTAAACGTTTTCTATAGACCTATGATGAAGGAGATAAGGGATGCGGAAAACTTTAAAGAGCATGGTTTGATGCTGCTTAATAAGTTTTCAAATAATACAACATATATAACGGGGGAACACAGTACGTTAATGCAGCATTATTATATTCCCTTGACTCGATCAAAGAAAAGGGTTATCGCCTGTGGTTGGGATTGGCCAAAGAATAATTTAGGAAAAGTTGTTGAAAGGCACCTCTTAAAAGGAAGAAGAGTCATCATTGATTTAGATGGATTTAGAAGAATATATTTCAATGAAGTCAGAGACGTTATCAAGCTAATGTCTATGTATAAGCTGAAGCAGCTTGATGCCAATTTTATTGAACTATATAAGTAAGCAAGAGTCTTCAACAAGTTTTGGTTTTCCTAAGATCTTTCTAGAAAAGAGGTTGAAGATAACGGGTTCTAAGGAGGCGCCTTATAAGAAGGTCTGTATTAATCTTGAAAAGATTTATAAGTTTATTGCTTTGAAAAAGTTTTACACAGTTCTTCTTTATTGCAGAGGTTTATGCGGCCGATATTGAACGATTTGGGTACTCATTTGATCGGGCACTGCCTAGAATTTGTTGTATTAATGAATAGATAATTGAGAACTTTTGTATGTTTTTTGATGCTAAACTTAAGCATGAGTCAATGAGTAGAGTGATGCTCTTCCTTTAGAACAGTATGAGAAATCACTTGTGATATACTGGGAAAATTAGGAAAAAATTCTAATAGGATGAATGTTTCTTAACTACATATTGTATAGATTATGTGGGTAATTTAATTGTATTAAATGAGTAATCGAACCATCATAAAGCGGAGTGTGCGTTTGTTAGGACTTAAAGAGAAGATCAAGAACAGTCTTAATCAGGTAATTTTCAAGCCGTTGGGTTATCACATTTCCAGGATTAATGAGGAAATTTATACCTATGATCAAGACGGGCTTAAAACAAGCCACAATTGTGATTTTATTCGAGAAATCCGTTTTCTTAAGGCTTACGAACGTGGTGTTAAAGCTTGTCCGGAGTATGCAAATATTCATTGGCGTGTCCATGTAGCTTTATGGGCAGCTTCTCAAGCGATTTATTTACCTGGAGATTATGTGGAATGTGGGGTCAATCGTGGATTTTTAACGTCTGCCGTTATGACATATATTGATTGGAATAAGCTAGGGAAGAGCTTTTATTTGTTTGATACATTTTGTGGGCTTGATGAGTCATTGCTTACTCAAGAGGAAGTGTTGCTGGGAAGAATTTCTCAGTCCAGATCGCAATATAGAGAGTGCTATGAAGAAACGAAGGAGAACTTTAGCGAATTCGAGCGTGTAATTCTTGTTAGGGGAAGTCTTCCGTCAACGCTTTCACAACCATTGATAGGTTCAATAGCCTATCTATCCATTGATATGAATTGTGTGGAGCCTGAAATTAAGTCATTGGAATTTTTTTGGCCAAAGTTGGTTCAACATGGCGTTGTTTTATTGGATGATTATGCATATAAAGGACATCAGCCGCAGAAATTGGCAATAGATAGTTTTGCAGCTAAACATCATGTTCAGGTTCTTTCGTTGCCTACTGGACAAGGGCTCATCATTAAGTCGTAGAAACACATATTTCTTTAATACCTTTAGTTGAGAGATAATGAGTTATAAAGAGAAAGTAAGTATTTCATTTAGAAATTCCTGTCGATCTTGCCAATCTAACCGATTAGTCAGAATTTTATCATTTTCACAAATGCCATTAGTTGATCAATGGATGGATGCTGTGTCGTTGGGTGGTGAATTTTTGGCGGATTGCAACATTTATGCCTGTGAAGACTGTAAACTTGTTCAGACTCAGCATGACGTTGATTTAAGAGAATATTATGATCAATATCAGTATTCTACCGGCTCAGCCAAATTGACAGTCAAATTTACTGAATCGATAGCAGCTGTGTTGACGGAGAGGTATTTCCCTGACCCTAATCATGTAAAGGTTCTTGAGATAGGATCAGGCGATGGCAGCCAGCTTATGGTATTTAAAGAAAAAGGATATGAAGTCCTGGGATGTGAGCCATCGGCTAACTTAACTAAGATAGCGATGGAGAAGGGAGTTCCAACAGTTCACGGGTTGATTAATAGTGATTCAATGAGCAGGATATTAAGTCATTCTAAGAAAGTAGATATGGTTTTCTTATCTCATACGTTTGATCATTTAAGTGATCCTCAAGACTTTCTTCAGATGACCAGATCAATCCTAAATCTGAGCAAAGGAATTTTAGTTATTGAAGTTCACAATCTTCAAGAGATATTTCTTAATAGAGAGTACTGTTTGTTTTCTCATGAGCATCCAATTTATTTAACAAAAGAAACCGTTCAGTCTGTGCTGAGCAAGAGCGGATTTGCTGTTATCGATTTTGATATTGTGCCGGAACATTCACGCAGGGCTAATTCATTAATTTTTGTGGCAGCAGATATTAAATCCGAACGATTATTAAAGGCTTCGGTGAGGCAGGTGGGGAGCGATATCAATAGTGCTGATTTCTTTAAGAAACAATCAGCTGATATCCAGAAAGGTATTAAGAATCTTGAAGATTTTATCGATCAGATGTCGATGAAAGGAGTAAGAATTGCAGGTTATGGCGCCTCGGCACGGGGCGTGTTAACCTTAGCGGCTATTAATAACTCGGCTAAGATTGAATATTTAGTGGATAAGAATGCCAAAAATAAACAGCTATATTCTCCTAAATCACATTTGCCTATTGTAGGTCTTGATAAATTAGAAGAATCGCCCGTGGGTTGTATTATTGTTTTTAGTTATGGGTATATCGAAGAAATTCGTCAATCATGTCAAGAGCGGGGTTACGCAACAGAGCAGTTGTATTCAATTATCGATATTATGAACAACGACATCTAAAGTTATGGGTAGTTGATGCAAAATGAATAATGAATGGAGGGGACGGTGAGTTTGTTTGATATTAAAGCCAAGTATGAGCAGGGAAAGATCAGTAAGCCCGACTATATCCCTCAAATGTATGAGTTTCATAAACAGCTGTTTGATTATGCGCGTTTTATTGGGAATACGGATATTGCCAGCATTGAAATTAATGATCAGGGCCTGTTGATAACGTCCCGGAAATCAGGTATTAAGATGCTGTGTACTCATCCTGATCGGCGTATTCCTCCCATGGAGATCTTAAATTTTGGCCAATATGAAGAGCGCTATGATGCGGTATTGCGTCAGCTCATTCGTCCTCACTATACCTTCTTGGATATTGGCGCCAATATAGGTTGGTATACGGTCAGTTTTGCCCAAATGTCACCCCATAGCCGGATATTTTCGTTTGAGCCTGTACCGCAAACCTTTCAGGCGTTAACGACAAATGTTCAGTTGAATGAATTAACGAATGTACAGGCGTATAATTTCGGTTTATCCAATCAAAATGAAAACATTGTTTTTTATGTGAACCCTGAAGAATCGATTATTAACTCATTGAGAAATATTTCCGAATCACCGGCTATTCGGGAGCTTTCCTGCCGTGTTAGGCGGATGGATGATGTGGTGGATGAGTTAAAGATTAAACAGATCGACTTTATTAAATGCGATGTGGAAGGAGCAGAGCTGTTTGTTTTTCAAGGCGGATTGAATACGCTTCGTCAGCATTTACCCATTGTTTTTGCCGAGATGTTAAGAAAATGGTCGGCACGTTTTGGTTATCACCCGAATGAGATGATTCAGATGTTTGCCGAGATGGGTTACCGCTGTTTTAAAGTTAAAGGCAAGAAACTGGAAGAATTTATCAAGATGGATGAACAAACAATTGAGAATAATTTCTTTTTTCTTCACACGGTTAAACATGCGGATTTGATTAAACAAATGGTATGCTTGAATGATGAAGAATAAGACGAAGAAACATGCTATTTCAATGAAGTGCCGTCTATGCGATTCTACTCAATTAGAATTGTCCTTAAATCTTCCCAATTCTCCCCGGCGTATTTCAAGGCTTTTAAAAGTAAATCAATTGATGAGTGATCATCCGTTGCGTTTTAAGGTGTATTCCTGTCAGGTATGCGGTTTTATTCAAGCACCGAATACGCTAAAAGATGATTATTACGACGAATTTCCCATGACATGGTCGCATTCATCCCAAATGAAGGTGTATCGGACGGCACAGGTGAAGACGCTGGTGAAGCGGTTTAATTTGAAGAATAAAAGATTGATTGAAATAGGTTGCGGCGATGGGGATTATTTAGAGATATTGAATAAGGCAGGCGTCAAAGGGGTGGGCATTGAACCGTCTTTGCTGATGCGTAAGATTGCTTTAGCTAAGGGAATAAAGGTTTATCCGGGATATGTGGGTCAATCCAAGAAGATGCCAGGAGGCCCTTATGATGCATTCGTGACGCGACAGGTGCTGGAACATATTGCAGATATGCATGGATTTCTTCAATCCATCCGTGCTTCTTTAAAAGTAGGATCTATCGGTTTAGTTGAAGTGCCTAATACCCATAAAGATTTGGCGTATCATCGTTTTTATAACTTTTATCCGGATCATTTGGGATTTTTTACCATGCGTACCTTGTCTTTTCTCTTGGAGCGCAACGGTTTCACGGTGTTAAACGTAGGCACAGGGATGGATGATGAGTTTTTAGAAGCACATGTCAGGCTTGATCCTGTACCCAATCTTGCTCCGCTGCAGAAAACAGTGCAGGTGTTAGGGAAGAATATCCAATCAGTAATCTTAAAGGCTAAGAAAGAAAACAAGAAGATTGCTGTCTGGGGAGCCGGCTATAAAGGCAATATGCTCTTAGCGGTAGCCAAGGTCAAGCAGGTGGAGTATGTGGTCGATTCAGATCCATCTAAACACGGTTTATACACACCAGTGAGCCATTTACCAGTGGTGAGTCCGGCCTATTTACACGAACATCCGGTGGATATTATGGTGGTTACCACGATGACGTATGTGAAGGAAGTTGTCGGTCAGATTAAGCAATCAGGATTTAAGGGTAAAATCCTGACCTTGTATCAACTCAGTCAATCTTCATCAAGATAAGGCGGGAACATATTAATCATTCACCGTTATCATCTATTCATTTGGCTCAAGTGATTAGAGCGCAGGCCTTAAAGATGGTCTATCAGGCGAAGGCGTCTCATATCGGCAGTTGTTTGAGCATTGCGGATATCTTAGCTGTACTGTACGATCAAGTGCTTAAAGTGAATCCTGCCGATCTTAATTGGCCGCTACGGGATCGTTTTATCCTCAGTAAAGGGCATGCCGCTGCAGTGTTATATGCAGTCTTGGCAGAGAAGGGATTCTTTCCTAAAGAGCATTTAGAAACATATTGTCAGGAAGGCTCTCCCTACATAGGCCATGTGAGCCATCATGTACCAGGAGTCGAGATTTCGACCGGATCCTTGGGTCACGGCCTTTCCATTGGCTGTGGGATGGCCTTGGCCGGTCAAAGAGCCAAGCAGCCCTATAAGACGGTGGTGGCGTTAAGTGACGGCGAATTGCAGGAAGGTTCTGTCTGGGAGGCGGCTTTGTTTGCGGGACATCACCGGTTAAATCATTTAGCAGCAATTGTTGATTACAATAAGATTCAAAGTTTTGGCCGTGTGAAGGAGGTCCTGGATTTAGAACCTTTGGCGGATAAATGGAAGGCTTTTCAATGGTCGGTGCATGAGATTGACGGCCATGATCATGGACAATTACTGAACTGTCTTTGCCAAGTCCCTTCGGAACAAGGTAAGCCAACGGTGATTATTGCGCATACGATTAAAGGCAAAGGGATCAGCTTCATGGAAAATAATTTGGAATGGCATTACAAAACGCCTAACAGCCAAGAGTTGCAGGAAGCGCTTAAGGAGTTGGAGAGGCCTTCATGAGAAATACGTTTGTGCAGACATTGTGTGAATTGGCCGAACAGGATGAGCGTATCTGGCTTTTATGCGGGGATCTGGGGTATTCGTTATTGGAAGGCTTCGCTCGCCGTTTTCCGGAACGTTTTGTTAATGTAGGGATAGCGGAACAGAATATGGTGGGGATTGCGACCGGGCTGTCGAGTTGCGGTAAGATTGTTGTTATTTATTCAATTGCTAATTTTCCCACCTTACGTTGTTTGGAACAAATCCGTAATGATATCTGTTTTCATCAGGCGAATGTCAAGATTGTGACTGTCGGAGGTGGTTTTGTGTACGGGACGCAAGGAGTCACGCATCAGGTATTAGAAGACCTGGCGATTATGCGCGCGCTGCCTCAAATGACGGTGATAGCTCCAGCGGATGCGGTAGAAACAAAAGTGCTGACTAAGGTGATGATGAATCTTAAAGGGCCCTCGTATTTACGCCTTGGCCGGGGAGGTGAAGCGGTTCTTCATTCCAGTGATCCTTTGGTTAACCTGGGTCAAATGATACCGGTGAAAAGTGGATCAGAGGTGTTGATTATTTCAACAGGCGCCATATTGGCCAATGTATTAGAGGCGGCTCATCAGGCCCAGCATAAAGGCCATTCGCCGGAAGTCTGGAGCTGTCCCTGGTTAAAACCTATGGATACTAAGGCGATTATTCAAGCAGCTCAAGAATATAGGGTCATTATTACCGTGGAAGAAGCCCAGATGAGCGGGGGGTTGGGTGGAGCGGTGGCTGAGATTGTATCAGGATTGCCATCGACTCGCGCCGTATTAAGACGATTGGGCGTAGCGGACTGTTATTTGCAGGAAGCATATACGCAAGCAGCCGCAAGGGCCAAGGTTGGATTAGACGTGAGTTCTATTCTACAGGTTATTCAGGAGTCTTATGCGGCAAAGACCAAGGCTTAGTATTTGTATCCCCACATACAACAGGGCCTTTTTATTAAAAGAAGCTTTGGCGATGATCATACCTCAAGTGCTACTTTCTGAGGGCAAGGTTGAATTGGTGGTGTCAGATAATTGTTCCACAGATGAAACAGTCAGAGTGGTTCAAGAAGCACAGATGCTTTGTCCGATTTATTATCGATGTAATCAAAAGAATTTAGGCCCTTTGTATAATGTTGTCACAATTGTTACTGATTGTGCGTCTGGAGAATATTGTTGGGTTCTTGGCGATGATGATTTAGTTCTCCCTGGAGCCGTTGCTAAGATTCTCTCTATTATTGAGAATCATTCTGAAATTGAGTATGTATTTCTTAATCATTCCTTTGAGAAGGATGTTTCAAGAAATATTTTCATGAATATGATTAATGATGGAAAGGCTATGAGATCAGAGATAAATATTTGCTTTGATTATAAAGAAGGAATTGTGCCCTGTTGGGAGGAGATCGTTCTTTATTCTCGAATGCCTGCCTTATTTACCTCGATTGTTTCGCACGTATTTAAAAGAAATATATTTGTTGATAATGCTAATAATATTTCAACGTTATGCCCCCAAGAATGGCAAAGTTTTGAGTTTCTTTTTCCTCATCTGTATCTTTTGATGCCTAGGGTGGTAGGTAGACCTGTTTATTATGTTGGGCAGCCTTATGTAGTTGTCTTTATAGGCGCGCAGGATTGGCTTGGGTATTGGCCAAGGTATCTCTTTACTTATGTGTTGGAAATCACTGACCGTCTTAAGGAGTTAGGAGTAGAGAGAAGAATTGCTGAGCATTATCGTGACGTCATATTTAAAGAAGGGGAGTATTTCTTTCGTCAGATTACGTTTAAGTCTCGGGTGTGTTATTCATGTGAATTAGGGAATTTAAGAATCCGCAAGGAAGATGATTGGTTTTTCTGGAAGGGAGTAAAGAAGTATTGGAGAAATCGATATTTTAGTCGGATGGTTATTCTTGCATGTTGGAGAGAATTTAAAGAGCGGATGTCTAAAGTTGAGAAAAGATTATTGGGAGGATTCTTGCAACGTAATCATTAGAATTCAATAAAGATTAATGTGTAGTTTTTGAGATATAAGCCTTAAATAAGGAGATTATTTATATTGAATCCATTCGTGAGCGTAATTACGCCTGTCTATAACACAGGTGAGACATTAGAACCATATTTGAAAGCTGTATTTTCCTCAACTTATACAGATTTTGAGCTGATCATTATAGATGACTGTTCTTTGATTAATCCTTGTGAATTGCTTAAAGGTTACAATCTGATCTATCATCGATCCGAAGTGCGGCAAGGCTCATTTCACGCGCGTCAAATCGGGGCTGCCATGGCCAAAGGAAGGATTCTTCTTTTTATTGATGCGGACGTAATTATTTACTCTGACACAATAGCAAAGATTGTCAGTGTCTTTAATGAGAATGACGGGATAGCTGGCTTAATCTGTTCTTATGACGATGCGCCAGCTGCGATGAATACTATTTCACAGTTTAAGTTCCTGTATCATCACTATATCCATCAGCATGAGAAAGAATATGTACGTTCATTCTGGACTGGGTGCGGTGCAATCAAAAAGAGTGTTTTTGATCAGATTGAGGGATTTAAACATTCATGTTTAGCTGGTTTTGATCCGATTAAAGATATAGAACTTGGTTATAAACTTACACAGCATCACTTTAAGATCTATAACGCAAAGCATATTCAAGTAAAACATCTTAAAAGTCTGGATTTCACGGAGTGGGTACGGACAGATATATTTAATCGGGGGATACCATGGATCAATATCCTGCTTGTCTATAAAGATTTCAAACCCAACCTAAATATTAATATTAAAAGTTATTTAAGCGTGCTTAGCGTGACAGGGGTTTTGATATCCATTCCTTTGATCCTGCTGAATCATTATTTTCTTACCGTTTGGTTGTTATTTGCGGTATCTTTTTTTCTATTGAATGTAAAGATCATTCAATTCTTTAGAGTTAAAAAAGGATTGATGTTCTCCTTAAAGAGTACGATTTTGCTATTTGTGTACTATTTTAATTGCATTGTTTGTGTTGTATTGGGATTCCTTCTCAGTAAGAAGAGTCAATTGGAGAATGGCTGACTTGATATCTTTCATTAATACTGAATTAGCATTAAATCGCATGTTTAGAAAGCTCACCCAAGCTCGAGAGAGAAGAGTTCGGTTACAATGCAAGCTTTCCACTAATGTATCAATTTCGTTTTGTATTACTTGCAGAGACCGTTTGCATCATCTTAAAGAAACCTTACCTAAAAATTTGGTTGATAACGAGAATTATCCTAACTTAGATTTTGTGATCTTAGATTATAATTCATCAGACGGCCTTGATGAATGGCTGCGTCTGAATCATCTATCGTTAATCCAAAGCGGTCGGATCAAATATTACCGCACAGATCATCCAGATTATTTTCAGTTTTCTCATGCCAAGAATATAGCTCATAAGTTGGCTAAAGGTGAGATTGTGTGCAATTTGGATGCGGATAATTTTACCGGGCCTGGATTTGCATCCTTCTTAGCGGACAGATTCAAGGAAAATACTCATCGGGTTATTCATGCCTCATGGAAAAATGATGTCGGTTCAGCTGGGCGGATCGCGACACCTAAAGATTATTTCCTATTAGTGGGGGGCTATGAGGAGCGCATGGTGGGTTTCGGTTATGAAGATCCTAATTTAGTCTTAAGATTAAATAATCTAGGATTGGAGGATGTAGAAATTGAGCGCGGTGATTACTTAAATGCAATAGTGCATCCCAGAGAGGAAAGTGTGAGGAATTCTCATCAAAAGAACTTTGTAATTTCTCATTGGCACAATAGAATGTTTTCATTGTTTAACCATTTTGGGAAATTTAAAGCTAATCAAAATAGGATATGGGGGAAAGCGCGTGTGACCCGGAATTTCTCTAATGATTTCTTAGATGTTTAATTAACAAGGGGTTTCTTATCAAGAAAGTAATTATTATTGGCGGAGGACCTGCAGGGTTAACAGCTGCTTACGAGTTTCTGACTCGAACGCATATAAAACCGATTGTATTTGAAACGGATAACATCGTAGGAGGGTTATCAAAAACCGTAGTATATAAAGGAAATAGAATCGATATTGGAGGGCATCGTTTTTTCTCAAAGTCAGATAGGGTTGTTCAGTGGTGGCTGAATATCTTGCCTTTGGATAATTTAGATTCTGCTCATGAGAAGACAATGTTGATTAGGAATAGAAAATCGAGCATCTATTTTGTCAATAAATTCTTTGATTATCCAATCACGTTAAGTTTAGAGACTTTATTAAATCTAGGTTTTATAAAAGTTATAAAGATATTGATGAGTTATGCCAAGACTAGACTTTTTCCTATTAAAGATGAGACGTATCTTGATGCATTCTTTATTAATCGTTTTGGAAAGGAATTATATTTAACATTTTTTAAGAGTTATACTGAAAAGGTCTGGGGTGTTCCATGTTCCCAGATTAAAGCCGAGTGGGGAGCTCAGCGCATCAAAGGGTTATCAATACTTACAGCAATAAAACATTTCCTTAATTCGACGTTTCTTAAGAACAATTCATTAATTCAGAAGAATGTTGAAACTAGTCTGATTGACCGATTCATGTACCCCAAGAATGGGCCAGGACAAATGTGGCAGGAGGTCTCTAAATTAGTTCAGGAAAAAGGCGGAGAAGTTAAGTTAAGACAAAAAATCGTCGGAATCCAAACAGAGGATTTCCGGATTAAGAGCGTCACAATTAAGAATCTTGATACTGCAGAGGTGTACCAAGAGCAGGCTGATTATTTCATTTCTTCGATGCCGATCAGTGAATTAGTTGCATCTTTAGATGATGACGTTCCAAAAGATGTGCAGCTTATTGGAAAAGGCCTTAAATATCGTGCATTTATTGTAATTGGATTGCTTGTCAATCAATTAGCTATAAAAGCTAAAGACAATGGACTCATTCTAGATAATTGGATTTATATACAGGACGAACGTGTTAAGCTTGGAAGAGTGCAGGTTTTTAATAATTGGAGTCCCTATCTGGTAGAAGATCCTACGAAAGTATGGTTGGGGTTGGAGTATTTCTGTAATGAAGGCGATGAGATGTGGTCCATGGCGGATGCTGGTTTGACTGATTTTGCAATTGATGAAATGGTAAAGATTGGCTTTATTCAAATAGAGGATGTTCTGGATTCTATCGTTATCCGTGAGCCTAAGGCTTATCCTGCTTATTTTGGCACATATGATCAGTTGGGAGTGATCCGTAAGTATATAGATAATTTTGACAATCTTTTCCTCATAGGGCGCAATGGAATGCATAAGTATAATAATCAAGATCATTCGATGCTGACGGCAATGACAGTGGTTGATAATATTACGAATGGTGTTCTGTCGAAAGACAATATATGGGATGTTAATACTGAGTCAGAGTATCATGAATCAAAGCGTAAATAATATTACTCTCCGTTGTTTTTTGAATGTGATAGTTGCTGACATGTTGCTTCACTATTATTTCTTCGGGCTTTTAGATATTTTCTTAGCTATTAAGTTTGAGATGACTAATGAAGGAAAGGGTATTTAAATGGAGTTGACACAAGAAAATCGTATTATTCACGGTGTATGGATTGGTAAGAAATTATCGAAGATGGAGTGTCTGACGATTGAACTCCTGCAAAGACAGGGGCATGAATTTCATCTATGGTCCTATGATAGTATCGCGAACGTTCCTCATGGTGTTATTGCTCGTGATGCCTCTTTAATTATGCCTAGATCAAGCATATTTGAATATAGAGGGAAACCGCTTAATGTTATACCGAACGGTGGAATAGGGTCTTTTGCACATTGGTCAGATATATTTCAGGTGAATTTATTGTATAAGGAGGGAGGGATCTATTCTCAAATGGATGTCGCCTATCTAAAACAACTAAATTTCAAGCAACCGTATGTATTTGCTTCTTTATGGCCTTACTTGTGGCCTAATTCTATTCAAACATTTCTGATGAAAGCTCCCAAAGGCTCTTTATTCTGCAAAGAGTGTGCTGAAGAGCTTGAGAAGTTGGTTGTTCCAAACAATATGCCTTCGTTAGATTGGTTTAGTACTTTGCGAGTGATCACGCAAATTGCTCAAAAGCATAAATTAATTAAGTATTCTTTATCAAGAATTTATATCAATGATCTAGGCGGTCAGAGAAAAGGCACTCATTTCTATGAAGATAGAGCGCTGCGGCCCATGGTTTATATCATTCATTGGTCAAATGCGACACATTTCGATGAAAAGGATAATCCAATCCCGGGGTCATTATATGAGTATCTAATAGAGCATAAGAGTGTAGATATGAAGTACAAGATTCTATCCTGCCTAAGATATGCGGTGAAGCTGCTCAAACAGTTATTAAGAATACAGTAGAATTTCCGGCAAATATGTCCTCTAGAATATTTATTATCGTGGTTAATTGGAATGGATTTGAAGTAACTAAGGATTGTTTAGATTCGCTTAGCCGACTTGATTATTCAAATTACGAGATAATTATTGTAGATAATGGTTCTTCAGATGACTCCTGCAAACTTCTTCGACTTAAGTATCCCAATATTCAGATTCTAGAGAATAAGAATAATCTTGGATTCGCTGCTGCTTGTAATGCGGGACTTCGTTATGCGGCAGATCGACAGGCCGAGTACTGTTTTTTATTGAACAACGACGCAACAGTTACGCCAACTATATTGACTGAATTCGTTCTGACCGCAGAACGTTATCCTGAGGCGGGAATTTTTGGAGCAAAGATATATTATCAACATGACCCTTTGCGAATTTGGCGTGTTAGGCCTGTTTGGCAGGAGAAAAAATTCTCATTTGATAATGTTGGAACGGATGAGATTGATGATAAAGGCCTGTTTGATCAGACTGCTGAGATCGATTATGCGAATGGATGCGCACTATTCATGCGTATGGAAGTTGTTAAGCGCATCGGCTTAATGGATGAGAAGTTCTTTATGTATTATGAAGAGATTGACTGGTGTTTCAGGGCTAGAGAAGTTGGTTATAAAATCTTGTTTGTGCCTAAAGCAAAAGTTTGGCATAGAGTCGGATATTCATCCGGCGGTGAGGCATCAGTGATGGGGGCCTATTTTAGTGCGCGTAATGAATGCCGATGGGTTCAAAGATCTCCACGGATAAATAAAATCAAGTTCTATCAGCATAAATTACTTAGGTTGGTCAAATTATTGGTTAAGAAAGAAGCCGGAGGTGGGCGGAATAATTTCTCTATTCCGGTTCGTGTCGCCATGTTGATGGGTGTTTCTGATTTCTTCTTAGGCTGTTCGGGGGATTGTCCTTGGTATATTAAACGTTGGAATGAATATGATCAAAAAATACGCCGACATAAATCCTAGACATGGTCGTTTTAATTTCAACTTCTAAATATCTAGAAAACAATTTCATTCAAGTGAGAATAAGTCCTATCATGATAAAGAGTTGGCGAAATATGCGATGACATCCTTCAGTGTCAAACCGCTACGCATGTCGTTTGTGCAGGCTGTTGTCGGGGATTATTAGGTCTAGTTATTCATGCAAGCTAAAGGCTGCCCATTGTATCTGGTTAAATAAGAATTTCAGGTTTATAGGTTTAATGACAGGGAAGAGTATTTGACAAAATGATAAACAAGATTCTTGATTATATTGAACAAAAGATCAATTTGATCGCATTGTCGGTTTGTGCTGCGTTCGTGTGTTTCTGGATGGTGTTTATTGCAAAGTGGTATTATTTCCGCTATACAGGCGGCTGGGATACGGCATATTTTATTCAGTCTTTAGTGGGGTTGGCAAAAGGAAGTCTTAGTCCTAGTGTATTAGACGGGAATTTCTTGGCAGATCATTGTCATTTATTTGCGTTTATTTTGGCGCCAATCTACTGGTTGTTTCCAGACCCTCTTTTGCTTCAGCATATAAAGATATTAGCTTTCTTCAGTGCGGCGTATGTGTTCTTCCTTATTTTAAAGAAGCATTTTGATCCGCTGATCGCGTTGACGGCCATGATAGCGTTTTGTCTTGCGCCGGCAAACGTTGCGATGTTGAGATTTGCTTTTTCTTATGAAGCGTTGGCTATTCCCTTGATCATGCTTATTTTCAAAGCTTTTGATGATAAGAAATATGTCCTTTATCTGATCTCATGTTTTCTCCTTTTATTAGTTAAAGAGCAAATGCCTTTAGTCGTTATTGGTTTCGGAGTTTTTGCTCTTTTATGTCGGAGTGAAGATAGATTTAAATGGGCGATTGTCCCTCTATTGATGGGGCTTGCTGTTTTTGTTATTGAAGTTTTTGTGCTTTTGCCCTACGTCAGAGCTAAAACGGGGATAAGTCAACTGGCTTATTGGAATCGTTATCTGCGTTTTGGAAATAATCCCGGAGAAATATTCGCATTCTTGATTACTCATCCTGGCAGGGTTTGGGCGGAGTGTTTTTCAGTCTTGAATATTCGTTGGTATGCTGATCTTTTTGGGGTGTGGGGAGGGCTTAGTTTCTTTAGTCCATTCATGTTGATACCGGCATTGCCGTTATTCTTCAAAATGGCTTTGTCTTCTGAGCAGGTAGAGCATTCGGTAACGGCGGTATACTATTCATGTGTATTCACGCCCTTTGTATTCCTAGCTACTTGGCATTCGTTCAAGTATATTCAGCATGAATGGCGACTTAGACTTCAGTTATTGGTACTTGGATTGATGTTCTTACACGCGTTCAATTATTTTCCTTTATGGACGTCACCGTTGTCAAATCAGCTGTCGACTAATTTATTGGCAACTCAGCGATTTATTGATCAGATCCCTCCGCAGGCATCAGTGTTGAGTGGACGCAAGGCGATGACATACTTAGCTCACCGTGAGAAACTGTATGCAATTAAAGATTATTTCGAAGGCCATTTTTATGTATCCGGGAAGAAATTCAACTTATCGAGTGATATTGACTATGCGTTAGTGGATTTCAGTGAGTTTACAGATAAGAAAATCATCCAAAAAGTTAATGCTTTTAATTTCGATCCACGTTTCAGAGTTAAAGAATCTATTGAAGATGTTACGCTTTATGTGAAAAAACAGCAAAACGAGAAAATAAATCGGTTGATCGATAAAAGCACAGCGCCTTTTTCGTTAACAAGCAGAACAATTACGGTTTAT
>Ga0214923_10002890_pt1 | contig 22172 bp, 17 predicted proteins | sample LL1510_MetaG_FD_177993 | JGI IMG/M metagenome (GOLD analysis project Ga0214923, IMG submission 177993) | Freshwater microbial communities from Lake Lanier, Atlanta, Georgia, United States - LL-1510 | ecosystem: Environmental > Aquatic > Freshwater > Lake | place: USA: Georgia | collected...
CGCCTGTATAACCTGTTGGGCCTTGTGGACCTGCCACACCAGTTGGTCCTTGTTCACCAGTTGGACCTTGTGAACCAGCCGCGCCTGTATAACCTGTTGGGCCTTGTGGACCTGCCACACCAGTTGGTCCTTGTTCACCAGTTGGACCTTGTGAACCGGCCGCGCCTGTATAACCTGTTGGGCCTTGTGGACCTGCCACACCAGTTGGTCCTTGTTCACCAGTTGGACCTTGTGAACCAGCCGCGCCTGTATAACCTGTTGGGCCTTGTGGACCTGCCACACCAGTTGGGCCCTGTGGACCTGCAGGGCCTGTATAACCTGTTGGGCCTTGTGGACCTGCCACACCAGTTGGACCTTGTGAACCTTGTAACCCAGTTGGACCTACAGCACCAGTTGGGCCTGCCTGGCCAGTTGGCCCGATTGGACCTTGTGGCCCTTCGTTACCTTGAGGTCCTTGAATGCCTTGGGGACCCGTTGGACCACCCGGTGTTCCTGCTGGACCCGTTGGACCAGTTGGACCAGTTGGTCCAGTTGAACCTTGTCCAGTTGGACCAGCGCCTGTATTACCGTTAATAATACCTGTTACTGTAAGATTAGCGTCAATTTCTACATCCTGTGTAAAATATGTTTTCAGCTTAGTACGAATACTCATAAAAGTTAATGTTATTTATTATTACTCGTTAATTAAATTGGTAATTAAATTGGTAATTAATATAAAAGATAATACCTTTTAAAATTAAATAAATGAATAATCGTATGGTTAACCATGTTATAAATTCCATACCAACGGTGTTGGATTCAACGCGTTGTGGATTTGTTCATTATTCTGGAATTTATCGCAATGGAAAACCCTTGTTTACAGGACGTAATACCCTCAGGAATACCTACAATGGAAGATGCATTTGTTATTCTACTCACGCAGAAATGGATGTACTTCAAAAGGTCTTAAAAGGCCAGGCGCGTACAGCCATTTAAACAATTTGTTGACCTTAGTAATCATACAATAGTGGTTGTACGCATATCATCGATAGAACCTGGGAAATTAATTACCCTAAAAAATTCAAGACCATGTAGTCATTGTATTAAAATGATGACTTTTTACAAAATAAAGAATATAATCTATTCAGATGAAACTGGGAACATTCAAAGTGAATGCCCTATTGATATGAACAAAAGTCATGTATCATCTGGATGGATTGCTTTTGAAACAAGATTTAATTAAATTTACCTATTAACAACTGCAGTTGAAAAAAATGTACTTCCATTTCTACGTTGGAAGTAATGGACCCTGATTGTAAAGTTATGGTCCAAAAGTACCCCATTGTTTAACAATGAACCATCGGCTCCATAAAGTGAAATGTCCAATTTGTTTACCTTTGTAATAGGTGGATTAAAAAACTGTGTACTTGTTCCTGGTGTACTTCCAGACATTGTAATTACTCCAGGTGTGCCTCCATAAACAAAAGAATTATCAGGTACTTGACAAAAAAAATTACTTAATGATTGGTTTGCATTACCTGATGCATCTGTTCCATCAGCTGGTGCGTAAACGGTATTTCCATTAAACGGGTTAATGCTCAAAATTACGTATTGTGTATATACATTTAAAGGTATACTGTTGAACGGTATTGTTGCATTTATAAGTTCCACCTTGAAAATTCTTTCCAGTTTTTTTGTAAGATTTATGGAGTATTCCCATTTATTAGGGTATCTTGTTAAATTACCTGTAGGAGTAGGTGAATTATTTCTATTTTTAGAATTTATTATAATATCGACATAAACAGAATCATAAGCATATTGGTCATTTATAATGTTACTACCACCTGTCGAAGAACTATACACTGACATCCTTTAATTTAAATTGTTATTTTAATTAAACAAATTTATCCGCTGCTTATTGGTGGAATTATAGCAACTTGGTCATCTACTTCAAATTTATAATCAGATGACCTTATTACTTGGTTAACAGAAACAATACTCGTGTTTATTAAGTTTGTTATTTCTGGATAAATGTATTTCAACTTGTTTAACAATTCTTCGATACTTACAGCTTCTATATGTAAGCTACTTGTTTTGAGATGTTCTCTAATTCCTGCAAATAAAAGTAAACGCACCATAACCAATTACCATTAGATTAACAAATTAATTAAATAATTAATTAATTAAATTGTTTTCCTTCCATGTTGCAGAACGGTCACTGTATATTTCCTTTTTCCATATCGGAACAATTTGTTTAATAGATTCAAGGGAATATTCGCACAATTCAAAAGCTAATTTACGATGACTGCACATAACCACACAAATTACACTTACTTCATTGATACCAACTATACCTTCTCGATGGACCAAACAAACATTTATAGCACCACGTGACATACATTCTTCAGCAATTTGTCTAAGACAACTTAGTGCCATTTCCCTATAGGATTCGTATTCTAAGGTGACTACTTGTTTGTCCTGGAAATAGTCTCTTGTCAAACCAGAAAACGTTACAATTGCACCAATTTTACCATTCAAATTTATTTGATTTAGGTAATTGGACAATTCAAGTTTCTCAGAAACGATGTCTACAATTATCGTCATTTCAATGAAATTAAATTAATTTGATTATATTAATTAATTTAATTTGATTAGAATGAACGTCTTAAACAAAGTAAGCAATAAGACTTTTAATTTGGTATTACTACAAAGATGGTATCACCCTGCAGTAATTGACCATTACGAAAAACCAAGGAACGTGGGTTCTTTTGACAAAAACGACCCCACTGTTGGAACGGCTGTTGTTGGAGCACCTGCATGTGGTGACGTAATGAAGTTTCAAATAAAAGTTGTTGACAACAAAGTTGTTGATTCATGTTTTAAAACATTTGGTTGTGGTTCGGCTATCGCCTCATCGAGTTATGCCACTGTTGAAATCAAAAACAAAACCATCAATGAAGCTTTGAACATCACCAACCAAGACATATCTAAAAATTTAAATTTACCACCTGTAAAAATGCATTGTTCGATGTTAGCCGAAGAAGCAATTAAATCGGCAATTGAAAATTACCGTTCCAAAAACCAAACCCGGCAATAAAAATTAATTGTTTAATTTGCCAAAAAAAAATACCAACTTAGATTACCAGTTGGTAAAAATGCCGGTCACCTCTTATGTGCCCTTGAAATCTCTGAATGGTTTGGACGTATCTCGTGATACACATCTAAGAGGAGACTTAAGAGTTGATGGTAACGTGTATTTTGGAAGTTCATCTGATACCTCAGGAACTGTAACTCTACCAGAACAGACATTTATACGTGTTGATTCTAGCAATATTCTTCTTAAGGATTACATTGATGAACAAACTCATGGTGATGCTTTTGATACCCTTACAATTAAGGGGTTAGTTGATAGCAGCTATGGTAAAAACTATACATTCCACACTGAATACGTAGATGGAACTGGTGAATCAATGGACCAACTTGTTCTTAAGAAAGGTACCGAAACACTTATGACAGTTAGTTCTGAAAATGTAGACGGAACTGTCTCTGAACAAGTTGTTACCTTTAGCCGACCAGTTGATTTTAACAATAATGTGAATGTGGGGGATAATATCATAATGAATGCCAACAATGGAGTCATCATTGCAAACGGCTTTCAATTCACAGGTAAACCAGCTGTGCCAACGATTACATTCATGTTGAATGGTGAACTAACGACTGTTACTAACCCTGACCCAACAATGAGTCTCAGTCAATACCTTAGAAGACATACTCCATACACTGGTACCAAGGTTAACTGTGCGCAAGGTGGATGTGGTGTGTGCGCAGTGATGATTTCCTACAAGGACCTTGCTGACAATAGCATTAGAAACGTGTCTGTTAACAGTTGTCTGATGTTGTTGGTGAACTGTGACAACAAGGTTGTGACTACCACCGAAGGCATTGGTGGAAGGAAAAAAGGTTACCATCCAGTCCAAGAACGTATTGCCAAGACCCACGGTCTTCAATGTGGTGCTTGCACTGCTGGACAGGTAATGACCCAGTACGTTGCTCTCCAGCCCGGTAACTTTATGCAAAAGAATGATTACTTTTCCCTCGTAAAGAACTTCGATGGCAATATCTGCCGTTGCAGTTCTTACCTTGGTATCCTTAAGATGGCTAAGTCATTCTTACCACTTTACCAACTAAAATATGGTGGTGGTAATGCTATTACTGGATACTGCCTTACAGACAACTTCTACACCGATGCTTCTGGAAACTGGACAGATTCATCTCGTAATCCAAGCACTGTACCTGTATTTAAACCAACTGATTCATCTGGCAATCCTATTGAGGAATCTGACATTGCAAGAGAAGGTTTAAGTTTCTACGGTGTGCTTGATACATCTTCTAATGGATACACTAAACCATACCCATCAATTTATGGGTTTTATGATAACAATAAGGCATTTAAGACTTACGACTCAACCAAAGACATTAACGGTTCTTCCGCTGATAATCTTGCTTTCCTAAACCAGACACCTGCTACTTCGAATCTTGAATTTACCTCACCTGTTACTGGGCTCAAGTACCTTAAAGTTTATACATTGTCAAGTTTGGCGAATAATATAGTCAATTACGGTCTTGGTAATGTACAACTTGTAGCTAGTGCAACAAGTTACGGTGTACCTTCTTATGATGTTGACCATACCAAGGTATCTCTGGATGTTAACGGTGTACCAGAGTTATACGCAGTTGATACATCATCTAGCGGTGTTGGGTTCACCTTTGGTGCCAATGTTCCCATAAACAAGGTTGTACGTCTTTTTACTGATTCATCATCTGACCAAAAGTTGAGCGCAATGGGTGACCATTTGTATTACATTGCCGGTAATCACGTTCGCAATGCTGGAAGCATCATGGGAGGTGTTGCAATGGCTAAACGTTATGGTTTCTCTGGAGACGTTGCACCACTGTTGATTGCTGCGGGTGCAACACTGAAATTATTGTATGTATATGCCAATGGACGTACCTCCACGGTTACTGATATTAAGGTTGAAGATTATCTTGCTGACAATGAACCTAATAAGTTCACTGTCATTGTTTCAGTAACAATTCCCAAGCGGCGGGCAACCGAGTTCTTCTGGAGCACCCGTGTTGCTATCCGCGACTTTAACAGCCATGCCATGGTAAACTGCGCAATGAGTTATGATGTTAACGGAGGTGGTTTAATATCAAATTCCAAGATTGTATATGGTGCTTTGGGCGGTGGTGAAACTAACAACGGTCGCCTACCAAAAATTGCAACAAACACCATGGCTGCATTAAATGGTACAGCGGTAACTGTATCCGCTATCAACACATTATTAAATACTTTGTTTACAACCCTTGCAGCAGAAGTATCTGTCACACCCATGAGTGCTTACATGTCTACCCGATATCCAGATGCCAAAACTGGATACAGAAACCAACTCATTAAGAACTTCTTGTACATGAGTTTGATTAAGTTGTTAATGTATAACAGCGTAGCAGTTAATAGTAATATCACATCTTCTGTTTATGATTGGCTTCACAAAACCAAACATGGTTATCCCAACAACGATTTCGAATACACTCTCGAAGACCAATCTAAAACAATTGGTTTGTACCCAGTTCATTTCAGTGTTCCCGAAGATGCTGAAATCAGTATTCCATCTGGAGAAATGCAATACACTGACGACATAAAACCAGAAGCAGGAGAACTATTCTTATCACCGGCACTGAACAAGACATGTGCGTTCGGTAAGGTAAACTGGACATCTCCAAAGACAATTAACGCTTTAGCAGCTGCCAGGTCTGTACCAGGTGTTTATGGTGTTTACACTGCACTTGACTTCTCATCAAACAAAGTTGCCAATATGAGATACCTTGTATCAGTTGGTGCAGTTCTTCCTCAGGGTGCTTTGTCAAACAATGAAATCCTCGGAGACGTAGCCATCACAAATTATGGTTTCCCGGTTGCGGTTGTTGCATCGGAAGACGAACAATTGGCAGAATTTGTTGCTCAAAGTATCGAACTTGATTACTATGTGTACGATTCGTCTGGAAATGCTTCTGTAGATGCTGCTATTGCCAAGGGCCAACTTGGCCCCACGTCTGAAAATGGTTTTGGGATCCCATTTGATGTTCATTACATCAGTCAAAATTTCAATAATTACCAAACCAATATGAAACAAGGTTTTGGGTTCCCCGAAACCTATGTTTTTGACCGTGCAGCAAATGCAGAATTAACTGCTGGTGTAGGTGGTGGTGTTTTTGTAGATGGTTCGGGTGGGGCTGGCTGTGGTAATAACCAGTTGTACAATAAACCAAATTATTCAGATTCCACAGGAAATGCTAAGTATTACCAGTTTGCGTATGTTCACCCTACTAACGGTTATACAACACTCCCTTCACTTGGTTCATTTATTGAAACTAGTGGTAACTTGGTTAATTATACCACAGCTACAAGCGGTGATGCTAGCGGAGATCTGGTATGGAATAATAGCGTGGTAGACAAGTTTGTAACTCTTAACTTATGGGGTGACCAATCTCGGTCAGATACAAGTGCTGGTAGTGCTCCAAACCCTATTTGGATTAAGAATGTATACCCACTAGTAAGACATCTTAAGACAACAAAGGTCTCTCCATACGTTGTAACATTACCCACAGTGTATTCCGGACATGTACATCACTTCTACATGGAAAGACAAACTGCATTCTGTCGCATCGCTGAAAATAAGAAGTACCAACTCCACGCAGCTGTCCAGGACGCTGGGGCAACTAAAACAACTTTGTTGCAATCGTTTCCCCAACTGAACCGTAGTGACGTTGAAGTTGTTGTACACAGAGTGGGCGGAGGTTTCGGAGGCAAGTTTGGAATCCACCAGACTTGGTACATGATTCCTTTCTTTGTAACATATATCACTGGCAGACCATCGCGCCTGGTAACACCTCTAGAGGCAGATATGTGCTCTCAAGGAGCTGTACCTGAGGTAAGAAACAACGTAGTTGCAGGATTCGATGCTTCCGGTAAGATACTTTCGTTGAATATGAAGGTGTACCAGGCTACTTATTCTGGAAGTCCATTCGCATTTAAAGACAACGTTGTTAACCCCAACCTTGCTAATGGCAGTGGTCCCAGTATCATAGATTTTGTACCCAATTTGATTGGACCACCAGCTGCTGCGTTTAATACAGTTTTTGGTCAACCAGCTAACACAGGTCCCTTTTATGTCAATGCATTGGCTAATAACATTTACCCCAACAATGAACCATTTGCATTTGGTGGTTCCACTTACGATTTCTTTGGTGATTTCTCATTGGAACAGGCTATGATGGTTTATCTTAGAATGGCGAATAACATAAGCAATATTAATATAGACGCAAAATTGGCTCTCAATGTCGCAGGGCCTCATACAACGTCCATGAGGTCTTTTGGACAAATCGATGGCTCATTGCAATACACCCGTACAATGGATGCTGTTGTCGGTGAATTGGCTGCGTTGGGTAAAGCATTATCATACGAACAAGTTGAATTGGCTAATATAGGTTACGATAAACTCAATAAAGATCTAGATTTTCCTTATGATGCATCGGGTATAAATATTTTAATTTCTATGTTTGGAAGACTTATGTCAGATGAATTTAATTACACTGCAAGAAAGGAGGCAATCACTGCATTCAATACTGCCAACAAATTTGTCAAACGCGGTTTGGCAATCAACAAACACTTGTACGGCTCTTGGAAATATTTCAGTGATTCCAAGGACCCAACTGTCAAACTCAAGGCCGATGGTTTTATCAACGTATGGCCATGCATTGCCGACATGGGACAAGGTGCTCATCCCAAGATGGCACAAACTTTGTCGAATATACTAATGGTACCTGCTAGCCAGATAAATTTCCAAACACATTCAACTGAATTATCTGAAGGTGATACCATCGACGGTGGGTCAACAGGTAGTCAAATTGCAGTGTGGTGCATGCAACAAATTGCCAAAAAGTTTACTGAAACCCTCAAGACAGGTTACGATTCTTCTTATAATTTGATATATCCTGCTAGAGACTCCTCTGGCCGTACACCTTGGCCAATTGTATCTGGATACCACCTAACACAATACCGTAACTTACTTGATGCCAGTGGTAACAAAGTACAAAATAATAATGCAACACCGACACGACCTTATCCAGGTAATGGAGTCGGTAATTATGTTTATGAATATTTCGACAATAGCGGTAATAGTATGATTGCTACCGATACATCCAGTAATATAGGTATATGTAATCAAAAATTCACTTACCAACAAGTCAATGCACCTTGGTCATCAATAGACGCAAGTGGATTTACATATTCTAGATACAAAGATTGTTCTGGTAATATCCTCGCACCTGCGTTCTTCTCACTGGGTCTTGCCGCTGACGCAAGTCCTAATGGTTTTGGAGGCATTGGGTTTTACACTGATACCAGTCAGAACATGAAGTACCAATACGTCGAGTTTGTGAATGGTAAAAGGTTTAATCTCAAAGAAGACCTTTTGGCCAATGACCCCAAGTCATGGAAACAATTGATGTGCGTGTTCAGGTCTGCACCAGATGCTTACTGGTATTCTTTCACTGAAAACAATTTCACCCTTTCTTGCAATCAAAACGGCTTGTTTAACCAGACTTATGACATTTCCGCAAGTATAGTTCCTTACTTCTGCAGTATGTCTGAAGTAGAGGTCAATATTCTCACTGGTAAGACCAAGGTAGTTGAAGTTGATATTCTTTACGATGTCGGTAGCAGTACCAACCCAGCAATTGATTTCGGTCAGCTCGAGGGTGGTTACATTTTCCAAATGGGTAAGATTCTCACTGAGGAACGTCTGTTCGATACCAACAGACATCTTCTCACACTTGACACTTGGGAATACAAGCCACCTCTGATGGTAGACCTTCCAGATGTTATGAAGATTAAATTCTTTAGAAATAACCCCAATGCATTTGACCCTAATGATTCAAATGCAAATTTCCTCCCCTGGGGTTCTAAGCAATGCCAGGAGATGGGTGTCCTCACAACCAATTCTACATATGCAGCCATTCTCCAAGCAGTTCGTGCATTCAGAACGCAAGAATCTGGGTTATCACCTGTGTTCAGTTTAGATTTACCTGCATCTGGCCCTCGTATCCAGGCTGCAGCTGGTTTAAGTACAAGCTTTCTCCAACTTTCTTAAAGTTCAGTTACTTCATTGATTATTGAATAATTAACTGGTACCCTAAAACGGTCTTGTAGGTAACCCAAGGATAAAAGTAAAATACCAATTAGGTATCCATAAAATGTATTTGTAGCCATTACAGTTGCTACTGAAATTGTAAATACAGTTTTATGGGTTTCTAAACCTTGACCGTTTGTTGTGGGTAATTTTTTCATACCGTGTGTTGCCAATTCAACTCCGCTACCAATCAATAACATTCCCATTACTGACCGTGGGAATCGGTCAAGAATTTGGTTTAATGAATACCCCATGAAAATTGCGACGATTATTTTAAATATGCCTAATACCAACATACTCCTTCCAGTTCGTGCACCGTAGCGATACTGTGAAGCTAGTCCACCTGCTCCATGACACGAAGGTATTGCACCCAAAAATGATGAAAATGTATTCATAAAACAGATACTAAACGACACATGTGGGATTGTCATCATATCAGTTGGACCGAACAATTCATTAGATAATTCAACAAGGGATATCACAGAATTCAGAACAGTTAATGGAAGTTGCGCAAGTGTCCCCTTGAGTAATCCATTGATAAAGTCCCCAATTGTGAATACTGGTACTGATGTTACTGGCATCATTACCTTGAATGTAATTTTATGAACAACGAGTACCTTAATTATACCTGTAAGAAGTAACACAATTGCTGTTGGAAATGTTTCCAGAAATGTACCAACCAAGAGGACAACCGCTGAAAATAATGTTAATAATCTTTCATTAGAATTTAGTGACATTGTCAAACCCGTTATCGCCATTTTAAGACCCAGTGAAAATTGTATAACTGCAATTAATACCGATGGTGTATACTGTTTTATTATATTTGTTGTACCTGTGATACCCAATAAACCAGTAAATAAACCTGTCAAAACACCCGATGTGATTACTTCATTGCGTGTGAGACTTTGTTCTGTTGCAATTACTTTCATGGGCTGTACCGGTATTGGTACACCAAAATACCATCCTGTGAAGATGTTCCAAACACCTCCCCAAAAAAACGTTGGACCAATGTCGATATCACCCCTGTGGGCCATTCCAAGGGTAAGTGGAATCAATGTACCAAAATCACCAATTGAACCACATAGGTCTCCGTACCATGTTGTCATTCTTTACTAATTTTAACGGGTATTGTTTAAATCGAATTAAAGAATTCCCATTTAAAATGGGTAAAGATGAACAAGGAACAGATTTACAAGGTTCTCCAAGCCAACAAGATTAACACCGACACTTATGAAATCCCCACAACAAAGTCACAAGGTCATATCATTGCAGATGATATCTATTCAGGTGTCGATATACCGGTGTTACCTGTATCTATGAGAGACGGCTACGCTGTTAGATACCATTCAAGTATTCTAAAATCTGAAACTACATTTAATCTTATTGGTGAAGTAAGAGCAGGTACAAGTCTACACTGGGTTTTAAATCCAGGTGAAGCTGTTTACATCACTACAGGTGCAGTTATTCCAGAATTTTGCGATACCGTTGTAATGGTAGAATACACTACAATTTCTAATTCGACAAAATTGTTAACGGTGACTGACCCAAAACAATTGACTAGGCAATGGATTCGTACCACAGGTGAAGACATTAGTCGTGGAACTTTATTGGTCTGTAAGGGTACCAAAATTAACAATGCGGTAATTGGAACCTTAGTTACCGTTGGGGTTAAAAAGGTCGTTGTTTATAAAAAGTTAACAATTGGTGTATTATCTACAGGTAATGAAGTTATTGACATTGACTCAACAATTGTTAATTTAGACGAATGTTCAATTTACGATTCCAACAAGCCTATGATTACAAGTTATATTAACAGTCACGGGTACTTTGTGAGGGACCTGGGAATTGTTAGAGACATCGAACAAGATGTATTTAATACCCTCGAGGGTCTTGTTAATTCAGACCTTGATATAATCATAACATCTGGGGGTGTTTCGATGGGTGACAAGGATTTCGTCAAGAGCGTCCTTGTTCGTTTAGGTGCTGAAGTACTCATTGATAAAACGACTCTGAAACCTGGTAGACCGATGGTTATGTCCAGGCTCAATGGTAAGATTATTTTTTCATTACCTGGAAACCCTGTTGCAAGTGTTTTGAGTACAATGTTGTTTATTGTTCCATTTGTAACTGGTGATTATTCATTTACTAAGATTGTTGCTCACCTCAAACATCCTGTCACACCAGACACCTCGAGACAAGAACATTTTCGTGGGGTTGTTGAGTACAACCGTGAACGTAATTGTTTTGTTGTTGGTGTTACAACAAAAAATCAATTGAGCAGTAATACATTTAGTTTGGTTGGTAGCAATTGTTTGATTGAATTGGCACCTGGTAATGGACCCTTGGGTCGTGGTACCGAGGTGAATGTTATCGTTTATGATAAGATACTTGATTACAAACCCATTTTAACAGTGGGTGTTGTAACGATGTCTGACCGTGCAAGTTCTGGTATATATGAAGACAAAAGTGGTATGGAGATTATCAATTACCTTCGTGACCATTTCGATGTTGAATACCAAGTTGAATATCGTCTAATACCCGATACCAAAGAAACCATCAAAGAAACTCTTGTTGACCTTGTTGATAATGTCCATTGCCACCTTGTGTTGACCACTGGTGGAACTGGCCCTTCGCTGAGGGACAACACTGTAGAGATTACCGAACAGGTTTGTCACAAGTTGTTACCTGGTTTTGGTGAAGTGATGAGGACTGTCAACTTTGCAAAGGTACCTACTTCCATATTGAGTGCCCAGACGGCTGGTATTCGGTTTAATAATCCTTCCACAATAACAAAAGACGCAAATGGGTCTGGTAACGGAGGTGGTTGTTTGATTGTCAACTTGCCAGGTTCTCCCAAAAGTATCAAAGAGTGTCTCGATATCGTTGCACCTAGTTTTTATATGTGTACTAAGATTCTTGGTAGTCCATTAATTAATTTAAAGTAACTATGATAATAATATTCACCCTGGATTAAGGATGTTTCGGTTGGTAAAGAGATTTGGTACATCACTTAAACGAATTAATGTTTATTCAAGATGGTTATCGAATTACAACGAACAAACGAAGTATCCAATGTATATGGACTACCAGTCAACGACACCAATGGACCCACGTGTCCTGAAGAAAATGATACCTTATTTTGCAGTCCATTATGGCAACCCCCACTCAAAGACCCACATGTATGGATGGGAAGCTGAAAAGGCGGTTGAACACTCTCGAACCCAAGTTGCAAGTTTGATTGGTGCCAACCCAAAAGAAATTATTTGGACATCGGGTGCAACTGAATCTAATAACATAGCCATTAAGGGTGTTGCCAACTTCGTTGGTCAGAAGAAAAATCATATCATTACTGTACAAACAGAGCACAAATGTGTTCTGGATTCTTGTAGGGTTTTGGCTAGTAAGGGATTTGATATTACGTATTTACCAGTTGATTCCAAGGGATTGGTTACTGCCAAGGCAGTTAGTGATGCCATTACCGACAAAACGTGTTTGGTTAGTGTTATGATGGTTAACAATGAAATCGGAGTTATCCAACCCATAAGGGAAATTGGTAAAGTTTGTCGCTCCAGGGGTGTAACTTTCCATACCGATGCTGCCCAGGCATTTGGAAAGATACCAATTAACGTGGATGACATGTTCATTGACTTGATGTCTGTATCAGGTCATAAGATTTACGGACCCAAGGGTATTGGTGCACTGTATGTACGCAGGAAACCCAAAGTCCGTTTGGAATCTCTGTTTAGTGGAGGTGGTCAAGAACGTGGATTGAGGAGTGGAACCCTACCGACACCTTTGATTGTTGGTTTGGGGTTGGCTGCAAGGTTGGCCGAGAATGAAATGCAAAAGGACCAACTCCATATCGAGATGCTGTATTCATTGTTTATGGACAGAATTTCAGAAATCAAACACATTAATATTAATGGTTGTACCGTTAACCGGTACCGTGGAAATATTAATGTATCGTTTTCATTTGTCGAGGGTGAAAGTTTGTTAATGGGTATGAAGGCAGTGGCGTTATCGAGTGGTAGTGCTTGTACAAGTTCCAGTCTGGAACCAAGTTACGTGTTACGTGCTTTGGGATTGGATGAGGCAACTTCACATAGTTCAATTCGGTTTGGTATCGGTAGGTTTACTACCATTGAAGATATCAATTTTGCAGTTGACCTTTTACGTGAACAGGTTGCACGGTTGAGAGACCTCAGTCCCCTGTGGGAAATGCACAACGATGGTATCGATATCAAAACGATACAATGGAATCACGACCATTAATTGGATATTATTAATGCGAAACCACTAATTAACCAAACTTCATTTCACTAAGGTCTGTTCCAGTTTCAATTACAGCACTGGATTGGTCATTATGACACGAATATAACACTCCAAAATTAACCTTACCAGCGTTATTACGATAACCCATGAGGGTTGTCATCGGTTCGAATGATGGGTCTCTAGCAAATGTGTTGGTATCGATAGTTGTTGAATTGCATCTGGTGCAAAGCATGTCTTTGATAAATTGATGTTCTTTTATTTTGAATGATTCAAGAGAATCCTCTGAGTATTCCCTTGAATTTATTACAAGATTTGGTCTGAAACGGTCATAACCAATGAACCAATACCAACGTGAAACTAAGTAAGCCAATGGTTTGAGGAATTGGTACTTTAAATATCGTTCGATTACACGGTAATTTAGGTCGTACATACTTTGTTCATTAACCAATAGGTATTGAGACGTATTGCTAAAATTTGTTTGACCCCTTTGGTAAATAAGTGAACAATCCAAGTTTAGTGTTTCTGTTAGCCATTTGTTTATTTTGGGTCCAAAGTTTTCATTGATTGGGACCATATCACCTGTTTCACGATTTACGATTGTCAATGAATTGTTAAACACAACCTTAAGTTTTGTTATTTGTGGAAACCTTTTTGCAGTAAGTAATTGTCCTTTTGAATCTACAATTGCATACATTCTGTCGTAACGCAAACCATTTGATTGAATGATTGAGCTTGTTAGTTCAATACCATTACACGATTTTACTGGGTATACAAACAATTTTACCAACTTGGGACTTTTGTTGTAAATGGTCACACTGGTTGTTTGTTTGTTTGGAAGATTATTTATATGTAGTACCTCAATGACCCGTTTCGCTTCTGCCATTGTAGTGAACAAACCCACACTGAGTCTAACGGCACCTGTATGTTTGGTAACTTTTTCTGTTATTCCGAGTGTGGTTTCTTCAATGGTAACGGTGTCTGTGTTGTCCCAGCATTTCTTTCCAGACTTGCGAAAAAACAAAAGGTCCTTGTCACTCAGTCCAATTGCTCTTTGACAAGCACCTGGATTGCAAAAACAACCTGTACGACATCTAATTCCGTGTGATTCCAGGAGTGATTCGATTGTTTTGTGACCGATTGTTTTGTGATTGAATGTAACAATAGAACCATTGTCCCACGATGAATAAACTATATAACCCAATTCAATGAGGTTTGTAATGAGGTAATTTGTTAATAATAATGTTTCTTTCATACGACTTGTTATTAATGGTTGAATGAATTGAAGTGCCTTGTGTGCAATTATTATATTCATGTATGGAATTGTACCGTCTTCGTAGTATTCCTGAAATGGTCTTGGAACGATGTCGAGGGTACTTGGTATTATTGAATGTATGGTACCCCCACCAAAGTACTTTTTGTCGAGTAAACAAGCTGCCGATTTTTTTATTAACAATACACCAAGACCTTGTGGTAATCCAGTTATCTTGTAAATTGAAAATAAAATGAAATCTGCATTTGAGTCTTTTAGGTTTTTCATTGGGTGTGTTGAGAGGTACTTACTTGCATCTAGAATGGTGTAAATGTTACCTTGTTTGGTGAGTGACAATGGATAAATTTTTCCATTGAAATTACTTTCAGCTGGATATGCAAATACAACTAAATTGTTACCGTTTGAACAATGTATATAATTTTCAAATGACTCGACAAAGTTGTTATTAAAACATTTTGCTATTCCAAGGATGCTATTGTGGTTGTCAAAAAGGTAATTGAATATAATACTTTTATGAATTGATTCCGATAACAATTTACAAGAACCAGTTGCTCCACTTGTAAATATACAATAATGTGTATCCATGGAGAACCCACAATTCTCGATAATGTATTTTCTAGCTTGAGAAATCTTGTCAGTTGTATCTGAAGAATTGTTGTTATGTGGGTTATTGTATTTGTTTATTTGTGAATTTAATTTGTTGTTGATTTTAATTACCTCTGGATGGGTAATTGCATTGGCAGCATTGTCTAAGAATATCTTCATTCAACGTTTAATTAACCAAGTTATTAAATTTATTCTTTTTAAACAATGAAACCACTTGAAGGTGCATCTGTCAAATGTATTGAAGTATCGATGGTTTATCCATTACATCGTGTTATAAATTATCAATATCTCAATGGAACAACTTTTGTTGGTGCTTTAAGGGGGGTGTCCCTGGAACGTTCCTTTTACAAGGGGTTTACTTACCATATGAGTATGGTTTTTATAAATAGATACGTAGACATTTCCATACACGAAAAGTATGGAAGTACCGTTGAAGGTTCGTTATTGAGTACACTTGGTAAATCGATGACGTATCCTCTTAGTACCATTGAAGTAAACAAACAAGCAAAATTTGCAGTTAAAAATTATTATTATGGATTTGCTCCGTATATCGTAAACAATGCAATTAATTACTACATCTTTTGGAACACCCTGAAGGGATATTCCAACTTTGTTAACCAAGTTAACCAAGTTAACCAAGTTAACCAATTTAAGGTATTTAAAAATGCAACTATCGGTTTCCTAACGGGTGCAACAGTTGAAGTTATTATGAATCCCCTCAAAATAATCAAAACTAATTTTCAAGCTGACCAATTGGTAAATCGGCTGGGTTATGGATTTTTAACAAGGGCGTTGGTACCCAGGATGTTACTTTCTGGAGTTCAAGTTGCATTTTTTAATGTGTTGTTACCTGTTAACCACCAATCTTAATCATGGGTCTATTTGGAAGTGTATGTAGGATATCCATACCAGCGTGAGCTTTCTTTTTGTTTTTAACGGCCGCTGATATTACTTCAACCATTTCCTGGTCAGTTGCACCTTGACGGAGATGGTCTCTAAGTGATACTTCTGTATTTCCAAACAAACAAACTTTGTAATTGCCATCGGCCATTATTCGTGTACGATTACAACCACTACAGAAAGAGTCTGTCATTGAAGTGATAAAAGAAACACTTCCCTTAAATCCATCGATGGTAAAGTTTTTGGCAACTTCTGTAAAGTGGTCGTCCTTGCGAACAATTGGCCCAAATTCAGCTTCGATGTTTTTAATAATTTGACGATAAGGTACCAATTTGTTTGCAGACCATTTGTTATCGTCAAAAGGCATATATTCAATAAAACGTACATTTACTTCACGATTTTGGGTAAAACGTACAAAATCAAGAAGCTCGTCATCATTTTTTCCATTCATAACAACACAATTGATTTTGGGTTTGTAACCTAATTCAAGGGAATGGTCTATGGATTTCATTACCTGGTTGTAACCTTGTCGTCTTGTAAACAAAACAAAACGTTCTGGCCTGAGTGTATCCAGACTGATGTTAAGGGTATCCAGATTATTTTTCTTGAAGTGTTCAATATGTCTGGATAATACAATCCCGTTGGTGGTCATTGCCAGAGACTTCAAACCAGGTAAGTTACCTATTTGTTCGACTACGTCGTTGATGTCTTTTCTGATGGTTGGTTCTCCACCTGTGAGACGTATCTTGTCGACACCAATGCTGATAAAAATACTAGCAAGTCTTGTTATCTCTGGTGTTGTCAGTAGGTGTTGTTTGGGTGTGAGGTCTACACCCTTCTCGGGCATACAATAAACACATCTGAGATTGCATTTTTCAGTGAGTGATATCCTTAGATAATTATGGAAACGTCCAAATGTGTCAAGCAGTGCAGTTTTTACTGTAGGGGTATTCATTTAAATTTATCAACTTTAAGTTAACAAGTTAAATTTATATTAATAATTTAACTTATTAATTTAAAAGGTAACTGGTGAGATGACAAAAGGTGCAAGTACCGACATTATTATTTCTGGAACACTCGCTGGTTTGGCTGAACATACAATTGGACACGTTCCACGAACTGTAATTGATTATAAACAATTTTACCACTCTAGGGACATCAATTTTTACAGGGTTATTTATAAACAGGGTGGTATTCCACGTTTTTTCAAAGGGATTGTACCGATGTTATCTGGTGTTTCATTGGCGCATGTATCTTTGTTTACTTCACTGGAATGTTCTAAACGATACCACCAAGGTATTTATTCGGATACCTTTTTCGGTGTCATAGGAAGAGTTTCACATGACATCTTTATGTTACCAGGAGATACAATCAGAATGAGAAGTAATATAACCAATGGAACTACTTTGGATACCATTAAAAATATTTATTCAAATTTTGGATTTAGGGGGTTTTATCGTGGAATGGGTACTAGTTTAATTATGACCATCCCATCGGGTGTAGTTGAATTCGGTGTTCACAACCACCTTGAGAGAAAATTTGGTTCAGATGGATTTCAACCGTTAGTTACAGGTTTGGCCACAGGTATCTCAAGTTCATTGGTTGTTAGTCCCTTGGATACCATAAAAACATGTATACAATGTGACCGTGTTAATGGTAATAATTATAATGGATTTATTGATACCATTGGTAAGATACATTCCAAAAGGGGTCTGGCTGGGTTTTTTAGAGGTTCTGGACTCAGGTGCATCCAGACAACAGCTTGTTTTACTATTTATGATATTTTGTCGCGTTAAAAATAATAATTAATGATAATATCGTTAATTAATTAAGAATGGATATTACTTCTTTCCTAAAAACTAAGGGATTTATTCATTTCGAAGGATACAGCCAACAAGTTCCTGAACAAGTAGTTGATTTAATTGAGTTGACAAAAAAATTGAATATAAATGTAATGGAAATAGGTTTCAATGCAGGACATTCAGCTGAAGTTTTTTTAGAAAATAATAAAACGTTGATTTTAACATCGTTTGATTTGGGTCTGCACAATTATGTTAAAACATCTAAGGAATATATAGACTCAGTGTATCCAGGTAGACACACATTGATTATTGGTGATAGTAATGTAACTGTTCCAGAATATTCTATAAATAATAAAGATGTTAAATTTGATGTTATATTTATTGACGGTGGCCACGAGTATACAATAGCAAAAGCAGACTTAGAAAACTGTTTTAAATTAGCACATAAAGATACAATTGTCATTATTGACGATACGATATTTAAGAAGCAGTGGGTTCAACATTATACAATTGGACCTACAAGAACTTGGACTGAACATTTAGAACAAAATAAAATAATTGAAATAAATAGACGAGAATATCAACCTGGAAGAGGAATGTGTTGGGGTAAATACATAATGTAATAAATGACGGTAGTTAATTTATTTAAAAATAAACTAATTGGTTATTAAATTAAACAAGATGTTTAGTTGCCAAGAAAATTTGTGTTTTTTACCAAAGGATTCTTTGGTTGGTAAAAAAGTTTTGGTTGTTGGGTTGGGTGGGTTGGGGTCCCATGCTGCTGTTGGATTGGTTTGTTCGGGTGTTGGTTATGTTGGTTTGTGCGACTTTGACACCGTTGAATTAAGAAATATTTCGAGACAATGTTACACCATTGATGACATTGGTAAACTGAAAACTGTTGCGATGGCTGACAACCTTGTTGCTAAAAATCCCAACGTTATCATCGAACTGTTCAACAAACCTTTTGAAAGTTCTATGGTCATTGGGTTTGACATCGTTTTAGATTGTACAGATAACGTAGCTTCTCGGCTTTTGGTTTATGATAGTTGTCGTCAACTGGGAATACCAAGTATCTTTGGAAGTGCCGTTGGGTTTGAGGGTCAGTTGTTGGTTAATAAATGTTTGAGATGTATTTTTCCTGGGTTTGCAAATTCGAGAAACAGTTGTTCCAGGGATGGTGTTTTTTCACCAGTTCCTGGATTGGTTGGTACCCTTCAAGCTGTGGAAGCTGTGAAATACCTCTCGGGTAATGAAACGGTAGATAATTTACTTCATATCGACCTTTTGAGTGGTACATTTAACAACTTGGTTGTACCAGATTGTAATTGTAAAGTCAATAACAGGAGACCAGTTGACGAAAATTGTGTTGTAACAATTGACCTTTCCGAACAAAGTGGTGAAATTAGCGGTAATGTTGTTGGTTGTCCTGGTGGTGAACTAACTGACGTTATCCAGATTATCAAAAATAGAACAAAGGGACCTTATGTTGCAATTTCAGAACAAAATTTGTTTTTTCGTTTGGTTTGTGAACATGGTAACCGTAGTGAAGCCATTAGGGACCAGTTAATCAGTTTGGGTTATTTTAACGTTATCTGAAAATCTGGTGGGTGTTATTAAGTACAACAAGCACCCTGGTGGGTGTTATTGGTCCAACAACCAAAATGCCGTTACACCCAACAAGGTACCAACGATGACCCTTGGTGTAAGGGATTCCTTGAAAAGGGTTATTCCCACAGCCGTTACCAACAAGATTTCACAGACGTGCAATAATGTAAATGTTTTTGACAAGTCTCCGTGACGATACAACTTTAGATAACAAAGTGCCAATAAAACATAACCAACAAGAGCCGACACAAATAACCAAATGTTTGTTTCTCCATCGGCAAGGTACTTTTTGATGAGCAAGGTTGGTGTTATTGCTACGACCGTTGTAATGAATAGTATTACATTTTTATTGTCCAAGAACTTTAAATTTTCCATAACAATTACCTTTAATTGTTATTGATTATTTTAATTATTTGAATTGGTTTGATTTGAATTGGTTTGATTTGAATCGATTAAACATTTGCAGAACCACCGGCAGGGTTGTAAGACATTAGTCCTTTAGCTCTATTGAAATGGAAAGATATCCTTATACAAGTGTAAATGTTTATCATAAGACTAATAATTAGTAAAGCAATAACTGCAGATACAATTCCCTCAACAACGTGAAGTTCGTTGTTATTAAGAATCTTTGTAACCGAATACTCAGTTACTGGTTGATTTGTTATAACTTGGTTGATTGTATTATTAGTTATATAGTTTACAGCTGTTTGCAACAGCCCCACGTTGTTACTTACAACAGACCCAATACACATTGGAAGGGTACTTCCACAATCCATACAAAACTGGGTGAGATTTTTCAATCGGAGTGTATTCCAGAATGTAAGATAGTCATATGAACAACTGATTCCGTCTGTACAGGAGCCCAATCCCAGGGGGTACAAAGTAACAGGGTTAGAGTACCAGTCACCGTCGTAATACTTTAATTGTAGAGACCAACCTGTTCCGTTTGGTGAACTATTGGTACCATTGTACAATTCAAATACCACCATTGCATTGTAGTCTGGAATGGTTTGCGATTTGGAACCCGTATAACCAAGGGATGCAAACAACCCAAGGATGTTGGGGTAATGACTTGTTGACATAATCATCTTGTGTCCGAAAACGGTATTACCCTTGATAAACATATCTGTACGATACTTAATCGCATTCAGGAGAGTACCTCCAAAGTAGTTACCTGCTACAGCTACAGACATCTTTTTGGTTTCTACATAGTTTGTTGCTTCAGTCAACAAAGAATACAATTGCGATGAAATCGGTGGCATTGTCTGTCCAGATTCTGGACGATTGATTGACAACCAGTACATATTCCAGGTAGTGTATATGTTCTGTAGACTAATAGGTGTTGCGGGGTTTACAATTGCATTGATTGCCTGTGTAAGATTGGAATAATAAATAACCTTGTTCTGAAATTCTGCACTAGCAAAGAAAGCCGCCAAGGCGGTATTGTAATTGGGACACTTGTCATAATTGTAAAGGGTGTAGTCATTTTCCCAAGGTGTTGAATACACTGGAATGTTGGCAGTGAAGTTGTTTTGGGTTGGATACAACCCAGAAATAATTCCATGGGTTGTTGTAAGGGAACGTTCCCACGCAGATGCATTGAAATGAACATCGGTGGTCTTGTAAGTTGGTGATAACAAACCTGGATACAAACTCCTGATGACTGTTCCCTTTTGGTATAAATGATGATAACTTGTGTTTAACAACAATGCACCTCCCTCGTATCTTGTCGTGTCTCTGGTCTGGATTACTCCGTGACGATTAACGATATACACCATACTTGGTTGTGCAACAACACCTGTTAACGTTATTGTTGCCAACAAACATCCAAGGACACTCATCATTGTTGAATGCGATTAAACAAATCGAGTATTTTTATTAAGTATTTTTAACCGAGTTTAAATCCACAATTAAAAATAATTATTAAATTAAAAAGTAAAGATGCAGGCCATTGAAATTAACAACGAAACGTTGGTACCAGTTACAGTTGAACCAGCAGGTCCTAATAAAGTGGAGTACAATGGACTTGTTTATGAGATACACGTTGTTGAAAGTAATGAAATAGTTGTTTTAAAAAGTGAATATCGTCAATTACCAGATAACAGGTATACCCTCTTGTATTTAAAAGTACCAAAAGACTTTTCCAAGGTGTTACCAGGTTCCCATTTGGAACTTGGTACATACCGTACAGATTCTGAAAATAAGAATAACCTAGTCAGTTATTCTCAAGAAATGAAATACCCGATAATGGATTCAGCTAGTTTTACAAACTTTAAGGTACTCATTGACAACCGTTCCATTTTACATAGTTTTTTACAAAGGTTACCTGACTATTATTATGAATGGGTAAATAATGATTCTGTTAACTTGAATTTTCCACCATCGGAAACTGTTAACGACGGGGATTCCCAGTTTTCACTTGGTCATAGGGATTCCCCGTTCTTACTTGGTCATGGGGATTCCCCGTTCTTACTTGGTCATGGG
>Ga0214923_10002891_pt1 | contig 22158 bp, 19 predicted proteins | sample LL1510_MetaG_FD_177993 | JGI IMG/M metagenome (GOLD analysis project Ga0214923, IMG submission 177993) | Freshwater microbial communities from Lake Lanier, Atlanta, Georgia, United States - LL-1510 | ecosystem: Environmental > Aquatic > Freshwater > Lake | place: USA: Georgia | collected...
TGTCGCACTCTCCATGGACCCGGCAGCCTGATCCCGCAGAGCCCGCAGCGCGAGGAGGCGAAGGGGGGTCGGCGAACGCTTCCCGAAGCGAAGGCCGCCGCGGCCGGAGCGATGAGACTTTTGCCGCCCCCCGAGCCGGTGCGATACCGCAGGCGGCTGCGACCGAGAGCGTTGTCGCCGATACCAGCGGCAGACGAGGCGAAGGGGGGTCGGCGAACGCTTCCCGAGCGAGCGGCCGCCGCGGCCGGAGCGATGAGACTTTTGCCGCCCCCCGAGCCGGTGCACTGGCGGGGGACGTGTGTCGCACGCGCCAAGGGCGAGGGTCATGCGACGCCGTCACACAGCGCCGAGCCGAGTCGGATGAGCGTGGCCCCTTCGAGGATCGCCTCCTCGAAATCTCCGCTCATTCCCATCGAGAGCTCCGCGAGGCCTCCCCCGTCGGCACCATCGCGACGCAGACGGTCGCGAAGTTCGCGCAGCCGCGCGAAGTCGCGTCGGGCGGCATCCGGACGATCGTCCGGCAGCGCCGCCATGCCCATCAGGCCGCAGACCCGCACGTGTGGACACTCCGCCGCGGCTGCGACGAGGTCGCGCACCGCATCGATCGCCAGGCCGGTGCGGCCGGGGTCGGTCGAGAGATTCACCTCCACGAGGGCCTGGCAGACGCGGCCGGTCAGGGACGACTCGGCCTCGATCGCGTCGAGAAGGCGACGGCTGTCGAGCGAATGCAGGAGCGCGAGATGCGGCAGCGTGCGTCGTGCCTTGTTGCGCTGGAGGTGCCCGACGAGGTGCCACCGCGGAGCAGGCTCACACTCCGCGAGCGCGGCTGCCTTCTCCCAGAGTGCCTGCGGCCGGCTCTCGCCGAGGTCGTGGCACCCGAGTTCGTGGAGGATGCGGGTCGTCTCCGGGTCGACGTACTTCGTGACGGCGACGATGCGGACCGAACTGCGGTCGCGGCCGGCGCGGGAACAGGCGGCGGCGACCCGGTCCGAGAGGACGTCGAGGTTGCGTCGCAGCCGCTCGCGCCGGGCCGTCGGGTCGGACCCGCTCATACGATCTCGAGGATCCGCGCCACCATTCCGCGTGGTCGGATGCGTCCCACGAGGAAGTCGCACGAGACGTTGCAGCCGAGCACCGTGCGGTTCCTCGCCGCATCGAGGGTGCGGTAGACGAGCCACTGCTCGTCGCCCGCCTGCACGCGGTAGCCGACCGCCTGCCAGGCGGGCAGGATGCGGCGCGTGTCCGCCACGGTCAGCTGGCGCCAGGTGAGGGGGCCGCCCACGCGCGAGGCGTCGCAGTCGAACCACACGGGGGCGTAGAGCCTGCCGTGGCCGGTCTGGGCGAGTCTCAGGCCGCCCTCCGCCTCGAACGACCCGCCGGCACCGGTGCGCCATTCGTTGAGTCCGAGTGGCAGGGCCATGCCGCGCGTCGTGGTGTCGTACAGCACGATCTCGCGCGTCTCGGCGGCCGGCTCGGCGTCGAGGGCCGCGGCCAGCGGGATCGTCCCGACGTACTCGATGTCGTCGGTCCGAGCGGCGCCGTTGCCGGCGTGGACGGCGGCGTGTTCGACACCACCTTCGTCGGTGGGCGGCCTCGCGACGATCGCGTCGGCGGCCAGGACGATCCCGAGCTGCGGCAGCACGACCACGTGCCGATCGAACCGCATCCCGTCCCCCAGCGGCGCTGAAATCTCGAGAAACGACGCCGTCCGGTCGGACTCCCACGCGGCCACCGTCCACGGTCCCTGCAGGGTGCGCTCGCGTCCGCCGACCCGAACGCGGAACTGCCACGGGCCGGCGACGAGCAGCCGGTCCGCGACGGCGATCTCGAGCCATGGGGTGTGTTCGCGATGATCGACGAGGACCCGCAGGCCCGCGACGGATTCACCCGGGCCGCCCCAGCCGGAGCGGATGATCGTCAGCCCGGCGGTCGCATCGTGGAAATCGGCCGCGGGGAGCCGTCCACCGTCCGCGTCGCGCGGTCGTCGGCTCAGCCGCCGGGCGGCACGGCGCAGCGGCTTGGGAAACCGCACCCCCGCGCCCTTCCCCCGGCCCGCGTTCTCGATCGCCTCGAGCAACGACGCCGAAGCCGCCGCGGGCAGCTGGCCCGAGCCTGCGAGCATCCGCCCGCGCGTGCCGAGCAGGCGCGTGGCGGTCGCGACGGCCGCGGCCCAGGCCCGCTCCGTGTCGTCATCCCACGGCAGTCCTCCCGTGGCGAGCGCCACGTCTCGGCACTCCGTCCAGTGCGCGACCCTGCCGACGAGCGCGATCGAGCCGGGCAGCATCACCGCGCCCTCATTCGTCACGAGCGATTCGATCTCCTTCGCGAGCCCGGTGGAGACGTGCTCCGCATAGTGCCGGCATGCCTCCGGCTCCCGGAAGAGCCGCGTGAGCACGAGGAGAAACCGGGCGGGTGCGGTATCGCCGTGCGCGAGCACGTGGTCCGCGCGAGCCCCTTCGGCGAGGATCCGCTCGAGCAGGCTGCCGGACGTGACACCCGCCCGCCGTGCGGAGGCGAGCCATGCGACGGCCCACGTGGACGCCTCGTCGAGCAGCCAGCGCTCGCGTGACGACTCGCACGATGCGGCCTCGTCGAGGCACGCGCCGACGACGGTCTCGATCCGGGTGACGCTGCGGACGTTCCCGGGACTCCGCGTGACCTGCCGGGCGAGTGTGCGGAGGCGGCCGCGCACCTCGAGCACGTCACTCGCATCGGCCGCCGCGCGGATGCGTCGCCCGGCGTCCCGCGCCTTCACGCGCGGCGCCGTCGCACGCGGCCGGCGGGACGTCCCGGAGGCGCTCGCCGCCTCGTTACGCGTGTGCGCCTTGCGCCCGATGCGGTTCTTGCCGCGTCGTGAGTCGCTGTCCGTCGCCGGTTTCGACACCATCTCCAGCACCTCCGAGCCATGCGGGCGCCCGATCGACGGGCTCGATGATCTGGCGACCTCTCCGTTCCCGGGGCGTCGCCGCGGCGGTATCGTATCCGAAGACCGGGGCCGCTCCATGAGCCTGCGGCGACCTCGCATGTCCAGAGGGGATGTCGTGATTCCGGGCCATCGACGCGGGTTGTGGAGGTGGGCGGCGCTCGCCGCGCTCGCCCCGGCTGTCGTCTGCGGCCGCGCCGGCCCACTGGGTGCCGCCCCGCCAGCGTCCGACCCGGCCCCGGCGGCCACGGCCGATCGCCATCCGGAGCTGCGGCGGCTCTCGCGCACGCACGACATCTGGATCGATGCCCCCGGGCGACGGGCCGTCGTCGGTGCCGAGGTGGTGCTCGATCGCGGGCCGATCGAGGTCTTCGCCTGCCCGGCGGGAACGAAGGAGCACGAGGCGATCGTCGCCACGCGGGCGACGGCGCAGCTCGTGCACGTCGCGCTCCTCGCCATCGGGCTCGAGCCGGGGCATCCGGTGGAGTTCAACCCCGAGTACGTGCCCGCCGAGGGACCGGCCGTGGACGTGCGCCTGCGCTGGAAGGACGCGGATGGAGCCGAGCGGGAGGCGCGGGCGGGTGATTGGATCCGCAACGCCGAGACCGGCAGGCCGCTCGACGTCGACTTCATCTTCGCGGGCAGCGTGTTCTGGACCGACCCGCTCGATGGCAAGGAGTACTACCAGGCCGATGGTGGCGACCTCATCTGCGTGTCCAACTTTCCGACCGCCACGCTCGACATCCCGATCGAGAGTTCCCAGTCGAACGACGCCCTGCTCTTCGAGGTCTTCGAGGGACGGGTGCCGCCGCGCGGCACGCCGGTCGAGATCATCCTCGCGCCGGCACGGCCGGCCGCGCCTTGACGCCCCGGCCGCGCCGTGACGCCCCGGCCGCGCCGTGACGCCCCGGCCGCGCCAGTACGCATCGCCCGAGCCGATACGCGTGTGGCGAGGCTGCCGGCCGTGGCGGCGATGACTCAGACGCCGGGCACGCGACAGTGGGTGAGGACGGCCTCGGGCGTGGAGACGTAGCCCGTGTAGAAGGGGCCGAACTCCGCGTACCGAGCGCTCGCCTCGTCGAACCGCATGGTGTAGACGATTTCCTTGAGGAACTCGGGTCGCTTCGCCCAGAGCGTCACGCCCCACTCCCAGTCGTCGAGCCCGACCGACACGGTGATCAGCTGCGTCACGCGGCCGCCGAATGTCATGCCGGTGCGGCCGTGCTCCGCCATCAGCCGGCTCCGCTCGGCGAACGGCAGCGAGAACCAGTTCTCCCCCACCTTCCGCTTCTTGTTCATGGGGTAGAAGCAGGCATTCGGCCACGGGGGGAACTCCGGCTCGAGTCGCGCGCGGCGCATCGCATCCTCGCGGGCGGCATACCCCTGCACCTTGGCCTTCCACGTGGGGCTGTCGCGCACCTCCCCCTCCTCCACGAGACGGTCACCATACTGTTCGACGGTCGGCACGTACTCGCTCACTTCCGTCAGGCTCACGAACGAGTAGGTCGGCACGAGCACGCCGCCGAGCGGTCCCGCGAGCAGTCGCTGATGCACCGCATCGACGCGCAGCGGCGACGGATCCATCGCGACGACGCCGAAGTCGGCCTTGTGGCCGGGCACGAGCCACGTCTGAAGCCGGGTCGGCGCGTCCGGGCCCTGTGGGTCGAGCGCCGCGTGCCAGGCCTGCCGTCCGGCAGCCACCTCGGCGGGAGTCAGCTGCGCGAGGCGATGGTGGTCGAACGTGTAAAAGCTGTGGGTGACGTGCCAGCCGGTGAGCGGCTCGACCGCGGCCGGGACGGTGTCGGAGGGCCGTCCGTGCGGTGCGGGAGGGCCCGCCGGCCGGCCGGCGGCCTGAGGACCATGGGATGGGGCGGCAGGTTGGCTCATGGCGTGCATCTCCTTGACGCGTTTTGACGCGTGCCCGGTTGCTGGTTGGTTCGAGGCGGAGTCTAGCAGGGCTCGCCGGCGAGCCGCGGACGGCCCTGCGGGTCCGGCGTCCCCGGTCGGCCTTTGGTGGCCGACCGCGGCCCGCGGTAGGATGAGGGAAGGGATGGCGGTCGCGGACCGCCGACCGATTGAGGACGCCGCGGGGGCCGATGCCATGGGACAGGCGATCGTCGATCCACAGGAGTTGCGTCGTTTCGCGGCACGGCTGCGGCACTTCAGCGGCGAGGTGATGGCCCAGATGCAGATGGTGCAGCGGCAGCTGGCCGCGCTCGGCTCCACCTGGCGCGACCAGGAACATCAGAAGTTCGCCGAGGAGTTCGAGCAGCAGCTCACGACCTTCGGCCGGTTCGTCGATGCGACGAGCGACTACGTTCCCTACCTCATTCGCAAGGCGGAACGGGTGGAGGAGTACCAGCAGCAGCGGTGAGGACCGCCGGGGAACACGCATGTCCGATCAGGCGGATGTCAAGTCGATCGACACGCTGGCCTTCGTGAAGGCGGCCATTGCGGGCTTCGCCCACGAGGCCAACCAGGCGCTCGCGGAGGTCGAGCTGCAGGGGCAGCGGGCCATCGACTGGATCTGCGTCGATCAGGCCGCCTACTGGAAGGCCGAGATCCGCCGGGCCGCCGACATGGTCAATCAGGCGATGAAGGACCTCGAGCACTGCCGCACGTTCAAGAAGACGGGGGACAACACCCCGGCCTGCGTCGAGGAGAAGAAGGCGCTCGAGCGGGCGAAGCAGCGTCTGGCGCGTGCCGAGGCGAAGGCGGAGGCGGTGCGGCGGTGGACCCCCGTCGTGCAGCAGCAGTTCCGCGAGACGTGCGTGCGGCTGGTGCGATTCCGCGACGTCACCGACGTCGACTGCCCGAAGGCGATGGCACAGCTCGACCGCATGCTCAAGGCGCTCGACGCCTACCGGACGACGACCTCGCCCCGCGGTGGCACCGAGGGGGGCGGGTCGCAGGCTGCGTCGGTCACCCGCGAGGTCGATCCGGCAGGCGTCGTCCCCGCCGGCGGTGCGGCACCCGTCGCGCCGGCCGCGACCGATACGACGGAGGCCGGGCGATGAAGATCGGCGACCTCTCCGGCGGCGCGTCGAAGCTCGCGCTGTCGCTCAAGCAGCTCAACCTCAAGTGGGAGTCGGCCCGCGACGCGTGGCACGACGGCACCGCGAAGGCGTTCCACGAGCGGGCCATCGAGCCGCTCACGCCGAGCGTCAAGGAAACGCTCGAATCGATCGGTCGTCTCGCCGAGGTGCTCGCCCGAGCCGCCCGCGACGTGAGTGACCAGGACGGCCTGTGACGCCAGCGTGCCTCACGCGGCCGACACCTCTCTCCCCCCTCTCTCTCCACCAGTTTCCACCGCTCGTTTCCACTTTCAGGGATGCAGGGATCGTGCACCAGTCCTCCTATCACCCGGACGTCCTCCGCACGCAGATCGAGTCGCTCCGGCGGGCTGCCGCCGAACGGGCCCGCCTCGAGCAGGAGATCACCGCCGAGCACGTCGCCGAGGCCGAACAGGCCCGCACCGCAGCCGAGGCCGCGATCCGCTCGGCCCGCGCGAAGCATGCGGCCGAGGCCGACGCCACGCGCAGGGAGCATGCCGACGTGCGCGAGAAGGCCCGAGCACACGAGAGTGCCAAGAAGAAGGAGCTCGACGACGCGCGGCGGTCGAAGGCCTCCGCCATCGATCGGAAGTCGAGGCAGGAGGAGGAGAAGACGCGCGAGGACGAGGAGTTCGAGTCCAACACCGCGCAGGAGGTTTTCAGGGACAAACGCAAGCAGCCGCCGAGGCTCTTCCAGAAGGCGGAGAAGGATCTGGCGCGGCTGCTGAGCGAGATCGATCAGGATGCGGGCCGTGTCGCGAAGCAGCTGAAGCAGTGGAAGGTGCCGGAGTCGACCCCGGCCGAAGCGGCCGATCCTGCCGCAACGGATCGCTTTGCGTCCGCCGCCGCCGACACCAAGAACCCGCTCGCCCTCGTCGAGGCGCTGCGGGCCGCGATCGCCGAACAGGCGAAGGCGCTGCTCGGGGATCGTGACGCCCGCCGCGTCTTCTCCGGTGGCATGCTCGGCGCCGCGATCGCGCTGCCGTGGCTGGTCGGCCTGCTGGCGGCTGCCGCCGCGTTCTTCGCGGTACCAGCCGGAGTCACCGGCGCAGGAGCGGGACGGTTCGTCGTCCCGGCGGTGATCGGTGCCGTGCTGGCCTCGGCGGGGATGGGCGTCGCGCTGTGGCAGGTGCTGCGGTCGGTCGGTCGTGCCCGCGTGCGGCTCGGACACGACTGGGCGGGCCTCCGCGGGATCGCGACGCGGGCCCACGAGCATGGACCCGACTGCCGGCGGAGGCTCGAGGCCCGCCGCGACGAACTGGCGAAGCAGATCGAGAGGCAGTTCGAGCAGGAGACGGCGGCCCGCAAGGCGCGGGTGGAGGCGAAACTCACGGCGCTGACGACGCAGCGGGAGCGGGCCACCGGCGAACTCGAGTCGCAGTACACCGCGGCGATCGAGGGTCTGCGGCAGAAGGTCGCCGCGGTCGTCGATGAGGCCGAGCGGAAGTATCCCGCGCGGCTCGCGGCGCTCGACGCGGCCCTCGCGGAGGAGGTGCGCACGCGCGAGGCGTCCCGTGACGAACGGATCGCGAAGGCGGATCGGCGACGGGACGAGCGCTGGGAAGAGATGACCGCCGCATGGCGCGAGGTGCGTGCGCGCACCGCGGCGGTCTACACGGAGGCCGGCCGGCTCGACGCCGCGGCCTTCCTGCCATGGGACGAGCTCGCGCAGGACGACGTGCCCCTCCCTTCCGTGGTGCCGCCCGGCCTGCGATTCGGCGACCTCGGCCTCTCGCTCGCCACGCTGCCGGGAGGGGTGTCCGACGTGCCCGAACTCAATGCCTTCGGCCCGACGGAGTGGAAGCAGCCCGCGACGGTGCCGTGGCCCGAGCAGGCCTCGCTCGTGATCCGGACGTCGGCGGAGCAGAAGGAGACCTCCTCCGGGCTCATGCAGGCGCTGATGCTGCGGATCGCCACCGGCATTCCCGCGGGACAGACCCGGTTCACGATCATCGACCCCCTCGGGCTCGGCAAGCAGTTCGCCGGCTTCATGCACCTGGCCGACCACGACGAGCTGCTGGTGACCAGCCGCATCTGGACCGAACCGCCGCTGATCGAGGAGAAGCTCGGCGACATCACCGAGCAGATGGAGGTCGTCATTCAGAAGTATCTCCGCAACGAGTACACGTCGATCGGCGACTACAACGCCGACGCGGAGGTCGCGGAACCCTACAAGTTCGTCTGCGTCGCGAACTTTCCGGCCAACTTCACGGAGACGAGTGCCCGGCGGCTCGCCAGCATCGCCGCGTCGGGGCCGCGCTGCGGCGTGTACGTCATCGTCTCCGTCGACCCGAAGCAGGTCATGCCCTCCGGGTTCAGCCTCGCCGAGCTCGAGCAGCATGCGACCGTGCTGAACCTCGCCGGGGGCACCTTCACCTGGCAGGACGAGGAGTTCGCGAAGTGGCCGCTCGCCGTCGAGGCGGCGCCGTCCGACGAGATCTTCACGCGCATCATCCAGCGGGTCGGCAAGGCGGCGAAGGCCGCGAAGCGGGTCGAGGTGCCCTTCGACCGCGTCGCGCCGCCGGAGGAGGAATGGTGGAAGGGGAGCACGGCGAGCGAGGTGCTCGCGCCGCTCGGCCCGGCGGGAGCGAAGAAGCTGCAGTACCTGCGGCTCGGCAAGGGCACCAGCCAGCACGCCCTCATCGCCGGCAAGACCGGCTCCGGCAAGTCGACCCTCATGCACGCGATGATCACGAGCCTCGCGCTGCAGTACAGCCCGAACGAGATCCAGTTCTATCTCATCGACTTCAAGAAGGGCGTCGAGTTCAAGCTCTACGACCACTACCGGCTGCCGCATGCGCGCGTCATCGCGATCGAGAGTGAACGCGAGTTCGGGCTCTCGGTGCTCCAGCAGCTCGACGCGGAATTGAAGCGGCGCGGCGACCTGTTCCGCGAGCTCTCGGTGCAGGACGTGGCCGGCTTCCGGCGGACCGGGCACGCCGATCCGATGCCGCGCATCCTCCTGCTCATCGACGAGTTTCAGGAGATGTTCGTCGAGGATGACAAGCTCGCGCAGGACGCGTCGCTCATCCTCGACCGCCTCGTCCGCCAGGGTCGTGCGTTCGGCATGCACGTGCTGCTCGGCTCCCAGACGCTCGGCGGGTCGTACAGCCTGCCCCGCGCGACGATGGGGCAGATGGCGGTGCGGGTGGCCCTCCAGTGCAACGAGGCCGACTCGAGTCTCATCCTCTCCGAGGACAATACGGCCGCCCGTCTGCTCACCCGGCCCGGCGAGGCGATCTACAACGACGCCAACGGCATGGTCGACGGCAACAGTCCGTTCCAGGTGGTGTTCCTCAACGACGAGCGTCGGGAGCGCTATCTCGGGGCGCTGCGGACGCTCGCCGACCGTCGCACCGACATCCCCCATCTGCCGCGGATCGTCTTCGACGGCAACGAGGCCGCGGATCCCGCCGGCAATGCGCTGCTCACCGAGCTCCTGGCCCAGGGGACGGTCCACGGCCGCGAGCCGGTCGCACCGCTGGCCTGGATGGGGGACGCGATCGCGATCAAGGACCCGACGGCCGCCATCTTCCGACGCCAGGGCGGGGCCAACATGCTCATCGTCGGCCAGCGAGAGGACCTCGGCACGAGCCTGCTGGCGATGGCGATGGTGAGCCTCGCCGCCGGCCTCGATCCGCATCCGGGCGGGGCGCTCGGTCGGCCTGGCCGCTTCGTGCTGCTGGAGCCGGCGATCGCCGAGGAGAAGCCCGACATCATGCTCGAGAAGCTCGCCACCGCCCTGCCCCACGAGGTGGAGGTCGTGGGCCGGCTGGCCGTGGCGGCGGGGATGGCCCAGCTCGCCGCCGAGGTGAAGCGGCGTCTCGATGAGCAGGTGCTCGACGGCGAGGCGGTCTTCCTCGTGGTGCGCGACCTCGCCCGGTTCCGCGAACTGCGGCGCAGCGAGGGCGACTTCGGCTTTTCGTTCGGCGGCGACAAGCAGGCCGGCCCGGCGGAGAACTTCATGACGATCCTGCGCGACGGGCCGACCGTCGGCATCCACACGCTCATCTGGTGCGATTCGCTGACGAACCTGCAGCGGACGTTCGAGCGCAACGCCATCAAGGAGTTCGAGCTCCGCGTGCTCTTCCAGATGAGCAGCTCGGACTCGAGCCAGCTCGTGGACAGTCCGCTCGCGGCGAAGCTCGGCCCGCAGCGGGCGCTCTTCATCCACGAGGAGACCGGCACGCTCGAGAAGTTCCGCCCCTACGCCTTCCCGTCCCCCGCATGGCTCGCCGACGTGGCGGGCCGGATGGCGGCCCGACCGCAGGGAGATCCGGCGGCCCGACCGGCCCCGGCCGCCGCACCGCACGCGCCGCCGGCCGCGGCAGCCGCCGTCGGGGCGGCCGACGCCACGGGAGGCGAGTCGTTCAACTTCGGAGGCGGCTTCGGTGATTTCGACTTCACGAAGATGCTCGACGAGGAGCCCGACGCCGGCGGCGACGGGCGCGGCCCGACACCGGATCGCGTGTCGCGCCCGGACGAGGCGGCTGGGGGCTGACCCGGTCGGCCGCCCCCGCGCGGCGATCAGAGGTCCCTGGGCCGCCTGGCGATGCGGATCGGCACCGCGCGGGTCGTGCCCCCACGCTCGACCTCGAGCGACGCCTCCGTGCCGACCCTCGATCGCGTGAGCATCAGCACGAGGGCCGCCGGATCGGATACCTCCTGATCTTCGAAGGAGCGCACGACGTCCCCCGGCACGAGCCCCGCCAGGGCCGCCGGGGAGTCCTTTTCGACGGCGACGACCTCGGCCCCTGGCCCACCCGTCGCGACCGGCCGCAGGGCCATGCCGACGTAGCCGCGCTCGACGTGGCCGTGGGCGAGAATCTGCTCGCTCACCACCCGCGCGGTGTTGCTCGGGATCGCGAAGCCGATGCCCGTGTTGGAGCGGCCCACGATCGCGGTCGTGATGCCCATCACGTGGCCGTGCACGTCGACCAGCGGCCCACCGGAGTTGCCGGGATTGATCGACGCGTCGGTCTGCAGGAACTCCTGCAGCGGGTTGCCCACCACACCCCGTCGTCCGACGCCGCTGACGATCCCGTAGGTGAGCGTGCGATCGAGGCCGAACGGGTTGCCGAACGCCCAGACCATCTCGCCCACCTCCACCGTGTCGCTGTCGCCCCACTGGGCGATGGGCAGGTCGCGGGCGTCGATCCGGAGGACGGCCAGGTCGGTCGCGGCATCGGCCCCGAGGAGATCCGCTGCGAAGCGCCGGCCGTCTGCGAGGGCGACCTCGATCGTGTCGCTCCGGGCGACGACGTGGTAGTTGGTGACGACCACCCCGTCCGCCGCGACCACGACCCCCGATCCGACCACCTCGTCGGTGGCGCCGGTCAAGCCGCCTCCGCGGAGCGCGGCGATCTCGTCGGCGACGATCACGATCCGGCGCTTCGCGGTGACGTTGACGACGGCCGGTCCGACGAGCCGGGCGAGCGTGGTGAAGAGCTTGCCCACCGACGAGAGTTCGGCCACCTTCGCGGCATCACGGATCGCCCGCAGTTCGGCGCGCGTCCGGGCATAGTGCAACCGGCCGACGAACGATGGCCACGCGAGCAGGCCGACGAGCACGACCAGGCCGCTGAACAGGACGAGCGTGCGCACGTCTGCGGATCGAAGCAGCGGCGCACGATCGGGAGGCGTCATCGTGGCCTCATCCCCGACGCCTGCGCCGCCTCGCGCCGCACGAGATCGACGGCGGTCTTCGCGGCCCGGGACGCCGCCAGCAGGGGGCCGCCGCCGAGGACGTGCTCGCAGCGGCGGGTCGACGCAGCGCCGACGAGCACGATGTCCACGACCTCGCGAGCCTCCGGGCCGGGCCGGGCCGCACCGATCCCGAGCGCGAGCGCGGCACCGAAGCGCCGGCGGGCGTCCGCGGCGAGGGAGTCGGCGGTCATGCCGTCGGGGCCGGGCGGATGGACGATGCCGCCGATGAATCCGCTGACGGCGTGTCCCCGACGGCCCTGTGCCTGCGCGAGCAGGGCGGCGACGCGTCCCTCGGTCGCGATCTCCGCGACGGCGAGCGTGGCACCCGCTTCGAGCACCGCGTCGATCGCGGCGTCCTCGATCTCGTCGTCTTCGACACCGTACACGAGCTCCCCGAGGCAGGCACGGATCGTGGACTCCGTTCCCGCGATGGCCGCGCGGCAGGCGGCCTCGTCGGTGCCGGCTGCGGCGATCCGCAGCGTGATGGTGGCCTCGTGGGCGGTGATGCCGACCATCGGCTCGCGGCCACGGCGGACGAGGTCCGGGAGCCGTGCCTCGATGGCGCTCTCTCCGGCGCCGAAGCACTTGATCCGCCGCTGCACGATCGTGCCGCCACCGGGCCGGAGCGCGACGAGTGCGGGGCCGACCGTGTGCTCCCACATCACCCGCATCTCGGCCGGCACCCCGGGCAGCGCGAAGACGCGGCTCGACCGTCCATCGAGCACGACGTCGACGTCGATGCCAGGGGCGGTGCCGTGCGGGTTGGGAATGATGCGGCTGCCGCGGGGAAAGGCCGCCTGATGCCGGTTGCTCGCCGGCATCGCGACGCCGCGTCGGGCGAATCGCGACTCGATGATCGCCAACGCCTCCGGCGACTCCTCGAGCGGCGCGCCCGAGACCACCGCGAGGACGTCGCGGGTGAGGTCGTCCGCGGTCGGGCCGAGGCCGCCTGTCGCGATCACGACGTCGGCCCGCATGCACGCGATCCGGAAGGCGTCGATCCCCGCCTCGAGCGTGTCGGCGACCGTCGTGTGGAACGTGACGGGGATGCCCAGGACGCCGAGTTCGGCCGAAATCCAGCGACTGTTCGTGTCGAGCCGCTGGCCCGACACGAGCTCGTCGCCGATCGCGATCACCTCACCCACGAGCGACACGGCGCCTCCCATACCCCGTCTATACCTCCGATACGGCCGCCTGCCCAGCCTCGATCCCCTGCACTGGCCGCGCGCCTCCGGGCCGACCACAATGCCGGCATGCAGATCGGAGTCGTGGGAGGTGGCGCGGACATCGAGGCCCTCGTGGCGGCGGCGACGGCGCGGGGTGATCGAATCGTCACCGTCGCCGATCCCACCGACCGCCCCGCGGTCGACCGACTCCTCGATGAAGCCGCCTGCGCGGCGGTGGCCGTCGGCGCCGACGGATGGCCGGCAGACGAGCCCACCCTGCGTGCCGACACCGTGCGGCTGCTCGTGCAGGCGGGGCGGACGCTCGTCCTCTCCCACCCGCTCGAGTCGTCGATGCTCTGGGCCTACGAGCTCGACATGATCCGCCGCGACTCGGGGGCGGTGCTCATTCCCTGGCTCCCGGCCCGTCTCCATCCGTACATCGCCCGCCTCGTCGGGGCGGTCGAGGTCGCGCTGGCCGGCGGAGGGGGCCTCGGCCCGCTCGAAACCCTGCGGCTGGAGCGCCGCATGGGATCCCGCACCCGTGACGCGGTGCTCGCATCGCTCGCGCGGGACGTCGATCTCGTGCGGGTGCTCGTCGGCGAGCCGGCGCGGCTGGCGACGCTCGGCGGTGCCGATGCGGACGCCGCGTGGGGCACGCTCGCCGTCGGCTTCAGCGGCCCCACCATGGTGCCCGCGCGGTGGCAGGTGGGGCCCGGGGGTCCGTCCGGCCTGACGATCACGCTCCAGCACGCGGGCGGGAGCGTCGTCGTCGAGGCGCCGGATGACGGACCATGGGCGTGGTCGGGGCCGCCCGGGGAGACCGCCGCCTTCGACGGGGGCGAGGCGATGCGTGCCGTGCTGGATCGCGCGGTCCTCGGTGCGGAAGCCCCGCCACTCGGCCGCGTGTCCCCCGCCTCGTGGGCCGACGCATCGCGGGCGATCGAGCTTGCCGAGACCGTGCCACGCAGTCTCGTGAAGGGACGCTCGGTCGATCTGCACCGCGAGGAGTTCTCGGAGATCGGCACGTTTCGCGGCACGATGGCGTCGCTCGGCTGCGGTCTCGTCCTCCTGGGCTTGTTCGTGCTCGTGCTCGCGACGCTCGTCGGCGGCATCGCCCGCGAATTCGGCTGGGAGTTCGGGAAGCGGGTCGCCGGCGCCTGGCCGGGCATCGTGCTCGTGACGCTGACGCTGTTCCTCGCGCTGCAGCTGGTGCCGCTGCTCATCGGTGCCGAGCAGGGCCGTCCGCCGTCACCTGAAGGCGACGAGACACGACCGGGGAAGCCGGGCTGACGCCGCAGGCCGCGGAATCTGGCGAAGCGTCGCGTTCGGTCTGGGTTGACTCTGCCGACCGCCGACTGCCGACATGGAACCTGTGACCGCAGCCGGCCGATTCCGACCTGTGGTGGCGCGCACTCGCGGCGCCGCGTCTCGGGGTCGGGGGGAGTCCGTCCGCCATGCGGTGTCCGTGGGTCGTCGTGTCGCTCGTGGCCGTTTCGATCACGGCTTCGGCGGCGCGACCCGGCCGCGCGGAGGACCTCCGCCGCACCGCGATCGTGCGCGCCGTCGAATCGCAGCGCGATGCGGTCGTCAACATCCACGGACAGAAGTTCGTCCCCCCGTCCGACGACGACGAAGGCGGTGAGCTGCGCCGCGTCAACGGCATGGGCACCGGGGTGGTCGTCGATCCCCGCGGCTACGTGGTGACGAACTACCACGTCGTCGAGGGCGTGCGGCGCATCGAGGTGACGCTCGCCAACGGCCGCACGACGTCGGCGACCCTCGTGTCGCACGATCCGCGCACGGATCTCGCGGTGATCAAGATCGCGAGCGAGACGCCACTGCCCGTGATCACGATCGGCACGTCGAGCGACCTCATGATCGGCGAGACGGTGCTCGCGCTCGGCAATGCCTACGGCTACGAGCACACGGTGACACGGGGCATCATCTCCGCCCTCCACCGCAACGTGGAGGTGAGCCGCACGCAGCGCTACGACGACCTGATCCAGACCGACGCGAGCATCAATCCGGGCAACTCCGGCGGCCCGCTCCTCAACATCAACGGCGAGGTCATCGGCATCAACGTGGCCGTGAGGGCGGGCGCGCAGGGGATCGGCTTCGCCATTCCCATCGACCGCGTGCTCGACGTGGCGAGCTCCCTCCTCTCGGTCGAGCGGGTCGATCACACGTGGCACGGGATCGTCGCCCGGCCTGATGGCTCGCGGGGCGCGGTCGTCGAGGCGGTGCGGGGGGAGAGTCCGGCGGCGAGCGTCGGCGTGCGGGCGGGCGACGTGATCGTGCGGGTCGGCGACGTGCCGGTCGCCCGGCCGTTCGACATCGAGCGGGCGCTGCTCGGCCGCAAGGCCGGCGACAGCGTGCCCGTCACGGTCGTGCGAGCCGGCGCCGAGGAGTGCATCTCGCTGCCGCTCTTCGCGATGCGGCGCGACGCCGTGCCGATCGACGTCCGGTGCTGGCGCGAGCTCGGCCTGCGGGTCGAGCCCCTTCCCGCGCCGACGGTGCAGAAGCTCCAGTCGCGCTACCGCGGCGGGCTCACGGTCACGTCGGTGCGCCCCGGCGGTCCGGCCAGCGAGCAGGGCATCCGCGAGGGGGACATCCTCGTCGGCCTCCACATCTGGGAGACCGTGGCGATCGACAATCTCGTCTACATCCTCGACAAGGCCGATGAGGAGCATCTCAACCCGATCAAGTTCTACGTGCTGCGCGGGCGCGAGACGCTGTTCGGGCATCTCGTCTCCGAGACGGTGACGCGCTGAGGGGCGACCCTGGAGCGCATCCCATTTTGCTGCAGCGACGAGCTGGCAGCCTGGAGAAGGGAGGCGAGGGGGTCGGCGCACGCTCGACGAGCGTGTGGCCGCTGCGGCCACAGCGAGGAGACTTTTGCCGCCCCCGAACCGTTGTTACACCAAAGTCGGATGCGCTCGAGGCGTAGAATCCGCCGTCGCTCCGGAGGTCGGTGATGGAACGGGAGTTCGTCGAGTGGCTCGTCCGGCACGTGCCGAGCGATCCCAGGCTCGAGGTGCCGGCGGGCGACGACGCGGCGGTGCTGCGGCCGCCGGCCTCGCGCCGCACGGTGGTCACCGTGGACATGCTCATGGAGGGCACCGACTTCGTGCTCGGACCGGACTGCCCGCCCGAGGCGGTCGGTCACAAGGCGCTCGCCGTGAGCCTCAGCGACCTCGCCGCGATGGGCGCGCGGCCGGAGGCCGTCGTCGTGGCCGTCGCGTTGCCGAGCCGCGGTGGTGAGTCGCTGGGCCGGCGCATCCACACGGGTCTGGCGGCGCTCGCGGCGCGGCACGATGTCGCGATCGCCGGTGGCGACACGAACGCGTGGGACGGACCGCTCGTCGTGAGCGTGACGGCGATCGGCAGCGTGCCGCCGGGCCGTGCCTGGCGGCGGGATGGCGCGCGTGTCGGTGATCGACTGCTCGTCACCGGGGCCTGCGGTGGGAGCCTGCTCGGCCGGCATCTCGCCGTCGCGCCGCGGTGCCGCGAGGCAGCGGGCATCGCCGAGCGATTCGAGGTCCACGCGGCGATCGACGTGAGTGACGGGCTCTCGCTCGACGTCGCCCGGATGATGGCCGCCAGTGGGACCGGAGCCGTGCTGGATCTCGGTGCGATCCCCATCCATCCCGACGCGGTCACGATGAGCCGGCAGGCCGGGGACTCGCGGTCGCCCCTGGAGCACGCGCTCGGCGACGGCGAGGACTTCGAGCTCGTCCTCGCGATGGCTCCCGAGGTCGCCGCGGCGGCGGTCGCGGCCTCGGGCACCGAGGCCCTGGACGTCCCGCTGACGATCATCGGCGACGTGATCGAGGGATCCGGACTGTTTGTTCGCGAGCACGACGGTGCGCTCGCTCCGCTGGTGCCGCGTGGCTTTCTCCACGCGCTCGAGGGGTGAGCCCGAGGCATGCGCTCCCCCGCCCCGCGCGTCGTGCAGGTGACCGTCGCCGACGAGGCGGATCTCGCGCGGCTGGCAGGGGCCGTCGCCGCACTGCTGCCGCCGCGGGCCTTCGTCGCGCTGCACGGCGATCTCGGCGCCGGCAAGACGACGTTCGTCAAGGCGGTGGCCGCCGCACTCGGCATCGATCCGACGGAGGTCGTCAGTCCCACCTTCGGCCTGATCCACGAGCACGTCGGCCCGCATGGGCTGCTCGTGCACGGCGACATGTACCGGCTCTCCGCACCGGCCGACCTGGCGGAAACCGGCTGGCACGACGCGGTGTCCGGGGCCGCCTGCGTGCTTCTCGAGTGGCCGGAGCGCGTCGCCGCCGCCCTGCCGGATGAGCGGATCGACGTCACGATCACGATCGACGGACCGACCGCCCGCACGTTCGCGTTCGTCGGTCACGGCGCGATCGCCGCCCGGGTCGTGGACGCTCTGGGCGGGACCGATGCGCGGTGATCTCGCGACGAGGCTCAGCCGCGACGACGCGTGAGCATGAACTCGTTGCCCTCAGTGTCGATGCACATCGCCAGATGCGGCGGCTCGCCGTTCTCGGGCCGGGGCTCGTGGGTGAGGCCGCCTCCGGCCGCCTCCACCTCGCGGGCGCCCGCGACGACGTCGGCCACCTGAAAACTCAGGCCGGTCCAGGTCCGCCTCCCCTCGCCGCCCGAATGGATGCCGATCACCGCCCCGGCGATTTCGACCTCGGTGATCGCCGGATTCCGGCGGCCGACGTGGCCGCCGAACAGATCGCAGTAGAAGCGCACGGCGCGATCGGTGTCGGCGGCCCAGATCACGTACTTGAGTCGTTCGACGAGCATGGTCGTCTCCAGGCCGGAAGCCGGCAGAGGGGACTGCAACCAGAGGGGACTGCGGCGGCGGTCATGCCCGCATCGCGGCCGCACTTTGCTACCATAAAACGGCCATGCGTGTGGAAGCTTCGCGGTCGCTGTTGTGTGTGATCGACGTGCAGGAGCGTCTGCTCGCGGCCATGCCCGCCGCCGAGGCCGTCGTCTCCCGCTGCCGGCGGCTGGCGTCTGCGGCGAAGATCCTCGGCGTGCCGTCCGTGCTCACCGAGCAGTACCCACGGGGCCTCGGTCGGACCCCGCGCGAACTCGCCGACGATCTGCCCGCCGCGATCGAGAAGATGACCTTCAGCTGCGCGGGATCGGCCGCGTTCATGCAGGCCATCGACGGGCGTGGCCACGTCGCGGTGCTCGCCGGAATTGAAACGCACGTCTGTGTCGCGCAGACGGCCCTCGACCTGCTCGGCCGCGGTCTCGGCGTGGCGGTGTGCGTCGATGCCGTCACGTCCCGTCATGGCGTCGATCACGACACGGCGCTGCGTCGGCTCGAGGCCGCCGGCGCGGTGCTCGTCACCTCCGAGGCCGTGCTCTTCGAATGGTGCCGCACGGCGGAGCACCCTCGGTTTCAGGACGTCCGACGTCTCGTGGTGGACCGTCCGCCCGCCGCTACGGGGGGCTCGTGAGATCGGTCCGTTCGGCACGGCCGTCCGCGGTGGCCAGCGCCCGCAGGCGCCCCACCTTCACCGCGATGCTCGGCTCGCCGTCCGCCTCGTGGCCCGGCGCCGACCCGAAATGAATGACGCGGCCGGACGCATCGACGAACTCCCAGCCGCGTGGGGCGCCGTCCTCCGTCGGCCGCAGGTCGCGCAGCCCCAGGTCCCGCCACTCCGGCCCCACCGCGGCCGCCACCGCCGCGGCCTCGTGCACGAGCGCGTCGCCCCAGCGTGACCCGGCGACCCCGACGGGGCTCGAGCGGATGCCGGAGATTCGCGGATAGGCGGCCGCCGACTCGGCCGTGAAGTCCTCGCTCGGCAGCACGACCCCCTCCGCGTCGATCGCCAGAAGGCCTCCCGGCACGGCGACCATCCCCACCGGCTCACGGCAACGCACCTCCACCTCCGCGGCGGCGGGGTGTCGCAGCGTGACGGCCACCACGTCGCGGATCCACGGGTGCATGCCGAAGGCGCGTTCGATTCGTCCGGCGAGCTCCGGGTCGTCGAGAGGCAGGCCGCCGTCGAGGCTCGCGTCGTGAAGCACCACGTCCTTCAAATCGCCGCGCACCCATGGGGCGAGCCCCTTCACCGAGACCGCCTCGGGCAGGAGCACCGCGGCCGGGTCCGACCGCACGTCCGCCGCGAACCGCTCCCACAGGGCCCAGCCGCCCATGGCTGCGGCGCCCAGGACGACGAGCGTGCCCAGCCCGGCGCGTCGCGCCGCAAGGAAGGCACGCACGCCCGTCACCGGCTCATCCGCCTCGGGGCGGCCTCGCTGCGTCACGTCACCAGACCTCGATCTGCGGCGACAGCTCGACACCGAGCCGATCCCGCACCGCGGCCCGGACCTGCTCGACGAGGACTCGGATGTCGTCGCTCGAGCAGTGCGGGCCCGCGACGACGTAGTTGGCATGCGGACCATAGACCGCCGCGCCGCCGACCCGCAGGTCGCGGGCGCCCGCCTGGACGACGAGCGACTCGGCGGTGGTGCCGAGCGGGTCCTTGAACATCATCGCCACGGTTCGCGTGCCGCCGGGCTGCTCGGCCCGCCCGACGATCCACTGGCGCTGCATCCGCTTGGTGAGCAGTTCGGCCCCCTCCTCCTCGAGGTCCAGGCGACAGCCGAGCACGATGCAGTCGTCGAGGTTGCTCCACCGTGCCTGGAAGGCGACGTCCGGCGGGGACCGTCGCTCGACGGTGCCGTCGCCCAGCATGACCGTGACCTCGCGCACCCGCTGGCCGATGTCGCCCCCGCGGCCGCCGGCGTTTCCGACCAGCGCACCACCGATCGTCCCGGGCACGTCGACGAGCGTCTCGAGGCCGGCGAGGCCGGCCTGCACCGCAGCCGACACCACGTGCACGAGCTTCGCGCCGGCCCCGGCGACGATGCTCGGCCGGCGCACGTCGATGCCACAGAATGCCGGTGCCGAGAGCCTCACGATCATGCCGGCGAATCCGGCGGTGGGCACGAGCACGTTCGAGCCGCCGCCGAGGATCCGCAGCGGCACCGCCTCCGCCTGGCAGCGGCTCACGATCCGGGCCAGCGCGTCGGCATCAACGGGCTCACAGAAGTAGGCGGCGTCTCCACCGACACCCAGCCAGGTGTGATGCGACAGTGGCTCGGCGCGCGAAACGGCCACGCCCAGGTCGTCGAACGGCGTTTCATCGCTCGCCGCGGCCGTCCGGTGCGGCGTCCGCCCGCTCTGCTTCATCGCTCGTGCTTCCAGTCGCGCCCAGGCTCGTGCAGTTCGTCACAGGATCGCGCGATCCGGAACCGCACGACCACCGGGATTGTGCCGGAGCGGGGCCGCGCCCGTCCATTCCGCCGTCGAGTGATTCACGCGGCGTGCCGCCACGCATCGGCGAGGCCCGGGTCATGGGCCAGGCGCAGCCAGCCGTCGATCAGAGCCGCGAGCGGAACCCCCCGGTGGTCCGGCCCCCGGCCCCCCGCGGGCCCGTCGAGCACCAGCACGCAGTCCCGGCTCCCGAGGCTCGACATGAGCCGGTCGATGCGTGCGTAGGCGGCCAGGGCGGTCGCATCGCAGTCCTCGTCCACCATGCTCGGCGGGGCCACGAGACATTCGTCGCACCACCGCGACACCCGCCGCTCGAGTCCGCCCCGCCCCGCGACGGCCAGCGCGGTCGTCTCGGCGGCGAGCAGCACGAGCCGGCCGGGCGTGAGCCGACGCAGTCCGCCGAGCGTCGAGGCGAGCGCGTGCCCGCTGCTGGCGGCGTCGACGAACACCGGCACATCCTGGCCGCGATCCAGCCGCTCCATGCGTCCCGGCACCACGTCGGCCGCCTCGAGCGCATGGGCGATCGCCCGCGGCTCGAGCCCGTAGCGCAGGCCGACGGCCGCAGCCAGGAGCGCGTCGCGCGTGAACGACCGCAGCGGTGATGCGAGGGTGACGGGCACGGTGCGTCCACCCGTCGTCAGCATGAACGTCTGGCCGTCCCGACCGCGCTCGACGATGCGGCCGCGGATGTCGCATCGCGAGCGGAATCCCGCCGTGAGGCTCGTCGTCGCGGCCGCTCCGTCACACGACCTGGCTGCGGCCCGGCGGAGGAGCCTGTCGAGACGACCGTCGCCATCGGCGACGAGGCACCCGTCGGGAGCGAGCACGTCGAGGATCCGCGACTTGATCCGGCGGTAGGCGCGGGCCGTGCCGTGCAGGTCGAGGTGCGCCCGGGCGACGTTGGTCACGACGACCGTGTCGCAGGCGACGCCGGCGAGCGCGTGGCCGGCGAGCTGGCGACTCGACACCTCGAGCACCACGTGCGTGCAGCCCGAGTCGGCGAGCCGGGCGAGCGCCGCCGCGAGGCACGCCGGCTGCGCGAGGTCCGTCGCCATCGGCTCGCTCCCCTCGGGGCCGAGGCAGCCCACGTCGGAGAGCATGCCGACCGTCCCGACCTCGTCCATGAGCGCCGCCGCGGCGAGCCAGGCGGTCGTCGTCTTGCCGCTCGTGCCGGTGACGGCGATCACGCGCAGGCGACGTGCCGGGTCGCCCGCGAGCGCGTGCGAGAGCCGCGCGTGCGTCCACGTGCTGTCGGGCACGACACAGAGCGGCACGCCCGACGTCGGCACGACGCGTTCGGCGATCACCCCGGAGACACCACGGGACACCGCCCGGGCGACGGCATCGTGGCCATCACCGCGCTCCGTGAGCCGGGCGACGAACACGTCCCCGGGCCCGCACCGGGAGGCGACGTCCGTGATGCCGGTCGTCGCGATGTCATCGCAGCCGATGAAGCGGGCCCGCGGCACGATCGCCGCCACGGACACCGTCCTGCCTGCGGCCGATCGCTCCCGAAACCCCGAGTCGCCACCCCGCACCGTGTCTCGCATGTCGGCCTCCTGCCGGCGGCGGCCACGGGGAGCCCCGCGGGATCGCCTGTCTGATTCCGACCGCGCTCATCCATGAACACGGCCTTCGATCGAACGCGGATTGTCGATGGCACCGCGCGCCGGTCAAGATCGTCTTGCGACGCTTCCCGGCGGCACGCTCCACTCTGGGCACAGGGCCGGAACGCAGCCTGCCCTGCCTGCCAGAACCGCCCCGCCCACGCACGATTCGCGCCCCTCGATGCACGTCGTCTCCATCACCACCGCAGCCGATCGCCAGCGTGCTCGACGAGCATGGGCCGTGGCGTGGGTTGGAGGGGCGCCGGGCATCGAACTGGCCTGGTGCCGCGAGGCGACGGCCGGGCTCGTGCGTGTCAGCGATGTCGCCGTCCCCGAGTCGCCCGATCGCGATCCTCCTGACGGCGCGCGACTCCCGCAGCCGCGGACCGACGCGCGGACCGACGCGCGGATGGATCCTGGGGGAACG
>Ga0214923_10002892_pt1 | contig 22156 bp, 31 predicted proteins | sample LL1510_MetaG_FD_177993 | JGI IMG/M metagenome (GOLD analysis project Ga0214923, IMG submission 177993) | Freshwater microbial communities from Lake Lanier, Atlanta, Georgia, United States - LL-1510 | ecosystem: Environmental > Aquatic > Freshwater > Lake | place: USA: Georgia | collected...
GATCTACATCACCTGGTCGGGCAGCAAACCCGTAATGTGATGCTAAAATTGTCCAAGGTCTCAAAACAAAGTCAATAAACGATGTATTAGTTTCTCTAAAATCGATTGTCAATACTGGTGGTGCGCTATCCCTACCTCCTGCAATTACACCGGGTAAAAAACCTCTATTATTCTGTATTGTCGCAGTGTTAACTTCATATTGTTCCGGAGGTAATGTTATTGAATGAGCAAATAAACAACCGGCTACTTTTTGTAAAGGAAAACTTTTTAAAATATTAACTGCAGTAGATATATCATATCCTTTTTTACTACCATCATGTCTTTCGAGTCCCTGAATGACACTAGATCTAATAGCAGGCGGGTATCTATCTATTACAACAATCCATTGAGATGTTTTAGGAATCGCAGTAAACCACGATTCCATTTGTACTAGAAAATAATCTCTAGCGCTAACAATCGGAACACCGGGTATATTAAATCCAAAAAGATTAACCGCTTGAGGTGCTATTAAAGAATTAGTACCAGCACCTAATCCTGCAAAATTATCACCAATGGAATCTAGTGCACTGGTAAATGGGTTATTCACCTAATTATTTAGGCTTTTAATTAAATTAAGAGAGCTTTCTCCAATAGTGAAACGATACAGTAACAGTAAATTCAATAACATTACCAGTACCTTCAGCGATTGTATAGTTTAATGGGCCGACATTTCTTACTGAAACACCGACTAACTGATACTGAGCTACCTTATTTAGCTGGCTATCAAGCTGAACTAAATCAATAATAGCTGTCTGCTTTGGTGAAAAATAATTACCAGTTGAATTAGAATCATCAAAAATATCTGTTGACCATTGTTCAAATTTTTGACGGATTTGCGAATTAGCATCGGCATAAAATGTCATTTCGTAGCCTTCGCTGCCAGGGTACTCTACTGATCCGGGGACATTAAACTTTAAGCCCATGTAAGGTACTGGAACGTTAGTAATGTTTCTCCCAGGAAGACTAGCTGTCTTTACATAAACTAGATCGTTTTCATCAAACGTAACGGTGCTTGCACCGCCAGTGTTAATTGAGAGAACTCTAAAATTAAAGTCGCGAGCAAACTCTCTAGTTGTCGCTACTCTGTAAAAGTCTGTAATTAATTGATTTACGTCTGCCATAAAATTATTTATCTATTACGATACTATCTCCTGGAAGTTTGTACCTGTTCTAGTTGCGTAGAAGTTGCAAAGGATATACTCTGCAGCTCTTACTGGCTTAATATAGATATCAATTACAATTGTATTATCATCAATTACTGCGGGTGTATTGTTTCTTTCGTCGCAAATAATTAGATAATCATATATACCTTGTGTATTTTTAGCATTATCAAATATCGGAGTGATTGTATTGATAATCTGTGTACGTGTAAACAATGTATTAGGTTCAAATATAAAGTACTTTAATGTATCTCTTGTAGCAGTCTCAAGATTTAAGAACAATCTACGTACATTAATTCTATCAAAAGCGCTGGGCTTCTTTTGTAAAGTTTTTTGACCAAAAATTACAAAGCCTTCAGCAGGGAAAAACGCAACAGGGTTTAAATTAATCTTATAAAGCTGATCGCGCTGTTTTTGCTTAGGATAAAATCCGATATCAGATACTCCTGTTAGAACGCCTCTTGTAAATCCGGCTGGTGCATACCAGGGTTGGAAGTTACTATCAGTGCTTGCCATTGTGCCTGCTGCAAAGCCTGAGAAAGGAACCCAAACTTGCTGATTTGAAGCAATATCTGCTACTTTTGCAACATTAGCAAATGCTGTTGCGTAGCTTGAGTTAATTCCAGAGAATTGATTCTTTAGAGGCCAGTATATATCCTGAGAGAAGGTATGATTAGGGTTATCTAATGTCTTGACATTAGAGCCTTGTACAAAGATATTTGTTATTGCATCAGCAATAAAGAGATGGTCTTTGCGATTATTAGTCAACCCTATGAATTCATTTGCAACAGCATTGTATGTTGTTACAACTTCGGGTACTGAGACTGGGTTTTGTACTTTAAGCTGATTTAAAATTTCATCATAAGGTACTGTATCATCAAAATAACCGTTTGTTAGAGGGTTAAGTGAATTGACATATATTGTACCTAGCCCCGCCTCGACAGTGATATTAATAGGATAGAGATCAACATTATTAAGCTTTTCAAATGCTGTATTGAGCTTAGCAGGGACATTACCAATGGCTTTAGTAGCTAAATCTTGACTGCTAAAATCACCAAGTGCATATAATGCATTGGTATAGCCTAGATAGTTAGCAGCATCAAAGACGCTAGCTGAAGGAGCACCCATTCTTGTTTCATATTCTGCTGATGTTTCGCCATCAAGCGGGTTGATTGTAGCTTGAGTAAGGAAACGAACTTTCTTTGTTGGAACGCCATTTAAATCAAGCCAAGTATTTCCATTTTTATTTGAAATGGCAGGGTTAATTAAAATTGTTACGTTTGTTGATGCTGTGCTTGCTTGCTCCATAAAGAAGCTTACTGCGGGTCCGCCATTTGTGCTATTAATCTGTCTATTAGCATCAAATGAAGCTGTGTATCCTTCTTGTAAGACATAATCTAGAGCGATTGTATCGGGAGAAAATACTGATTGGCGAAGTTTAAATACGCCGAGCGTTACTGTATCATCAAATTGATTTGAGGAAATGTCGAAGCTAGGTATATTTTCAAGTACCTCGGAAACGCTTCCTTGTACACCGTTAGAAGATGCAGAAAGAGGAAAGTTTAATCTCACATCAGGAACCTGTACGTAATCTGTACCGTAAATTGCAGTATTATTTGAATTGACTGTGTATACGGCATTAACATCATTAAAAGGTGTAGCGGGGTTTAGATTTGTATTGTCAATTAAACCGAGATATGTGCCTTCAAATTTTGTATTGATTGTTGATTGTGATTTATTGAGGATAACTAATCCTGCTGCGCTAAGAGAAGCGACGTTTGAAAAATATCTTACGCTGTAAGTATCTTGACTCCAGTTAAAACCATCACCACGAAGAATTGAAAGGTATTCTTCTTGTGTGAGTTTTAAGTGTGTGGGAGTACCAAAGAAATATGTACTGTTTGGTTCATTGAGCTGTGAGTCAAGTGAACCGTCAGCATATGTTAAAACAGGATAAACTAGTGCGCTGTAATCATCAGATGTATCAATACCAGCATCAGCGCCATAAGGTAGTCTATATACTAAAACGTTAGCAGGTGTATTTAAAATAGCTTTAACGGTGTGGTAAAAATATCTTTCTGCAGCATTTGTTGGTGTTCCAAATATTTGTTCAAATTCTGACAGAGATGTAACACTAATTACTTCAGATGTAGGTCCTTTTGGTGCAAAACCAGGGATTAATACTGTGGTTGAAGGTGTTCCAGCTGCTCTTAACGAAAGATCTATTTCTTGAATCTCAACTCCGGGACTTTGGATTGTGCGTGCCATATAAAGTATTTATGTTTTTTTGGATAAAACTTTTTACTTTTTTATAAACTATCTGTCTGGTCTACCATTAAAACTTCTAATTGAGAGTAATTAAAGGAAAAGTTTGTTTCAATCTCACCTGCATCTCTATTATTAAAATCTATACCACCTAAAGCTGTTGGAAAGGCGTTAATATATTTAAATTCAATGGTTCTTTTATCATACTCATCTAAAGCAAATATAGAAAAATTAGCTCTATATTTAAAATAATCAGCATTAGCATTATTTGTTTTGTCGGGTACATTATCTCCTATAAGTTGTTCTTTATCAAAAGTACTGGTCTTTGCATTGTTGAGAATATCAAGCCATTTGTAGATTATCCAATAATTATTAAATCTATTATCTATTGTAAAGTTAACTGTAACGGTTTCATACGGTTCACGTGAATAGCTTGAGCTAACTAGTGTTTGGCCGCCATACCTAACATTAACTGGTGATATTTCTATAGTTGGAACAATAATTCCATAAACTGAAAATTGTAGAGAATCGGGAATAACTGTTTCATTAGATCTATTAAATTTGGTAGATATATCTTTTAAGCACTTAGGTAGATTTAAAATAAAAAGAAATTTATCTTTTCTACTTTTATTGAAAGGGCTTTGAGTGTAGTTAACCAAATTGGTCATATATTAATTTATTCTTCTCCACCCCATCGATTCTAGTTCTTGAATATCCTCATTTATATTTTGGTTTGCATGTCCTTGCATAACCACAGGCATTGGCTTCAATCCTTCATCGCCTAGTTTTTCATTTGTATAAATTGATGATGGGTTTAAGAAATGTTTAACCCCATAATCAAGCGATCTAACTTTAAGAGGTTTTTTATTATTGTCAAACTGCTCAATTTCAAAATGCCTTTCAGCGAGTTCATTTTCTAAAATCATTAAAGCCCATATCATGCTCATAACACGATCATCCCATACATCTGACCCTGGCTTAGCAGCCCAAGTACCGTTTGGATATCGTACAAAAGATTTTAATTCGCTAAGTGTCTTATAATCGCGAAGCTTGACAGCTTTAACCTCATTAACCCAATAACGCATATTCATAACACCTTTATATTTTGAATTTGTATGCGCTAAAACTCCAAGCTTATTAAAAACTGAACCTCCTATTTTAGGACCGTAGGAAACAATATTTTCATAAGAGTGAACCTTACGTAGACTATCTACTACTTGCGCTCCACAATTATTTCTTTCAATTAAAGCTAATGGTGAGCCCCAGTGATTTAAAATTTCATAAAGCTTTGCGGTAAAATTGTAGGGGCTAATAGTTTTGTTGTGATAAGTCGCGACTTGTTTTATTTCTCTCAAGTCAGTTAAATCAAATATCTGAATTACGCTTGCAGCTTCACCTACACCTTCACTTATGTCTACCCCTGCTACATAAATGTGATCTCTGTTTGGTTCTTCCCATAATAAATAATGCCCTTCATCAAAAACAAATTTTGGTTCAGTGCATTCTGCTTTCATTTCTTCAAATAATTTTTCATCTACTGCACTTTCACCTGTCTGTAAAAATACATTTCCAAATTCCTGGTCAAACGCATCTTTACTTCCTAAGGATCTAATTGTATCTTCTTTCCACTTTTCGTCTCTTCCGGGAAACTCCCACCAGTCTACCTTTTCAGCTTTCCATCCGTTTTGTTTTGTAGCGTCAACTTCCGTTGCTCCCGCATAAAGTTCATAAAAAAGATTGTCTGTACCGTTAGGGGTTGACGCAACAAATATTTTTGACTTTTTAGATGATGAAATAATTGGATACACTGATCTCCAAAATTCTTGTACCATATGATTGTCAATAAACGCAAGCTCGTCCAAAATTAATACATTACAGCTATCGCCTCTACCAGCGTCACTGCTTGTCGTCGAAATACCAATGCTTGATCCATTACCTAACGCCATTGATGTTTTACCATATTCTATAGTTCCTGGTTTGAGGTAGTTAGGTAGTTTCTCATAAGCTAAACGCACTCTCTTAAAAATGTTAATTGCTGTTTGCTCTTTATTTGCTACAATTAATATTCTTTGATCTTCGAAAAAACATGCAATCCATAATGCATATATTGTCATAAGAGTAGTTTTACCTATTTGACGAGAAGCTAATAAGCAAACAAATCGATGATCTCTTAAGCTTCTTAAAATTCTTTTTTGATATGAATGAAGTTTAATTTTTTCTTTACCTCGTTCTAGATTAATAATATAAAAGAAATTTTCAGCAAAATATAATATATTTTTTCTGCTTTTTGCTATATCATCTACCCATTCAGGATGGGCTTCATAATCAAATACAGCATCAGAAGTAGGAAGGTTTTGATTACCTAAATAAAATTGTTTTTCTTGTTTTTTAGGCATATAGCTATTAAATACTTAATATGAACCAGTCTAGAACGCTAGTAGAAATGGGCGACTTTTATGAAAAGAGCGTCATTGAAGAAAAGAAGTCTATATTTCCTCCTAAAGATTCATTTAAGCTAGCAACAGACAAAAAGCCCGTAGAAGCACAAGCAGATAAAAAGGCTTTTATTAATAAAAACTCCGGTCCTGAGAATGCAGAAGGCGTAAAACCTATTATAGATCCTAAAAATCCTGCTACCGTAAAGAAGGCAAATTTCTTTGAACCTCAAAAATTCTCACAAAACCTTGAAAAAACAGAAGTTCAAACAATAAATAATTTTATGAGCAAATCTATTTTTGACAAACTATATGAGGACGTAATGTCCGGCGCTCCAGAGGATCTGGAAGCCAAGGATGCCGAAGCACTCGGTCTTCCTGGTGAAACAGAAGGTGGAGCCGATGAAGAAGTTACATTCACCCTACCTCGTGATGTAGCAGAAAAGCTTTGTGATGTTCTTAAGGCCGCTATTGGTGGCGAAGAAGATCATGGCGAAGAAGAAGTCGGTGGCGAAGAAGAAGGCGCCGGTGACGATATGGGCGCTAGCGATGAAATGAACGAAGAAAAAGATAAGAAGAAGAAAGAAGAAGCCAAAGACGAAGACGCCGAAGAAAAAGAAGAAGATGACGAAGACGCAGAAGGCGTTGCCAAAGAAGCTACAGAATTAAAAGAGCTTCCCGCTTCAGCCGGCCAGTCCCTACAGAAGAAGGATAACAAGGTTGGTGATACAACCAAGAGCCTCGCTTCAAAGGGCCCTGGTGATGGAAAAACAACTGATAAGGTTGGAAACGACGGTGAAAAAGGTCATGCCCTAGTAGGTGGTGGTGTAAAAGGTGCCTCCACACTACAGAGCAAGAGCAATAAAGTTGCTTCCAATACCTCAAAGGTTGGCCAGTATCTAGCTGGAATGAAGTAAAAACAAAGTCAAAAATAGTAAAAATTAGGGCCTAAGTAAAATTAGGCCCTTTTTTTTGCTTAAATATCTATATGACGTTCAAAGACTATTTTGGCAAAAAATCCGTTACAGGTAATAACATAGAGACTAAAAAACGTCATATGCACCCTGTAGTTAGAGATGCTTCCTCACATCCTAAGCATCCAGGTAGAACAGTACCTCACATGCATAGAGCTAAAGTAGAAAATTCTAAAGTAGCTAGATTGAAAAAAACTAAAGGTAGATTTACTTTAAATAATCAAGAATTAGCAGAAATACAGCAAATGTATAATGTACAGTTAGATAGAGAAAAACCTAAAGCGCTAGGTAATACAGGAATTATTCTTAGATATGATCCTGTTTTAAATGCTGCTATATTGGAGAGAAATGAGTAACGAATACTATACAGGTAATCCAGAGCCAAAAGTATATCCTTTTACTTTTGAAGATAATACATGCTTTAGATATTCAGATAAAGCAAATAATTCTTGTGAAAGAAATATTATTTCTAACTATTGGAGAGAACAGATTAATCTTTATGGAATAAAAGTAGGGTATATAGTCAATAATTCAACTTTAAGTGGTGCAGATATGCTTTATGGTGAGCACCCAACGCAAGCTTATTCGCCTCCAAAAGATTTAATAATAGCTATTAACTTACAAGAAAATGCATTAATGTTAAGTAAATTCGGGTTAGTATCAGATGATGAGGTTACTGCATTTGTACACATTAGTGCGTTTTATGAAGCATTTGGATTTGGAGCAGAACCTAAATCCGGTGATTTATTTCAGATGACTGAGTATGGGAGTGATAGACCGGGTGGTAGAAACGGTAACATATATGAAATAACACAACGTCTAGATCAAGACATAGCACAAATTAATCCATTAGCAGGGCATTATGTTTGGCTTTTAAAAGCTAAGAGGTTTGAATATTCTTTTGAACCGGGTGTTACACCGGAAGCTCAAAACCAACAAATATTTGACGATACTAAAAACACAACTGTATCTGGAGCAGATAAAAATTACGATTACAGCGTAGATGAAGCTTCAAAAGAAGTTTTTGATTATACTAAAACAGATTATTCTAATGTATATGGTGGTTATCTTTAATCTTCTAAAATAGGCTCTTCTTTGTAATAATTAGGTAGTATTTCTTTTTTAATTTTTGCTATTAAATTATCCGCTTCGTTACAAGAATTAAATTCTATTTCTAGTTTAGTGCGATCATTAACACACGCAAACGTATAAACAAACTTATCTTCTTTTCTAGAAATACGAAGAAGAGTATAAGTCAATCCAACTTTAAACCTTCTATCTGGGCTTAAATTAGATTTAGCGTTAGGTGCTATGACAAAACTGGTTCCGGTGATGTAGTGCATTCTTCTTTAAACCTATTTAACGGTATCTTAATATTTAATTCATTTTCTAAAACTTCATCTATCATTGATTCGTATCTCTCTGCAACATATTTTTGAAAAGATAATGGCTTAATCCAATCAACATCGTTTTTATTAAGGTCAACCTTGAACCTTTCTGCTCCTCTAGACACTACATCTAAAGCTTCTAAAAGACACAGCCATCTAGCATATTCACTGCATTTTAGCTTGTGAGCTTTTTGTTTAGTTTCAACCGTTATATATTTTTTTAAGTGTTCCGATGACATATCCTAGAATAATAAGGGTAATATCTTTGACGTCAAGTAAATTCTTTTCTTTATTTAAAGAAGCAATTAAATTGTATAGATTCTCAAAACAATTACTGTTATTTAAAATAATTTGCTTGGTGGAGGCGGCAACTTTATCTCTAACATCACCAGGTATATCGCTTTTAACAATGCTTTGATTAAGAGCTTCATTTATTACATTTAAAAATCCTTTTATAATATGTTTATCTGAAGTGGTATTAGCATTAATATAGGCTAAGCCGGTTTCAAAACTAGCTAACTGGGCAATAGATATATTTTTCTTTACTAGTAAAATAATTTCATCTAAAGGAAGTTCTTGAGTAGCTGGTTTAGTTGAAAGCGATGTAGGTAATACATCGTTAGTTATTGCTTGAATACTCTCAGGTAGTTGCATCGGGAATACTTAGTTTAGGTAATTCTGTAGACACTAGCGGCTCAGTTACAATAGCTGTATCTGCGGTAATAATAACAGATACACTCTTACCGCAGTCACCGCATTTATAGTAGTTGGATGTGTTAAGCCTGATAGGAACGATATCTAAGTGCTTTTTAAAACAAGGGCATTTAACTTCTAATCCTTGATAAGAAAATTCTTTAATGCGTTCGTTTTCTAATTTTTTATTTTTTAAAGCGACTACAGCATTTAAAATATTAACAAAACCATAATAAATTCCGTATTGAATAGCAATACCAGCACCTACACCTAGAAAGAAATTTACCCCAAACGCTGAAAACAATGCGCCTGATAGTAACGCACCAAGAGATAAAGGTATAATCTGCTTTAAAAGATTCTGTATCACCTTATTATTATAATTTATTTCTCTTTTTTATCAACAGGTTTTTTAACAACCGGGACGGAAGTATTCGAATATATACTTTCTATTATTTTGACTATATGCTGTAGTTTTTTAAGAACTTCTACTACTTTTTGTCTGCCTTCATCGCTTTTTTGAATAAGCGGGTTTTTTAAGGCTAATTTAAAAATAGTAATAGAATTTGTCGCATTCATGTATAGTTCACCTAATTGCTCAATTACATTAGGAAGCGGATAAGGCATTGGAATACTTGCTTTAGTGTAATTCGGGTGTTGACTTGTATTAGTTCTGTCGAATAGGTCTTTTAATGTAACCTTTTGGGCAGCAAGATCTCTAGAAGCAATGCCAGAAACCCATTTATTATAATTCATTACATCTTCAAATAACACCTTTTTCACTAAATTATTTATGCATCCTTTAATAAATATTAATATATGAATTTATTTGAGCGTCGTTTTAATATGGTCCTTGAAGCCGATGCAGCTCCGGCACCAGCAGCTGATGCGCAAGCCGCTGCTCCTCAATCAGATAAAGAAGCAATGGCACAGACTTTGACCTCAGCTAAGCCAGAAGATTTTGATATTCAGGGTAGAGAAACAGTTCAAGATCATAGAAAAGTAGAACAAATTACAAAACTTAAAGAATGGGTCGGTCAAATAGATCAATTTATTAAGTTTCTAAATGGAACAGAAGCGACATCAGTACAGGTCCAATTACATGCTGCTCCATGCGATTCAATTTTTGAAGATATAGCTAGAAGTGAAAAGAAAAAGATTTCAAGACTAGCAGCAGAATTAAGCTCCCTTAGTGAATCGTTGAAGGGCTATTTAATTTCAGCTAACGACAGATAATACTCATTAAAAGACTAGCTTTTAATCCCTCGTGTGAATTTTCTATAAAAAATTTAGGATCTATACTATCTAGTTTTTTATCAATACAGTAATCATTTATATCTTTATACTTTTTACCCAGGTTTTCAGGCCATATAAAAACAGTTTCACCGCTTTCTATTAATTTAGAAGTCTTAGCTCTACTAGCACTATCCTTCCACTGACTATCTAGCACCCATATTTTTTTATGAAACTTAAAAGATAATAATTGCTGCTCTTGAATAGGCGAAAATGTATTGCTACTATTTTCTTGAATACCTGCTACTGCTGTTCCATTTTGTACAAAAAACGAATCAATAGGGCCTTCAAAAATAAAAATATAATCTAAATTAGAAGATATTTTATTTACATTATAAAGAGATTTTTCGCCGTTTATTTTACTCAAATATTTTGGATATAGTTTTGCATCACTATCATAAATGAGTCTAGACTGATAGAAGATAATGTCGTTTGATTCATTATAAAAGGGTATAATTATCCTGTTTTTATGTGTTTTATCTTTTAATGATACCCAGAGTGTATCGGGCCTATTAATCGCCGTATCAATACGTCTAGACTTAACAAGCTTTAATGCATCAGAAATAACTTCATTATTGTTAAAATAATCTTTTTGATTGTTGTCAAAAATATTGATACTATCTAACGGTAGCTTCTCGACCTTAATTGTTTTTACTGGCTCTTTGTTATTCTCACTAAGAACTTCTAACGGTATAATATCGAATGATTGCGCTTCTTTAAGTATCTCGTTAAAACTAAGACCGGATACTTCTTGTATCCACTTAATAGTATCAGAATACCATCCACAATTATGGCAACATATCTTATTATCGTCAACTAAATAGTAGCAGCGCTTTTTCTTGCCCCATGAGTTACCCTCTCTGCAAACAGGGCAACACGCGACGTATGTATTGCTTAGCTTTTTAAATTTTGGAAAGCCAGCATACTGATAAAATTTTTGCAGAGTATATTCGACAGGAACTAACACAAATTAAGTATAACAAAAAATATAAAAAAAACCAGGCTATTCTGCTTTAGGCTCGTTGGGGTTAATGTCTTTGACAGATACTAATCCCTTTCTAATAAATGTACCGGATGCTGGGTCGATGTAATGTGCTTCCGTAATTTCCTTATTACCTTTAATATAAGTCTTAAGAATAGGACGAACAGGCTGTCCGCTAATTGGCGATGTAATAGGTCTAGGTGATATAATGTCCATAAAGATATTTATTAAACTACCTTGTTCTTCAAGTACTGTTTTTTACAGGTTGAATAGACATCCGATGGCAGCTTTTCAACAATATCGACTATTTTATTGTTAAGGCCGAATTCAAACTTATCTGTAGGTACTTCTCTAATTATCATGTCTGGTAAAGCTAGAAAATTAAAATTTTCATTTACTTTTTCCATGTATACAAGAAGCTCTCCTAGGTACTTACCGCCGGTAACCGCGTAAAGATATCTTTTTTTAGGATGCTTAAACCAACCCATAACTTGTACTCAATATGTTAGCGCATTTATCTAAAGAAATATTAACATCAGGAAGGCTTAATCCCATAGATGCAATTTTTTCTGTAGATAAAACGCAATTAGATCTATTGGCTTTAAGATTTAAATTTTCTATGTCTACAAACTTCCAATTCTTGTTTATTAAATTATTTTTAGCTAAAATACTAGTAATTTCTTCTGCATCTAAAGCACCTGGATTAGTTACGTTATAAATTCCAGGATCAGATTTATATAAATGGCGTTTAATAAATTCATTTATAAAAAAAGATAAATCGTCAATTGATGTTAAGCTATTTTTAAATTTAACCAGATTATCATAATTTAAAAGTTTAACTAACAAATTACGAGAAGAGTTGTAGCTACAAAAAGGCATTCTTATTCTTAAAGTTGTAGTAATATTATTTTGAATTAATTTTTCTGCAATGTGCTTGCATTTAGAATAAAAACTGCTTTGCGAATTAAAGAACCCAAAGTTAGGTTCATCTTCTTCTGTAAACTCTTTTTCGTACCCCGTATATATGCAGCCGCTGCTTATATTAATTAACCAGCATTTATTTTTGCTACAAAAATTACTAAGATATACCGGTAACCCGACATTATATTCAAAGCATTCAGCTTTTTTAAGCTCACACTGATCTACATTAGGTATGCCAGTAAACCCAGAACAATTAATAATAATATTTTCAGAATATGTGCCGTCATAAAAATGACCTGTTTCTCTTATAAATTTTTTTAATTTAATTTCATCAAAATAATCTACACGTTCCCTTGAAATATTGTACAGGTTTATGCTGTTATCTGAATTATGTTCTTTTAAAAAATTATAAAGATGAGTACCTATAAAACCGCGTCCTAAAATAATAATATTAGTCACAACAACTTATTTTAAGATATAAAAGATTAATCTCCAGGCTGATCTTTTTGATTATTAAAAATAAATTTGTTGACTAAAGTGCCAAGCGAATCAGCTTCTTGCTGATTATGAGCGGAAATCATGCTAATTGGCTCGCCATTAAAATTATAGCCTAGTAAAATAAAACTATTTAAATATTCTAAAATCTGACTATTAAGAACATCTAAATCTTGTTTATTATTTGCTTTTTCTTTTAACTGCTCTCTAAGAAAAGAAACTAAAGCATTGTGCGTGAGCTCTTTAACTTCCTTATTTGCATTAGGATCAAAAGAATCTTTAAGCTTGTTGTCCTTGGATGATTTTTTGTCTTTCATCATTATTATTTAGTCTCCTTGACAGAAATCTATCTCTTCCTTGGTAGTTGGTATTATTAGAAACACCGTGTCTAATGAGATAATCAATAATAACTTCAATGCTATCTGTTTTAATAAAGAAATTTTTTGGTATCTTCCTACCACCGTCGTCAATCTCAAACAATATTTCATTTAAGTTATCTTTATTAGCATAACATGTGATAAAAACAGATGCTTCGCTAGGATTAACCATTACGGTCCACTGACGTGGGTCTGCTTTATTGAAAATAGCAAATAGCTTTATAACGATAAACCCGTTATCGCGTAACCTCTTTATAAAGTAACTAGGTGTGCGTAATTTATTTTTGCTCATTAGTTTGCTAATGCTGAAATAACAAATTTAAATGATGTATTGTCTAAGTTGAGATCCAGAGTTACAACACCCATCTTTGTTATTAATTTAGATTTTAGTTCTTTGCATCTCATAGAAGAAATTATTCTAAATATCTCAAAGTTCAAGGGTATAGCAAGAGCAAACTGAGTACCTTTATAGTCTTGTGCTATTTCAATGCCATAAGAATCAATATTAGGTCTTGTTTTGTCGGTCAACTCGCCAAATACTTTGACATCTTTTACACTAAGATAAATTTTGTTTGTCTCTGTACTTATTGTACTTCCTTTTACTAGACTCAATACAGAGGCGTAAGGTAAAGTAAACTCCCCGTCAAACTGTAGTTCCTTTAATTTATCTAAATTTAGTTTAGGTGTGGTAAGAATATTATCATCATATAAATGGTATTTAAATCTTAATTGAGATGCGTTATATCCAATAAAATTAGGTCCTATATCAAGCTCTAGCGTGTCACCCTCAATACAGCTTACAACTCTATGTAGTTTTTTGAGATCAGGTATATTTAAAGTAGCATCACAGTCTACAGCATCATCTTCATAAACGGCATTAACAATAATTGTATTATCGCTTGTAGCTAAGAGCGAGGTAATTTTACCTTTAGATACTCTTACAACAGCACTATCTGCTACTTTACTTAATAACGATAAAAAGTTATTTAAAAATGCATCTTTTTTAGTAATTTTTAGCTGCATTCAATTATATTAACTATAGTTTATTAATAATCAATCTTTAAAAGTAGCTAAAAGCTTATCAACTTTTTTATCTAGAGAATCTAGCTTATCAAAAATTAATTTAGCGTAATTACAATTATTAAAATCAAATTCTAATTGATTAGGGTCGTTATAAGGTACTTGCTGTGCTGGTTGTTGCACCATTTGCACAGGCTGTTGAGCTCCAACATTAATACCTGCGTTTACTACTGTAGCAACCGGTGGGGTGTTATTCGAAGGTATCGATTTAACTAGCTGAACCGGATCGATAACCATACCTTTTAAAGAAGCAGATCTAGAAATTAAATTTTGATCTAGTTCTTTAAGATCACCAGTAAGATGCTGCCCCATAAACTGCAACAGCGCTAGCCGTTGCTCGTCAGGAGTTAACTGCTTAAATGTTTCCATTATAGATCTTTGAGAAGTTCATTAATAGAACTATCTTCATCGTCTGTCTTGGTAGCTTTAGGTGTTACTTTCTTAGCAACACTGACAGACGGTACTGGAGCGCTTGTCACAGCTTCAGTAGTCTCAACATCATTACCCTCAATGCCATGATAATGTGTATCTAAAAGCTCTTTGAGCTCATCGTAAGACTTGACAGTAACATATGACTCTAGATCAAATGCACTCTTATAGATCTTATCATAAGAATCCTCATCTAGACCCTCGATTTCCTTCGGTGTAGAGAATTTAGATGAAACGTATGTAGGATAATCACCCTGCTTCTCTACCTTAATACGAAGATTGCAGCCCTTAGGCGACAAATCAAAAATACGAGGACCGAGCTCTGCTGACTCTTCACCCTCTATAGCATCCATAAGGATCTTATGAAGCTGTCTACCAAATCTTAGAAGCTTAACCTTACCATTGTTATCCTGATTAACGGGGTCGTTAACAACATATACATTTACCAACCAATTTTCACGACGCTTAATAGCAAGGGCCTTTTCTTTTTCTTTATCAGTACCGTTACGAAGAATGCGATAACGCTCCTCGGCAATAGGATCACGCTGATTCCATGTAGTTGGGCTAATTGCAGTTACTAGCTGACCGGTAGTAGTACTATTCCAGCCATAAGAATAGTAATGAAAAAACGTCTTAGCCGGGTCTTTAATATTAGGAAGAAGTCTAACAATATACGTATTGCCTACTTCACACTTTAAATAGTCCTTAACTTTGTTACTTGTATTTTCGTTATTTTTAGTCAAAGCACCCTTAATGCTTTCAAACATCGATGTGGTAAATGTACTCATAGTTAAAATAATAAATGATTATAGAAATTAATCAACTGTTATTTTTATATTTCTCACTTATAAGTTGTAATCCGTTGTTAACTAATGCTAAAGCCTTGTTAGAGTTTAATAATTTTGTTTTGAATGTAGAAAGATTATTAAAAAACTCTTCTCCAAGAATAAACTTTATAATTTCTGCGTCTCTTGCTTTGAAGACTTTTTCAAAATTAACATAGCCTAATAACACGTATATGTTAACTTTATGTTCTTTTAAATGAATAACAAAACTATATTCATTGTTAGTCTTATGGTAAATGTAATTAATGGGGTCGATGCGTTTTTCTCTGCAAAAATTTAAAATATATCTTAACGACTCTTTAATACTTAAGAGCTGATCATTACTGTCTGGCTCTGCAAAAATAATTTTTTTATTGTAAAGAGTGTAAGATTTTGTAGCTTTTAAAGATGTATAGTAGTTCAAATCAAAATAAGTTTCGTCAGGGTATAATGAATAGGGTGCAAAAAAATAATCTTCCATTTTTATATGAGGAAACTTTTTAAAAAAAATAGCGAGTTTTCTCACTTGCATCATTTTTGTAGCATCAAAATCTTCAAAGTTCTTCCTATATTTAAAAGGAAGCTTATTTTTAGATCTTGAGACTTTTAAAAATGTATTGTAAATTTGTTTTTCTTGAAAAGTCATTAATCACAGCAAATGGCGCCATTTATTTCTAGCCATTTCTTTTTTGATCTTCTTTAAAGCGCTTGGTTTATAATACCTTCTCTTTAATCTAACCTCATCTAACACTCCTGAGTTTAAAAACTCTCTGTTAAATTTGTTATACATTTTTTCAAAGTACGCTTTATCAGTGCACTTTTTTATATCCAATTTTACTTCTACGTTAGGTGGTCTCATAAATTATTTTTTAATGTTGTTTAAGAATTTCATTATATACTTACTTTTATAAAGGCTAGAGTCAAACTGTAAGAAAAATTTTACTGCAGTAAAATCATTTTTAAGATCACAGTATTCTATAAAAAATTCACGCACAGGCTTTTCCTTTAAAAGGTAAATAAAAACATTGGCTAGATTTAATTTCTTTGTATGGATAAGTGTAATAAACGAACAGAATGATAAAAACAGGTGGTTCTGTTCAAAGTCTGTTATTTGTTCGGCGGGGTCAAATCCTTTCACAGTCATGTCTAATTATTGACTGTTTAATATAAATCCATCTAATTCAATGATAGTTTGGTTAGTGTATTAATTGACGAAGTGCTAGCAGCAGTATCGTTAAAATGCTCATCTTCTGTTATTGTCAACGTTGTATAATCAATTCTCATACTACAATGGCCAAAATTAGGTCCGAATCTATTCTTCATAAACCCCATTTTAATAACACCAAGCTCTTTATCGGTATCTTCTTGCCAAATACTTAAAATTACGTCACCTGTCATTGCCAAGCCCATACTTTCAGATATTGTCTTCAATCCTGGATCAGTTATTTCATAACCATCTCTATTTAACTGAGTAGCAGAAACGATTGGGCAATTAAAGTTATACGACAAAGCTCTTAATTGTTCTGTGCAAACCTTAATACGCTCATAACTCGTTTCGCCAGTAGTCGACATTAATAGGTTGACATAATCTAAAACTATTGCGTCTATCTTAATACCTTTTTGTACAAGCTTTTTAATAAACCCCTTTAAATGACTGACTGTTATTGATGCTGGAGGAAATTCTTTAATAATAATTTTAGCAGAAGGGTTTTCGACGCAATACTCTGTTATTTGATTTTTAAGAGTATCAGATTCTATCTTAAGCTGGCTTAAAGGAATTTTAGAAACGCTAGAACAAAGGCGTTTAGCATAAATCATTTCAGGCATTTCTAAAGATACTAGCAATACAGTCTTACCTTGACTTGCAAGATTAATAGCGACATTACCTAAAAATATACTCTTTCCAATATTTGTTTCTCCTGCAAACAAATACAAAGCTCTACCATCTTCTAACAACCCACCGCCAATCTTTTCATCTAACCATTTCCATTTAGTAGAAATATATTTTTCAGTAGCATTGAGATCGGTTATAACTTTATCAATATCTCCATATAGATCTAGTCCTGTATCAGTTGTAAGGGATATATTACAAGCTTTTTCAAATTTTTCTAAAATTTTCGAAGTATCAACTGAACTCTTATTAATATCGTCTACCGTTTCCATCATAGTGTAGTAGACGGCTTTTTCTTTTAAGAACTTTTCTGTATTTGTTGTTAGTTCATCGGTATTGAGATTTTTATCTATTCCATTAAACAGCGTAACAACATTTTTAAATGAATTTTTTAACTCATCTGTAGTAAGATATGTCTTAACTTCTGTTATGGTTGGTTTAGTGCCGCGCTTATTATAAAATTCTGTAATAATTTCAAAAACAACCTTAATATCTTTATTTTTAAAATAAATAGGTTTTATAGAATCTATAATAGATGCAAGGTATATTTCGTCGGTAAGACTTTTAAAAGCAATTACGGTTTCAAAATAGTCCAGATCTAATTTAGACATATTTTAATTATATACTATACTTCAGATACTACTACTGTATTCAGATAAAAACTTCTCCTGGCTAGATGTAAATCTTTCGTCGTTTACATTTAGCAAACCAGGGGAAGCATGCATTACCCAAATAGGGGCTACACCTAATTTTAATCGCTTATTGTTAGCGTCTATACTACTCGCTATGTCATAGTGATGAAATTCGTAATTTTCATTAAATCTCCATTTAACTGAGTTAACTTTTCTTACATCGATAGATAAAAACAGCCCGTCGAGTATAGCCACTCTTGAGGGAGCTGGACCAAAATTAGTAACCATTATCTGATCTTTACTGCAGGGATGCGCTACTGCTCCTCTAAGATTACCACTATTAAACCCACCGCACATTAAATGCCATAACGCTGGTGCTTTTATAGTAGGATTAATACCGCCTGCTAGCCCCACTATATCATAAGCAATGTGAGCTCTTTGAATTTTTTCAGCAATTCTTAAATCATCAAGAAACACATCGTCATGTACAAATATAACATAATCAAAATCTTTCCCTTTTGAATTTAAAAATTCGTTATAACATTTACTTAACCCTAGTGTATTATTTTCTTTGTAATGAAAAGTAATGGAAGGGTCAAGTAATAACGGCTGAATGCTTTTGTTTAAAAAAGTAGATCCTATATCTCCTCTAGTTACTGAATATATTGCAATTTTCATGTAAAGAATGGTGAGTTTTTCTTAAAACGACCTACACTTGTTATGCCTTCTTTTGTTAACAAGTACAACAGCCCTTCTTCTAATTCAACGTACCCATCTTCTTTTAGCGAAGAAAACGAATTGTTTAAAAAATCAGCATAAAGAGTACTGCCTGATCGCGCTAGGTATATATTATTAGTCTGTTGATGAAAAATCCATAATCCAAATGTACCTTTCAAGGAAGAAAGTGCTTTAACTATAGAAGCTATTTCATCATCACTATCTTTATAATATAGTTCAATTAAAGGCGCTATAACTGATGAATCTACAATATTGTAAGTTTTTTTACCTACTAGCTTTTTAAGCTCTTTATCGTTCGTAAGAACGCCATTATGTGCTATTATCCAGTCTCTGCATTGGAAGGGGTGGGAGGTGTCTTTACTATAAGTTCTTTGAGCAGACGTAGGCGCTTGTGTGTGTCCAAGATAGTATTGAAAATCGTTTATCTTCTTTTTTTTCTTCTCGTATTCGATTACAAGTGAATTAGATAAAGGTGCTATGCCTTGACTCTTTAAAATAGCGTGTAACTTATTGTCAACCAATAGGCCGCCATAAGAAAATGTCCCTCTTTTCTTATTAGACTTGTAGAGCTTCATGTATGATGAAAACTCTTTAGAACCAAATATGCCGCAAATAGTTATTACCTCCTATTTATTATAATAAAAAGAATAAATATTTCAACATGAATAAGGATTGTAAGTATATATTTGAAGCATATACCTCTAGAAAAAAGATAGTTTCAGAAGCACCTATATACGCTGACGACTTAGGATATACAGGGGATATCGAAAAAGCACCTGGCGGTGGCTATGGAATTGGCAAAGCTGCAGCAAGGGAAGGTAAATCTAAGACAGAAATTGGTAATAAAATTTTAGAACTAGTAAGAACAAAACTATTTAAACCTGCTGCTCATACAGTAGATGGTAAAGAATATCAATTATATTACCCGGGTAGTAAGATGAAATTTAGAGCAGAATTAGAAGCGTTAATCAAAAAAGAGCTTAACTTAGGTGGAACAGAGGCAAGATATACTGCAAGAGTAGTAGATAACTTATTAAATGTATTGAGAGTTGATGTAGAAGGTGGTGCCGCTGCAAACCCTTCGCAAGTTAAAAAAGCTGTAGCTGCTGGGGTTGAGGGTAAGTCTATTGCTTCTGGTGAACCTGCAGGGCCAGAGGCTGTTCCTGCTACACCAGCAGCTCCTGCTCCAAATTCATTTGTAAAAACTTTTGCTAAGTTTATTCCTGAATATGCAAGGATTTTTGCAGAGCTTCCAGATGAAGTTACTATTAATCATGGCGAAGATTTTTATGATTCTAAAGAATTTAAGCAAGAAGTTGTAGATGCTATTACAAAAGTCTATGATGAAAATAAAGCGAAGGATAAGGAGTATGTAACAGATTTTATTGATTCGGTAAAATATAAAAACGGGTATATACCTTCTGCAGAAGCTAAGGAAAAAGAAGGTGAAGGTACTGGTGAAGCGCCTATAGTAGATGAATATCCTGAAGATGATGATGTAACAGGAGAGCTGAGATCAATGGGAGCAATTGGTGGGCGACGCGGATATGATGCAGGTGGATTTAGTTACGGAGACTAAACATATTTTTTAAGTTTTTGAAAAAACTGTTCCCAAGGATATAATTTTGGTTCATCTTTAAGTTGAATTCTGCCTAGTTGGTTATCATTAAGTTTATACTTTTTTTCTCTATATTTCACATTAAAGGCGCTATATTTTTCAGGTGTACCTACGGGGTCAATAAGATCTAATTTAATACTAGATGTTAAGTGTCTAAGAGTTTTAATATTAAATGTGGGTACTTTTTTATTCATATTTCTAACATATTTGGAATACATATCATTATCTTCTTCCCCAAACCCTAAAAATCTTTCGTCAAAGTAATTCATTTTAAAAGCGAAGCTTTTTTTAATTAAAAAATGAGGCCAGTTGTTATTAATCAAAATTAAATCTTCTAATTGTTTTAATGCTTCTTCAATTTCTATAAATATGTTGCCTGTAAAATCTACATCATCATTCAAAACAAGTAAATTTTCAGTTTTAGAGTGTATTATAAGAGTGTTCCATAATTTAGCGCACCCTCGCATTTCTGAAAAATAAACTGGAAGAATATTTTTATAACTACTAAAAAAATTAAGCGATTCTACTCTGTATGTTTCATCAAAACTACTGTTATTTGGCCCATTTACTGTAACAATAATTTCTGTATCGGTATGCTGTCTAATTTTGCTAATTAGGTTTTTTAAAAGTGAAAATCTCCTATCAAATGTAGTTATACCTATTGTATATGGTATAGAGCTCATATTGATTTACAATGATATTTACTCCATGGTATATCAGTTCTTTTGTATTTAAGCGGGTCAATATAACCTGATTCTAAAAATCCTTGTATACGCAGTGAACAGGCTGTACATTCACCACAAGCCTGTTCTTCACCTTCGTAGCAGGTCCAAGTCTGACTAAAATTTACCCCGAGTTTAACACCGAGTTTAATGATTTCTTCTTTAGATTTGTCAATTAGCGGGGCCTGAACGGTAATTCTGTTTCTCCTATTAAGGGCTGATACTTTATTAATTTGCTCAAGAAATTCTTCACTCCCATCCCAAAACCCTGCAACGCTATCAGCCTGTGCAGCTCCATGAAAAACAGTACTAGCACCGTAGTTTTCTGCTATAGCGAGTGAAATGCTAAGTAACATTAGGTTTCTGTACGGTACATAGTTTACTGTCTGTGGATCACCCATCACATCTTTTGCTTTAGCAACTGCAATCTTATTATTAAGAAGTGAAGAGACTTGACAAATATCCCTAAAAAACGGTAATTTTATGTGTAAACTGTCAACCGGCATATCAAGCGATTCAATCTGAAACGCTGCACAGTTTATTTCTTTATCACGGTGCTTTTGACCATAATCATAGTTAACCGTAATTATTCTATCATATCTGCTTGCAGCTAGGTGTAGTAGTACGGAACTGTCCATCCCCCCTGAGATAGGGACTACTGCTTTACTCGACAGGTTCTTCTTCTGTTTGCGCTTCATTGACATTGTATTTGTATTCCTCTGCTAAGCGCTTGTCGAGTTCTGGAATAATAAACTCCTCGTAGAAAGCGGGGTCTTTAGCAAAAGTCTTTGCATAACCCAGTTTATCACCCTTCTTATACTTACCACTAGTAACACCAACAGTATATGTAGCTCCATTTTGTTCAACGATGCCTCTCGCTGATGCCATACCAAGAAGTCCGCTGTACTTGTTAAGCCCGGTCTTAAAAGAAAGATACATTTCTGTCTCTAAAAACGGAGGTAAAAAGCGATTCTTTACAGTTAATGCACGAAGTGTCGTACCACTGTATTTATTAGCTTCTGCAAGCTTCTTGTCTTCAGCATCCATAGAATCGCCTTCGCCTTCCTTCTCGTGACGCTTAGCTAGCTGTACTAAAATACTAGCCATATATACCGGTCCAGAACCACCAGCTTGATTCTTTACAAGACTAGGAAACATTGCAGCTGGATCATCGTAGGTATGATTAGTAAAGAGAATTGTAAC
>Ga0214923_10002894_pt1 | contig 22151 bp, 19 predicted proteins | sample LL1510_MetaG_FD_177993 | JGI IMG/M metagenome (GOLD analysis project Ga0214923, IMG submission 177993) | Freshwater microbial communities from Lake Lanier, Atlanta, Georgia, United States - LL-1510 | ecosystem: Environmental > Aquatic > Freshwater > Lake | place: USA: Georgia | collected...
AACCGTGCCGAGAATACCCATAGCAACCACATGGTCACCTTTCTTCATAGAACTGCGCTGCTGATCCATCTGCTTCCTACGCTTGCGCTCAGGACGCCAAAGGATGAAATAGAAGAAGAGAACAGCGATACCCACCATCATCAACGTCTGCCACATTGAGCCACCGCGATGCACCATCTGATCATCTGCCATCAAAGGGCCAGCTGCAAAGAGAGCTAGGGGCAGAAAGAAAATTTTTGAAATCCACTCTTTCATAATATACTCCATATAATTAGGACGATGTCTAATTATATCATAGCAGCTCAAGCAATGCAATATTTTCTATATGGGGGGTTTGCGGGAACTGATCGACTGGCTGTAAAAGAGAGAGACGATAGCCCTCGAGTTGGGCGATGTCCTTTGCCTGGCTCTTGGGATTGCAAGAAACGTATATTATTTTTTTGAACTTACCCTGGAGCAATTTTTGTATCGCTTTTGGTCCGAGACCCGCTCTTGGAGGATCGACAATGACGCAATCTGCCTCTGGGAAAGGCTCCTTTTCGACATCGCCGATTCGGACCTCCATGTTCTCTATCCGATTTAACTCGATATTCTCCTGAGCCCCAGGGACGATTTCAACGCCTATCACCTTTTTGACAAGTTTTGAACAGAAGATCCCAATCGACCCTGTCCCGCAGTAGAGATCTAGGAGAGTCTCTCCCTCGACCAATTCCGCAATCTTGTTATACAGACGCTCAGCCTGGATGCTATTGGGCTGAAAAAAGGTCGAGGAGCGGATGCGGAAGCGGTAGGAGCCCAGTTCCTCTTCAATGTAGGGATTCCCCGATAGAACCTCCTCCTCAAAGCTGGTTGGCACGCCTTTTTTGGTGATCTGCCTTCTTAGAATGACACTGTCGAGATCAGCAACAATCTCACCAAAGCCAGGCACCTCGTGGTCACCTGCAATCGTGAGAATGGCCATCTTCTGACCGGTGTTTACCCCCTCTCGGAGGGTTAGGGTACGAAGCAGGCCACGGTCGGCTGGGGGGAAGTAGGCCTCAAGTCCACTCTTTTCCCACCAGGCATAGACACGCTTTAGGATTTCAATAAACCAAGGGTTTGTGATATGGCATTCTTCCAGTAGGACGACACGACCACGTTGCCCTCTCATCATCAAACCTAAGAAACGCTCTCCAGCCTTAGTTTGGGAGAAAGAGAACTCCATTTTGTTGCGCCAGTGCCACTCTTCTTCACAACCAATAATGCGTTGAATAGGCTGGTCAGGGAAGAGGTGGCGGATGAGCTCTTCTTTGCGCTCCAGCTGCAGATCATAAGGAATCATTTGAGAGGTGCAGCCACCACAGCTGCCGAAATGGCGGCAACGCGCTTCAACGAGTTCTTCACAAAAAGTCATGCAGGAAAGCATATCACTCTCCTCGTTTCTCTAGAAGGGGTAATACTATTTACAACAAATGATGGTCAGATAGGACGGTAAATTTGAGAGAGCGTTTCTAAGCTCATGTTTTTAAAGATGAGCGAGAAAGGATTCTTCGAAGGTGCCGGCTCAGTCGCTCTCATTTGTGACATGATGTGTGATAAATGGTATTATTTAGGTGATATTTTCCAAAGATAAAAAGCCCAAAGAGCCCCTAAAACCAGAAAGAATACGCCTAAAGCCATCAACCAATTAGAGAGTCTATGGTAATGAGAGACCTTCTCTGATCCAGCGTCAATTTTTCTTTGGGCTGGCTCAGTCAGCATCTCCCCAATCTCAGCAGTGTAATCATTAAAATCCGTAAGACCTCTCACTTGATCTACCTGCTCTTGAGCTCCAGCAATCCTTCTTTGACCCTCATTGACCTTATGCTTAATCACAGATGCTGTAATGATCAAAGAGACACCGATTAAGGCTATTAAGATCGCGGCTACGTAACTCCAACGCATAAAACCTCTAAAAAAAAGGGGGCCGAAGCCCCCTCCATTGAAAAATCAGATCTTTTTAAGACTACTTAGCTTTGCGAGCAACGCGGCGCTTTGTCACGCGTTTCTTTGTCGCTGGCTTACGAGCCTTTGTTGCCTTTTTAGCAACAGGCTTTTTGCTTGCCACTTTACTCTTAGCTGGCGCCTTGCGCTTCGTTGCAGCTTTCTTCTCTCCGCTAGCTGCTTTCACAGATTCCTTGCGGAATACCTTAGCCACTTTAGCAAAAGCGATTGTGTGTTTACGCACACGTTGAGCCGCTGCTTTGTTGCCAGCTTCTGCCTTCGGCATATCTTGATTTATTTCATCTAGCAAAGTTTTTAATTTTTTGCATGTATCCTTAAGAGCCATTTTACCTCCTCCTCAAAAAAATTGTTCATAACTCACTGTTACATTTCTTTTCGGAATTTAAGCAACAAATTTTTCTAGTTTTTCGAAACTCTTTTCTGCATTATGGATCTATCATGCGTTGGTATCACATTAGTTTTACAAGCTTTCTGCTCCTTTTTTGCTCATTTTTTTGGGAGGATGATGAAAGGGAAATTAAAGCCCTTCATCAGATGGCTGAGAGTGCGATGCGCGATTCTGACTTTTCTTCAGCTGTTGAAGCCTACCAAACTCTTTTAAAACGAGTGGATACCAAAGAGGGTAAAAAAAATAGCGTCACGTGGTCAACCTACATAGATATGGTGATGCGCCTTGCTGAAGCTTACGCAGCAACTGATAGAATGAGCGAAGGAGTGCGCGTTTTGACCGAACTTCTGAACAAAAACCCTCCAGCCACTTTTGCTCCTCGCATCAAGCTCTACCGCGCTCGGCTCACCTCTCAGGAGAGTAGACCACAAGAGGCTTTCTTGGAAATGCAGAGCGTGATTGAAATGGATAGCCAACACGACTGGTCACGAGAAGAACTCTCATTCTATCACGCTCTTTGCTATGCACTTGATGCTCAGTACGATGACAGTTTACGCAAAGCAAAGAGACTCACTGCGACTGGTTTTCATGGAGAGGCGATTCAGATCTATGAAGAGGTGCTCGAAGCGATTCAAGCGGGTTATTTTCCAAAAGCTAGACAGACAGAGATGCTGGAGAAAAAGCTGCGTTATCTCCTTGTAGAGACGAACTATCAGATGAAGAATTATGAGAAATCTCTGATCTATAGCAATGCCAGTCTCGATGCCAAAAATGCGATTGATCGGGAAATTATCTACCTTCAAGCCCTCTGTTATAAAGAGCAGGCAGAGTATGAAAAGGCTGTCAGAAGCTTCCGAAGCTACGCAGAGGCTGGAGGAGAGCATGTCGATCAAGCTCTTTTTGAGATCGGGTATCATTATTACAGGGGCGGCAATTGGGAGGAGGCGAAAAAATATTTCGAAAGTCTACAAAAGCCCACTGGCAAAAAACCTAAACCTACAGTTGTAGCCGCGATCTATCTCGCGAAAATGCTGATTCAGGAGGAGCGTTATAGAGAGGTTGATCCTCTTCTATCGCCCCTCGCTTTGCTTCTGCCTAAGAATGATCCTTTGGGTTTAGAGATTAATTATCTCCGTGGGAAAGCGGCCTATGCTTTGGATGATTTTGTAGCAGCGAGTCAATTTTTTGATGCGGCTCTACCCCCTCGTGGGAGCGGTGAGTGGCGATTTGCAGCGCTCTATCAATTGGGGTGGTCCTACCTGAGACTTTGCGATGATCCTAAGAAGAGTCCGGAAGAGCGGGCCGATTTTTTTGCCAAATCAGAGGCTACCTTTCAGCGCCTTTTGACTACAAAAGAGGGGGAAGCTGCAACTTTAGCTTTGGGCAGACTCTACCTCGTTCAAGGTGGAGAAAATAGTCGCAAACGGATGGAAGCATTATTTGAGGGGAAAGACTTTTCACTGCCAGGTAGCCATGAGGCTCTACTTTTACGTGCAGAGTCGCAAGAGAGCTACGATAAGAGAGAGGCTCTTTTTCAAGAGGCTTGTAGCCCGCGCTTTGAAGTCTGCAGTACCTATCCTAAAGGTTGGTATTTGCGCGGCATCAACCATTTCCAAAAGGGTTTGGATATGCCTTCTCGCGGTGAAGAGTATTTTACTTTGGCTACCAAGAGTTTTGAAGAAGCTTTCTTCCGTTACAAAGAGATTGATCCCAAAGCTGCGGCTCGCATTTTGAAGTTGGAGGCAAAGGCAGATTTCTACCGCAACTCCCCTTCTACTTCTTTGGCTTACTTAGAAGAACTGTTAGAGCAATACAATGAATCTGCAGATGAGAAGCAGGAAACTATTTATCTGCGGGGTATGATTGCTTCCTCTCTTTCAGACTTTGCACTGGCTAAAGAGTGTTTGAAGCAGGTGGTGACCCTTTATCCCAAGGGCCGTTTTGCTGATGACGCTCTTTTTGTTCTAGGCACTCTTTATTTTCAAGAAGAAGACTTTGAAATAGCTGAGCAGACCTTCCTACAGCTTGCTGAAAAATATCCCGACTCTTCGTTTGCTGGCGACGGCTGGTATTTTGCTGCGCAAGCGGCTGAGAAGCTTGGCAAAGATGCAGAGCGCACGAAACAGCTACGTCGTCAAGTATATGAAAATTATCCCTCATCGCAATTTGCCGCTGAAGCCTATTTTCATCAGTATCCCTACACTAGTTATCTTGAAGGCGACGAAGAAGCTTTGAGTCATCTCATGCCATTCCCACAAATGTTTCCTCGATCACCACTTGTAGTGGCTGTGAATTACTTGATGGGCAGGAGTGCTTCCTCATTTGAGAAGAAAGAGTGGCGATTTAGAGAAGCGATCCGCACTTTTCATAGCTGTCAGATTTTTGATCCCTCTGCCATTACCTTTCTCTATCATGCTCGGTTAGAGCTTGCTCTGCTTTATAAGGAACATGGCGAACCTGTACAGGCGCATCATCTGTTGGATCTTCTTCTCGATGAATTGAAAAATCCCTATCACCCTCTTGCTTCCAAACTTGAGGAACCCTTCCCGTTTTTTGAAAGGGCGCAGTATGCATTGGCAGAAGTCTATCTAGATTTGCAAGATCAAGGCAAGGCGCAAGAGGCTCTTGGTCTTTTGCTAGATCGTTACCGTGATCGGGGAGAGCGCAACAGTTTTTATCTAGCTTCAGCGTGGCGAGAAAGTGGGAAGATTGCTCTTGCTTGCCATGATCATCAGACAGCGCTCGGCTGTTTTGAGCTTGCGCAGGATGCAGGGCACTTGAGCTTTTCTGAAGGGCAATTTTTAGATCTTTTGCTGCTTAAAAGTGCTTGCTACCGTGCACGCAGCGACTATGACATGGCGATGCGGCTACTCTCAAAGGTGATCAATGCCGATGTGGCCTCTCCGTTACGGCTGCGTGCCATGTTTGAAAGAGCAGAGCTCTATGAATTGCAGGAGCGGCCAGAGCTTGCAGTGAGGCAGTTGGAGTCGATTGCTAAAATGGGTGGGGAGTGGGCGCTTGCCGCTGAGAAAAAATTAAAGGAGAGATATGGACTTTAGTCATATTACACGTTATTTCACAGAGTGGAACACCGTGCTTGGAGTGATCGCCTTCTGTTCGCTTGTGAGTATGGCGATCTTTTTTGAGAGGCTGCTCTTCTTGCGAAAGGCAGAGGATGATTCCAACAGTTTGATCATCAGTTTGCGCAAAGCGTTGCGTGAACAGAATATTATGGAGGCGATTCGGACCTGTGAAGAGAGTGGTGGAGCGGTTTCCACGATTCTTAGAGCGGGGCTATTGAAACATGAGCGGAGTAAAGAAGATATTGAGCAGTCGATGGAAGTTGCGGGACTCGCTGAGATTGCGCGGCTTGAAAAAAATGCCAGAATTCTGTCTGTGATTGCCCACATCACTCCTTTGATTGGTCTTTTAGGAACTGTGATTGGCTTTATCCAAGCCTTTTCTGAGATGCGGGTTTCAGGCTTGATGGATATTTCGACTACGCGTGTTGGGGAGGCGATGGAGTATGCCCTGGTGACGACAGCAGCAGGACTTGTGGTTGCTATTCCAACGGTAGTGGCTTACAACTATTTGACAAGCCGGATTCAGATGATTACGCTTGAAATGCAGCTGACCTCTTCTGAAGTTGTTGATCTTCTAACACACAAAGAGAATTATGCGCTTTAAAAGTTCTCTAAAACCGACGAGTGCACTGGTCGATTTGACGCCGCTTGTAGACGTTGTGTTGTTGATGCTGGTCTTCTTTTTGGTTACCTCAGATATTTTACCTCTCAAATCTCTCAACATCTCTCTTCCTGAAATCGATTTACCGGCATTGCCGCAGACGACACAAGTTTTAGTGGTGATGGATGCGCAAAACGTAATCTATGTGGGGAGTCGGAAGGAGATTGTGGATCTCAGTTCTTTTAAAAGTGTGCTTTTGCGGGAGATTGACAAATTGCCCCCCAATGCTGATAAAACGGTGGTGCTGAGTGTGGATAAAGATGTCGATTATGGAGATTTTTTGCGTCTTTTTTCAGCAGCACAAGCCGCTAATGTGAAGTTACGATTATGTTACGCCTCGCCAGAGTGAAAGAGGAGGTGTCGCTGCACCTCTTTGAAAAAGAGCACCGTTTTTCTCTCAATCTTATGAAAGGATTTGGCCTGGCACTGCTATTTCACGCTGCCTTTTTCTTTATTTTTCGCGTCGTTTCGCCAGAGCCGCCTGTGAGCATCGATTTGCTTCTCCCCTCTTCAGTAGAGATCGATCTGGGACTTCCAAGGGCAAGCACGAGCGCACCGCCAAGCCGCTCTTTTGAAATGACACGCGCGCCTACTCTCTATGAAATGGCACCGGGGGCGATCTGTTCTATTGAAAGGTATAGTGAATTTTCTTGGAGGGAGCCTGATTTTTCAGATATTGAGGCTTTTGATTTTATACCGTTGGAGTTAGATTTTGATCACGATTGAGATGAGTACAGCCTTGATGACCTATCTGGCTCTTTTTTTGGCGCTCTGTTTGACTGTGTGGCTGCTTTCGCACAAGAAGAATGGGAAGAAGGCTATTTTGCCAGAACGCTATCGCTTGATGCGTTGTGAGTATTGTCATTTTTCATATTTAGCGGAGGATACGATCTCTAAATGTCCCGAGTGCGCGCAATTCAATAAGCTGAGCTGATATAGCCGATTCATACCATTTATAACAAATAATGTCAGAAATGAGAGCCTCTTTTTATCACTAGAAGAGGTAGCGCACACCGAGCTCTCCAAGCACTCTTTCACCGTCGTCATTATCCCATAGACCTTCGACGTTGCCATAGAGTGTGTAGCATTTCACATTCCTTTGGCCACGGATACCATAGAGGATTTCTACTAAATTGTAGGGAGAGCCCGATCCAAAGGTGAGGGATTGACCGAGCAGTTCCCCATCGACCTCTCTACCTCCCACTTGGAATCTCCCTGCCACTGCCATGTAGGGCTCAAAGTTCCAACAATCGCCCCCACTAGAGAGTGCTAGCTCGCCTATCACTTTGAGAAGATCGACTTGGCGGCTATTGATGCTTAAGTTTGCTGATGATCCCGATTCATCGTAGTTACCCAAAAAGAGTCCTGCATATCTCAATGTTGCTGTAGCAAGTAGACTCCACTTGCGACTAAGACCGAGCCAGCCAGCTGCTGTTAACTCTGGAGAAATCATCCAACCATTGATATCAACTCTAGCTTCTTGGACACCACCTGGAGCTAAGTTATACATCACTGTGCGTCTATTTTCCCAGCCGACATAACCAGTTGTCATAGCAAACCCAACAAAGAGATGTCGGTACATCTGCTCATAGCTGAGTCCTGCAAGCGCTGTAGAAACTTGGGCTTGCTGAGTGTTTTGGCCTACAGTGGCTTCTCCGTAGGTGCCACCTCCAAATATTCCCAAAGTCCCAGAGCAAAAAGCCTCCCAATTGGCACCAGCAAGTCCGCCAGCTTCCCAATTCTCATAATAGACAGTCTGTCTGCGAATACGGAAGCTACCGACTGCCTCAGCCCAAGCACCACAATGCAGCTCTTGGCAATGAAGATAGTCATACTTACCGCGGTAAATAGAATCTAAGAGAGAGTCAGAAAGATCTTCTAAAACGTCTGCTTGAAGAGTGAATCCTGTGCGATCAACAACAGCTATCGTTTCCGTATTTCCAATTTTTACATAGGGAGAAGGGATATTGAGTCTACCAAAGCCATTTGTTTCTTCGATGGTAAGGCGAAGATTTAAACCTTCTTCTACATTCAGATTGAGTGCAGAGTCAGTAATCACACCCCCCTGAATATTGGAACCAAGTAGCAGTGTGAGGGTAGGATTTGTGCCAGTAAACTGAAGAGCATAAGATTGTGCTGACAGGATCGTGCCGCTGTTCGTGACTGATACATCAGCTCCCTGGCTAAGGATCGCTTGCGCATTCACAGCTGTAGTCGAGACTAGTCCTGTATTGACAATCTGATTTGCACTCCCAGTAGAAGCAATCCCCTGAGCTGTCGCCCCTACTGTCGAAATCGTGCCATCATTGATGATCTTTGTAGAGTTTCCTGTAGAAGACATTCCAATCGCACTGGAATCTGCTGTTGAAATCAGCCCATAATTCACCATTAAAGATGAATTTGACTCTGACACAATTCCATGACTTTGAGTGCCTTGCGTTGATATTGTGCCATAATTGATTGCTTGAGAAGAGACCCCTCCGATGTTGATAGCTTGAGTATTGGCAGCTGTTACTCTAATCGTACCTCTATTGATGACTTCCGCAAATTCTTGATCAGCGATCATTCCAAAGCTTCCACCTCCGACTGAAATCAAACCGCTATTGGTCATGTGACATAGACTGCCAGTAGCGAACATTCCAAACGCATTAGCTCCCAATGTGGAAATGGTACCGCTATTATTTAGGAAACAGGAGCTTCCAGTCGACTCCATTCCAGTAGAAGCTGTGCCCACTGTCGAGATTGTACCGCTATTGGTAAGCCGACAGGAGCTGCCTCCAGATACAATCGCATCTGCATTTGTACCGCTTGTACTAATCGTCCCGCTATTAGTGATGGTAACTGAGCCGCTGCCGGAATTAACGCCCTGATTATTATCCCCTGAAGTGACAATGATTCCTGCATTCGACAATATCTGGTTGGTATTGAGCATGGTAACGGCATCACCCGATGAGACATTGAGTGTCCCGCCGCTTTCAATAATGCCGACATCGCCGGCAGCATTCATTACCTGCGTTGCATTGACTGTCTCACCTGTTTCGATTGTAAAGCCAGCTCCCCAAAGAGCAGTGCCTAAAGAGAGGAATGTCATCAAAAACTTTGCACGCATCATAATCCCACCTTCTTTGGAAGATAGAGGGCGGGACAAATACTATCTAGAAAAAAATAGAATTTGCAGCTTTCTACTGAATGATAGTATTTCAGACAAATAATTTGACAAATGAGAGCGATCTAGCAAGGCATCACGAAATAAAATCGAAAAAAATTAATTTTGCTTGATGACCTCTAAGATTTGCTGCGCCCGGATTTCCCAAGTATGGGGAGTAAAATCTCCGATTACGCCAGTGATGTTTTCCCACTCCCCTTGCTTGTAACCATCGACAAAACGGTTCTTGGCAGTGACAACATGACAGCCCGCACTCCAGCCATAGAGAATTCTCTCGTGAAGACCCGCTTTCAATCTCGGCGAACTATTGATCAGACGTTTGGAACGCTGGATGATTTTCAATGTCTCTTCAAACCCCACGGCAGGATAAACTGTGGCCTTTGGCAGATATTTTTTCCAAGGCCCATCTCCCCAAACTGAAAGTTTCGGAAATTGCTGACAAAGCTTCACTCTGTCGACTGCCCTCACATAGCGATCGATCTCAAGATGTAAAGAAAGCTCCTGCACACAATCGATGATCGAAGCATCTGTGTAAAGGACGCGGTTGGCCGCCTCATAGAGAAATTCTTTTTGCGGATGACTTTCCCACTCCCGTTCAATCTTCTCGATATCAAAACAGCTCCCAAAAAAGACTGTATCGATATCCTTTTCCATAGGCTCTAAAGGTTCAATTGCATGAGGCAAAAAGGGCACCTGTGCAAACTTCGCATCTTTTTCGTCTACTGCCGTTAAAAAACCTTTTTTTTGATGCAGGACATAGAGAACTGGGTCGAGTGTGAATGTGAAGTGAGGAATATTCCATCCAAGCCCCCGAATATCGGCAAAAGAGAAGGTGCAATCGGGAGGATCATCGAGCATGTCATAAAGAGCGTGAAAAAAGTGGCCCTCACCTACATAGTGGCTCTTGGCCTCTACGCCCAAAAGGATCAAAGCACGCTCCAATCCCTTGGCAAAAGTGGCGGTTGTACCATAGGGATTATCAGCTACAAGAAGTGCGATTTTCATGTGCGAAAAGATGAGGGTGGGTGAGATTCAACAAAAAACGGGGAATCATATATTGGGGAAAGATACAAGAGACATTGTTGTCATGAATGACCTTCAAAACAACACCATCGCGATCAGCTAAAGAAACAATACGCTTATCTATAAAGTTACTGAAGAAGTTTGTATCTTCCCGGTGGTCTAAATCGGGAAAGGGATGCTGTAGAGCGACCTCTTTTCTATAGGCAAAGGTGAATCCATACCCCGTCTCTACCATTTTTCTTGTCGCTTCTTGCCCAAAATTGATCTCTCTCACCGTAGCGCCAATCAAAGGATTGATCGACATGCGCCGCGGTGTCGTCACCTGACTATCCCAATAAAAATACTGCTTCGAGCCCTCGTGATAGGCAAACCAGGAGTCGATATGAAAAAGATCTGCCTGTTTCAATGCCTCTTTCACAATCGCTAGATATTCAGGAGCATAGTAGTCATCATCATCAAAGTGGACAATCAAATCACTCTTGGCAAGCTTTACAAGTTGGTTGCGCCTTTCACCAATCGTGATGCGATCGACCGTATGAAAATAGCGGATCCGCGGATCATTGTAGGCTTGAATCTCTTTGCAAGGCCGTAAAGAACAGTCGTAGATGATCCACTCCCAATCAGCTAATCGCTGCAGGCGCAGTTGTTGATAGAGACGAATAAGACGATCAGGGCGCTCTTCAGTAGGCGTGATTACAGAGAGAGACATCGGAGCAGCTCCTGGACTTTTTCCTCCCAACTATGGCCGGGTATGACCATTTTGGTCAAGCGGTCAACCTCCCCTCTTCTTTTCTCTTCGGTCATTTGCGTCTCTCCACTGATCGGCAAACAATCCCCTGCAATCGCAAAAGGATAGAGAGGATCTGTTTTCTCCATCACAACAAATCGGCTCATTGAAAGTGCCCGCAGCTGCTCCGCAAAAGGGAGTGGCATATGCAAATAGACTTGCTCACGATTTTTCAAACGCACAAGCCAATCTTTGCCTTTGTGGTCGCCAAAAATGTCGATCCGACTTTGAAAACTCTCTACAAATTGCCGATTTCCCTCATCAAGGCTGAGAAAGAGAATCTGATTAAAAATCTTTTTTAGAGGCTCCCTTTTCTCAACAGGCATCGGCAGATGGTGGATCCCCTCGACCTTCTCGCGAAACCCAATTTGACAGTGAGGACTGCGCATCAGATGATCTAGTCCCTCTAGGGAATTTCTCTCCCAGTGAAAATGAGGGAGTGCCAAAATATCACAAAGAGGCGTCTGCCACCCCAAAAGATCTTCAAAAGCGATTGTCCAATCAGGACGCTCCTTTTTGATTTCATAGAGATAGGGATGCAAATCTGTGATGCGCTTACAGTGAACACCCAATTTCTTGAGTTCATGCTCCAAACGTAGAGCTGCAAAGTTTTCAAAAGTGTAAGGCAAGTTATTGCGAGTCAAAATGTCAAGTCGCACTGAGAATCTCCGCTTTCAGTATTTCCAAAGATTTGAACTCTCCAAAAGCGTAGCGGTAGGCCTCTTCTTGCTCTTGAAAGGGCGATCTGGCTTTTTCTACTTTCTCTCTCAACGTCTCTTTCGTCACACTTTCAGCCCAAGGCTTTTCATCACCAAATAACAGAATAGGCCTTTTAAAATAGAGAAAATCGTAGGCGATCGAAGAGTGGTCTGTGATCAAGATCTTTGTTTTCTCAAGCAAGGGGTAGATCGGTGGGGGGATAAAATGTTTCTGCATCGCTGCGGCTTCTTTGGGATAGAGCTTTTCAAAGTAGGGGTGGAGTTTGACAGTGAGATCGAATCCCTCCAATTCGCGGACTACATGTTGATAGTCTTCCAAAACTGTGGAGTAGTGTTTTCTTCTATCACATTGCAAGACCGGTGAAGCCCAAGTCGGTGCGTAGAGAATTTTTGTGGGCTCCGCCTTCTCACGCTGGAATGCGGCTCTGTAATTGCCGCAAAAGATCACCTTGTTGATGCGATTCACAATATTTTTGGCTTTTAGTTTGTCATAGAAGTTAGGCCCGTAGAGCAAAACAATGTCTTCTCCGGCTAACTGTTCCATCCAGAAGAGATCGCTATGTTTATCTCCCATGCCGTGGAAAACAAAAAGAGAGCGACACTGCCGCCTGCTAAAGAAATCTCCAAATTGGAAGTAACCGGTTGGCCTTCTATAAAATTCGGAGTAGAGATAGGTGTCATAGCCCTCTAATTGGGGATCTAAACAGTAGTCTTCCGCAATAATGACCTCTACTTCAGGATAATAAACCTCCACTAATTCCTTCAGATAGGGGTCACAGACAAGCAGAGGGAAACCCAAGAGTTGTAGGAGAGGAACGAGGTGATCGAGAAAGGCTACTTCATTGACAATAATGCCGATACCTTGCATTTCAACTCCTCCTCTTTTACATCTGCGAAACAGTGGTGATAGAGCTTTTGTCGCTCTTCACTACTGCCCTCATTTTCAAGCTGGGAAAAAATATTGCCCTTTCCAATTTTAACCCCACATTTTGCAAGCAAAGGGTCTACTTTGTCTGCGAAGAAAAAGAGAGGTCTATCAAAGGCTAGAAAATCGTAGCCGACAGAAGAGTAATCACCGATGTAGATATCGACTCCTTCTAATATAGGGTAGACAAGGGATGTTTCTTTGAGAATAAAGACGCGTGGGTTGTCTCTATATTTTTCTTCAAGCGCTCTCACTTTTTCAGGATGGAGGCGGTACATATAGGGGTGGAGTTTGACCAGTATAGAAAAGCCTTCTGGTACATCATCTAACAACCTCGTGTGGCATTCAAAGAAGGGGGAATTATCTGTGGCATCCCAGTAGCTCCATGTCGGGGCATAGAGCACCTTCTTTCCGCTCCCTGGGAGTTTGACTTTGAAAGCATCGTGGTATTTCTTAAAATAGTTGAACCTATAGTTCCCACAGAAAATAGGATTTTTGAGCCGCTGCCACACTCCTTTTTCCTGAAAGAAATCTTTCATGTAATTGCCGTAAACCATCACGATATCTTCTTCGACAAAACGTTCTGCCCAAAAAACATCGCGGCATTTATTAGAGTTGCCGTGCAGACCACAAACCGAGCGTTTTTTCTCTTGTATGAGCAAGTTATCAAATTTAAAGGCCTCCTCGTGGAGACGCGAGGGTTCTACATAAAAAAACGTCTCAAAATCAGCCAATGAATCGACAACTTTGATATGGGGGTAGGGGATTTCATCAAAGTAGGGAGCGTAAAGAGGCATATCGAAGAGGTCACAAAGTGGCGCAAGATGATCGAGAAATGAGAGATGTGGGCCGGCGCAAATAGCAACGCTACAGGCCATATTGTTTCCTATCTGCTTCAAAGCAATCTTGAATCTGATGGGGATCATCTGTAAAAAGCAGAGGCACTCTCTTTCTTGCCATGCTCTCATGAAAACGGGCTTTTGCAAGCTCTTTCCCTCTACGGCCCCACTCTTTGCGCAATTTGGGCTCTCGCACAAGCGTTTCAACTGCTGCTTCCAAAGCATCGATATTGGGCACTTGATAAAAGAGTTGACCGGGGTGGTCTTCGGGTTTCGCTTCCACAAGAAATGCCCCACCCTTGAAAAGATAGGGATTGGTAGAAGCATCGAGAGCTACAACCGCTTTGCCCAAAGCTAAAAGCTCCACAATCACATTGCTTCCCGCTTCCGCTCCCGAAAGCTGCAGACAGATATCAAATCGGTTGTAAGCTTCAAATACTTGAGAATAGGGAAGCAGCTCTTTTTCCCAATGAAACCAAGGAGCTTCCGCATAACATTCAAGCATCTGCCTGAATTTATTTTGGTAATGAGGATCGGTTGTCTCTCTCTCAAAATCTCCCATGAGGATTAATTCAACAGGGAGGCGCTCAGCTATTCTTCTCACCACCTCCAAGCCATACTCACAATTCTTTCCTCGTTCGAATCTAGAGACAATCCCAATCACCACTTTCTTTGTCGTCTTTTTGGGAGGAATTTTCTCGATCGCTAGAGGATAGTGGTGGGGAAAGTAGAGCATTTTAGATTCTGGAATCCCATAAGCAGCACCACGAAGATTGCTGAGCAATGACTCAGTGATCAGTAGGGAGGTCTTTTCATAAATCAAAGGCAAGACGCGCTCGTTACGGTGGTGGACGTAGAATTTGGAGATGATTCGGTGCTTTTTCTGCAGTCCTGTCGCCATCAACGCTGCCAGAGTTTGCGAAAAACTCAAGACCATCAGGTTTTTAGTATTAAAACTTGGAAATTCAACCCCCACCTCATCGAGAAGGGATTCCCCACTCTCGGCTAAAGCATAATTGAGTGATGCGAGACTATTATAACGACCATCAAAATAATCGAAGACATCCACAACATTTTCAGCATTAAGAAGTTGCTTAAATTTCTCTACCTGAATGCTCTCCCCACCTTTATAGGTTTTTGCGTGACCCAAGATTGTGATGGCATCAAATTTGCTCATTATTCAAATGTAAACCAAAACAAAAATTCACTCAAATAATGAAAAATAAAAATCTACTGAATCCTTGGATTGCAATTTGGACAAAGCCGCGTGCTTGCCTAAGAGAGATGATGGATAGAGACGAGAAGCGGCCTATCCTTTGGGTTGTGCTTGTAACCGGATTAATTAATGCGGCTGCTGCAATTTATGTTGGATGGGACAAATTTGCGCATCTCACACCTATCAAGCATGCAAGCATCATTGCGTTGAAGCTTTTTTTAGGGACTTTTCTAGCTTATGGTTATTTGAGCATGGCCAGTTGGCTTTATATGCTTGTCGGCAACTGGCTAAAAGGCACAGCTGGTTATGAAACATTGATGAAAGCGATCAGCTGGAGTTTTTATCCTGCGATGATCACAGCCCTGATTGGATTTATTGGTCTTTTGATTCCGAATCCATTTATAGAGCTGATCTTTTTGGTGCTTTATACGATCGTGGGGATTTGGGCATTTGTGATCTTTTTGAAGTTGATAGCAGAAGCGCATCAATTTTCAGTATGGCGTGCCTTTGCGACCTTTGCGATTGTAGTCTTTGCGATTATCTCTGTCGTTCTGATGATCAGTGTGATTATCGCGCTGATAAGAATGAAATGATACCATTTGCAACAAATAATGTGAGAAGTGAGAGCCATTGAGCCGGCACCTTTGCCTACAAAATTAAGTCGCTAAAGCTGAATCACTTCTGTTGACTAGGTTTTAGAAGCGCGCTTGCGATCTGCCTCTGTCAGAAATTGCTTTCTCAGACGGATCGATTTCGGCGTCACTTCAACCAATTCATCGCCTTCGATAAAGTTGATCGACTCTTCTAATGTGATGATCCGCGGAGGCGTCAGAATGACGTTCTCATCCTTACCCGCAGCGCGGACGTTGGTCATTTGCTTCGCCTTTGTCACATTGACGATCAAGTCATTATCACGACTGTTTTCACCAACAACCATCCCCTCATAGACAGGATCACCAGGCTTCACAAAGAGAGTGGAGCGCTTCTGAATCGTGTTGCAGGCATAACCGTTTGTCTGTCCAGCTCCGATAGAGATGAGCACGCCCCGTTTGCGGGAAGGAATATCTCCTCTCCAAGGTGCGTAGCCATCGAAAATCGACGTGACGATAGCCAAACCACGACTCAATGTCATCATTTCGCCACGACAGCCGATCATACCGCGTGTAGGCACTAAAAAGTCGATACGTGAAACACCATGTTCACTCGTTTCTAGCTGCTGCATTTCGCCTTTGCGTGCACTCATCTCTTCGATCACAGCACCTGAGTATTCACTTGGTACTTCGATATGGACCTGCTCAATCGGTTCACACTTCTTGCCATCGATCTCTTTGATGATGACGCGTGGTTTGGAGACTGTAAATTCAAAACCTTCCCTGCGCATAGCTTCCATTAAAACAGCTAAATGGAGCTCGCCTCGTCCAGAAACCTCAATTTTGTCAGAACCCTTTTCTTTGATTGCAAGGGTCACGTTGGAACGCTTCTCTTGCATCAGACGTTCCCGAATCTTATTCATGGTGACGTGCTTGCCCTCTTTACCTGCAAAGGGACCATTATTGACCATGAAATCGATCGAAAGTGTCGGCTCTTCAATAGAGATAGGAGGCAGAGTCATTTTATTATCGGGAGCACACAATAGATCCCCGATCGTCACATCTTCTACGCCTGAAATCGTGACGATATCACCCACACCTGCTTCAGCAAGTTCTACTTTCTGTAGCCCATGGTGGCCATCTACTTTCGCAATTTTGAAGTTCTGGCGGTTGCCGTCATGATCGATGCGGACAATAGAAGCACCTTTTCTCGCCACGCCGTTCGTAATACGACCACACGCTTGTCGTCCTAAGTAACTGTCGTAATCTAATGTAGCTGCTTGCATTAAGAATGGCGCATCGTCATCACCCTCAGGAGCTGGCACATGCTCAAGAATCATCTCAAAAAGAGGCCCCAAATCGGTTCGAGGATCATCGAGATTATTCATCGCAAAACCTGCAAGTCCCGATGCGTAGCAATACTTGAAATCAAGTTGGTGATCTGTTGCTCCAAGCTCAACGAAGAGATCGAAAGTGAGATTGATTGCACGTTCTGGATCAGCACCTGGTCTATCAATTTTGTTTAAAATGACAATCGGCTTCAAACCACAAGCAAGCGCCTTCTTCAAGACAAAACGTGTTTGCGGCATCGGCCCTTCCTTAGCATCTACCAAAAGAAGGACGGAATTCACCATGATCAAAACACGTTCTACTTCTCCAGAAAAGTCCGCGTGGCCTGGCGTGTCGATGATGTTGATCTTATAATCTTTGTAAAATACTGAGGTATTTTTCGAGAAAATAGTGATCCCACGCTCTCTTTCCTGATCATAACTATCCATGACCCGCTCAGGAACCTTCTCATGATCCGCAAATACATGAGACTGACGCAGTAAAGCATCCATTAGAGTGGTTTTGCCGTGGTCAATGTGGGCAATAATAGCGATATTACGTATTTTGTGCTTTTTAAACATGGCTAGCAGAATAGCTGATTGGCGATTTAGAGTCGAGGAGATCCGACTCCAGCTGATGCTACTCCAGCTCCTATGCCTATTTTATTGAAGATTTTGAAAATCCTCCATCCCTGTTTTGAACTAAATACCTTCCATTTCCGGGGTTTATCTTGACTTGTCACTGGGTCTGCAAAAAGGGGGTTGGGAGTGGCCCCTCTTGGATAGGGCTCTGGAAATCTGCCCTGTGAAAAGGCTCGTACAAAGCGGATTACGGGTTGGTCTGTGGGTGATGGCGGGGGTGAACAACTGAAATTTCTAACGAGTGAATCTTCTCTCCTTACTGCTGACATATAAAACCCTCCTGGTTTCCCACAAAATATAATATTTCCTATATATTCTTAATCTTTTTTTTAAAATGTTATGATAAAATAGAGGTATGGCTATAAATCCAAGTGAGAGATACAGGCAAAAGAGTGAGTTATATGATAAAATTGGTAGCTGGTGCTTAGGTGGCACTTGTCTATTAGGCTATTTATTTATAGCAACCATATGGGCTAGCTGGGGTCCGGGGCATCATAATCAGCTGCTGAAGGCGGCTTCCTATAAGCTGATAGTTGTGCCTGCGGTTATCACCGCCTGCTTCGGAATAGCTTCAAAGCGTTTTGAGCTCAAAAGTGAAGGAAAAGATCTTCATGATCTCATGCCATGGAAATGAGACGATGCAGCTCTAGCCAATTCGATTGAAAACTTGGTATTTGAAAGGAGCAAAACTCATCGGCTTGAAACGCTCTCAGTCGGTTCGAACCAAAAAATCGGAATTCTTGAGAAAAAAAAAGGCCCGTCCAGTTACCCGGACGGGCGTGATGAAAACTTGGCAGCGTCCTACTCTCCCATACTCTTGAGCATAGTACCATCGGCGATAGAGAGCTTGACTTCTGAGTTCGGAATGGGATCAGGTATACCCTCTCTTCTATAACCACCAAGAAAAGATGTAATCAATTTACTTGATTTAAATGACGCTTGAAAATCGAAACATCATTCAAAGATTGTAGCATTTGTGAAGGCTTTCGCCTTCTGACCACTTCCGCAAGCCTTATCGCTTGCGATGATGATAAAAGTGGTCAAGTCTATGGACATATTAGTACTGGTTAGCTAAACACATTGCTGTGCGTACACACCCAGCCTATCAACCATGTAATCTTCATGGAGTCTCTAGGGATACCTTATCTTGAGGGGGGCTTGGCGTTTAGATGCTTTCAACGCTTATCCTGTCCGTACGTAGCTACCCGGCTATGCTCTTGGAAGAACAACCGGCACACCATTGGTACGTCCACTCCGGTCCTCTCGTACTAGGAGTAGCTCCTCTCAAGTATCCTGCGCCCGCAAAGGATAGAGACCAAACTGTCTCACGACGTTTTGAACCCAACTCGCGTACCGCTTTAATTGGCGAACAGCCAAACCCTTGGGACCTTCTTCAGCCCCAGGATGCGATGAGTCGACATCGAGGTGCCAAACCGCTACGTCGATATGAACTCTTGGTAGCGATAAGCCTGTTATCCCCGGAGTACCTTTTATCCGTTAAGCGACGGCGATTCCACTTTCCACCGCCGGATCACTAAGTCCGACTTTCGTCTCTGCTCGACTTGTAGGTCTTACAGTCAACTTACCTTATACCTTTACGCTCTACTCGTGATGACCAACCACGATGAGGTAAGCTTTGAACTCCTCCGTTACATTTTAGGAGGATACCGCCCCAGTAAAACTGCCCGTCTGGCACTGTCCCTCTCCCAGATTCATGGGATGAGGTTAGATTCTCATTCTGTCAAGACCGGTATTTCAAGGATGACTCCACCACGCCTAACGACGCAGCTTCAAAGTCTCCCGGTTATCCTACACATGACAAAACAAAAGCCAATACCAAAGTACAGTAAAGGTTCACGGGGTCTTTTCGTCCTATTGCGGGTAAACAGCATCTTCACTGCTACTACAATTTCACCGAGCCTCTCGTTGAGACAGCTCCCAGATCGTTACGCCATTCGTGCACGTCGGAACTTACCCGACAAGGAATTTCGCTACCTTAGGACCGTTATAGTTACGGCCGCCATTCACCAGGGCTTAAGTTCAGTGCTTCGCTCCGAAGAGCTAACACCTCCCGTTGACCTTTTGGCATTGGGCAGGCGTCACACCATATACTTCCCCTTAAGCGGGTTTGCATAGTGCTGTGTTTTTGTTAAACAGTCGCCTGGGACTATTCTCTGCGGCCACTAAACGCTCATGGGGTAAACCCAATCACATTCAATGGCTCCTCTTCTCCCGAAGTTACGAGGATAATTTGCCGAGTTCCTTAACGAGAGTTCACTCGCGCGCCTGAGAATATTCATCTCACCTACCTGTGTCGGTTTTGGTACGGTCACCATCAACGATTAGAGATTATTTCCTGGAAGCCTAGCTTCACACCATCGGTTCCTCCGAAGATTCCCCTTGTTCACAGCCTAGCATTATGTCAGCGGATTTACCTACCGACCAACCTCACTGTGCAACGGACCCTTCCAATCGTCCGCGTGCTTCACATACTCCGTCATCCCATCATCATAGTTTTAGGTGGTGCAGGAATATTTAACCTGCTTCCCATCGCCTACGCGTTTCCGCCTCGACTTAGGGGCCGACTAACCCAGGGAAGACGAGCTTTACCCTGGAAACTTTAGGTTTTCGGCGAGGAGGATTTTCACCTCCTTTATCGTTTACTCATGCCATGGATTTTCACTAGTATCCGCTCCAGCGCTCCTTACGGTACACCTTCAGTGCTGAATACTACGCTCTCCTACCGCTTGTCCATAAGACAAACCCGTGATTTCGGCTCTATACTTAGTCCCGATAATTATCGGCGCAAAGTCTCTCGATTGGTGAGCTGTTACGCACTCTTTAAATGATTGCTGCCTCTAAGCCAACATTCCAACTGTCTTAGAAACTTCACTACCTTACTCACTTAGTATAGAATTAGGGGCCTTAATCGACGATCTGGGCTGTTCCCCTTTTGACTATGAAGCTTATCCCCCACAGTCTATCTCCCGGTATAACGTTTGGTATTCGGAGTTTGATTTCCGTTGGTAGGCCGGTAGGCCCCCTCAGGAATTCAGTGCTCTACCCCCAAACGCATTCTTCCGAGGCTAACCCTAAAGTTATTTCGGAGAGAACAAGATATTTCCAAGTTTGATTGGCCTTTCACCCCTATCCACAGTTCATCCAAATCTATTTCAACAGATACTGGTTCGGTCCTCCACTAGGTGTTACCCCAGCTTCAACCTGACCATGGATAGATCACTTGGTTTCGTGTCTACGTCATACGACTATGCGCCCGTTTAAGACTCGCTTTCGCTTCGGCTTCGGATTGAAAACCCTTAACCTTGCCATATAACGTAACTCCCTGGCTCATCATGCAAAAGGCACGCCGTCAGCCATTACTCTTAAAGAGTCATAGGCCTCCGACCGTTTATAAGCTACTGGTTTCAGGTTCTATTTCACTCCCCTAACAGGGGTTCTTTTCGCCTTTCCTTCACAGTACTGGTTCACTATCGGTCATCAATTAGTATTTAGCCTTGGAGAGTGGTCTCCCCAGATTCAGACCGGGTTTCACGTGTCCGGCCCTACTCAGGTGCCAATCCTGTCAGTTCACTCTTTCGCCTACGGGGCTATCACCCTATATTGCCTAGTTTTCCAAAAATGTTCGACTAGAGATCACTGATCTTTTGATTGGTCCTACAACCCCGAGGTCAAAGACCTCGGTTTGGGCTATTCCCATTTCGCTCGCCGCTACTCAGGGAATCTCTTTGATTTCTTTTCCTCCGCTTACTGAGATGTTTCAGTTCGGCGGGTATCGCTTCAATTACCTATGTATTCAGTAAAAGATGATGGGAGATTAATCCCATCGGGTTGCCCCATTCGGAGACCTCCGGTTCATAGCTTCTTTCCAGCTCCCCGAAGATTATCGCAGGTAGTCGCGTCCTTCATCGCCTATTGATGCCAAGGCATCCACCAGTAGCCCTTAATAACTTGACCACAAAATTTTGTGTCAATGCTACACGATATTTTGAATATTATGATGTTTTGCGACCTTCTAAGAGGTCGCGTTTGATTCTCAAGCGCCAATTAAATTAAGTAAAATTGTAATTGTGAAGATTTTAGTTTTTAAAACTAAAAAATTCGTGCGCATTATAAGTGTCTATACACTTACAAATACTTATACTTGATTACATCTTCTTTTTTCGAGGCTTAACAACGCAAAAGAGACAGAATACAGCGGTTTGCTCAACCGTAAGTAGAACTAAGGTCACGCCTTAGTTCACTTTGTCCTTAAAAAGGAGGTGATCCAGCCCCACCTTCCGGTAGGGCTACCTTGTTACGACTTCATCCTAGTCATCAGCCTCACCTTAGACGTCTCTCTCCTTGCGGTTAAGTCGACGGCTTCGGGCAAAACCAACTTCCGTGATGTGACGGGCGGTGTGTACAAGGCCCGGGAACGTATTCACGGCACTATAGCTGACGCGCCATTACTAGCAATTCCAACTTCATGTAGTCGAGTTGCAGACTACAATCCGAACTGGGACAGGTTTTTGGGATTTGCTCCACCTTGCGGTATTGCTGCCTTCTGTACCTGCCATTGTAGCACGTGTGTGGCCCCAGACATAAGGGCCATGCTGACTTGACGTCATCCTCACCTTCCTCCTAGTTAACCTAGGCAGTCTCATTAGAGTTCCCATCCGAAATGCTGGCAACTAATGATAAGGGTTGCGCTCGTTGCGGGACTTAACCCAACACCTCACGGCACGAGCTGACGACAGCCATGCAGCACCTGTGTACCGACCCTTACGGGAGACTACATTTC
>Ga0214923_10002895_pt1 | contig 22149 bp, 16 predicted proteins | sample LL1510_MetaG_FD_177993 | JGI IMG/M metagenome (GOLD analysis project Ga0214923, IMG submission 177993) | Freshwater microbial communities from Lake Lanier, Atlanta, Georgia, United States - LL-1510 | ecosystem: Environmental > Aquatic > Freshwater > Lake | place: USA: Georgia | collected...
GTGTACCTGCATAATTTGTATTATATCTTTTTCCATTCCACATAAACTCTTTTTCACCAGATTTTTTTGCAGAATAATAAGCAGTATTAAAGTCTCCTTTATCTGTATAATCAGCTACCCCCCAATTGTAAAAATTTAACCAATTGGGTATATATTTACCAAGTTGAGCTTTTGATAAAGAGCCACCATCTTTGTATCCTTGTTTTTTAAGTCTCTTTAAATGATTGGGAGTTAATGCATTTTCCATTGGAAGAACATTAAGATTATTACCAAATAAATTTTGAGTTTTCTTAACATATCTTTTTGGAACAAGAATGCTTTTAATTTCGTCTAAACCAACTCCTCCCGTGATACCTTGTTCTCCTGGTATATCACTGCTTACGCGAGTTAGTTTATCGGCAGACTTAGGTCTAATTCCATATAAAACAGGAAAATTTTTATCTACTAGATTTTTTTCAGAATTTGAAAGATTTTTATATTGATTAAGTCTTATATTATGCAAATCATCAAGCACTTCTGTTTTAGTAATGTAAGGACTATTGTTTGAAAGTGCTTCACCCCAATCTTTAAGATATTGCTCTCGACCTCCTCCTGTAAACCAATCATTAAATTTTTTTTGAAGCTTAATTTTATTAGATTGTCCAATTGCATAATTTATGGCCTCGTTAATATTTTTTCTGTTTGTAGTAGATATTGCGGTTCTATTAATTCCTCCCGGAGAAATTCCAACGGATAACTCTCCCGCAAATGGACGTAATCCTAATGATTCTAATTCTCCATAAGGTTTTAAACCTTCTAATTTTTTTACAAAAGGTAAATTTCCAGAAGTAGATCCATGAAAGTATTCACCATAATAAGGAGCTTTTACTTCTTTATATCCTCTTAGCCAATCTTGTTTATATAATTTTATCAAATTTGGATTATACTCCAAAGGTGTACCTATACTGGGCGTAATTTTTCCTTCAATATTATAATCATAAGATTGTCGTGGTTTAACATAATCACCTTTAGTATGACTAATATTGTAATTTACATCAGGAGCATCCCAAAATCCTTTTTGTTTTGTACGTTGATTTACAGCATGTATAAATGGAATTTCATTGGACGCTTCTATCATATAATTACCATAATTTTGAGAAGCGTACCTACCGTCTAAAGGAACTCCTTTTGCCCAGTAAGTATCTGCTTCTGGGAATGCTTTTGCTTTTAGAACAATTTTACCATCTTCTCTTAATCCAGAAATTTTACCAGCAGCTCTTAAATTAGCATACGAATTTTCATTATAAGCTCTTATTTTATTAGTTTGTAAAACATCATCTATAAAACTTTTTCCTTCACCCATTCTGTAATAAGCTTCAGGATTAGGTTTAAATGCTCTAGGATTTAATTTCCAAGTATTTTTTAAAGGAGTCTGTGTTGTAACATATCTACCAGCTTGTCTTGCTGCAGTAGGAAGAGCCTTTGCCCCAGATATACCTGTTTTTACTAAAGGTGCTCCTATTGACGCTAATCCTGCGGCATCTAATGTGTTAAATAACCCCTCAACTTCTTTAGAGTCATATGGAGTAGAACCTTGAGGAACTCCCGGCGATGTCCCAATAATTGTTTTTTCAATAGTACTTAATGCACCTTTAAGATTTTCTGATGGATTTCTTGAGAATCTTACAGCTCCGGGAACACCTGTAAATTCTGCAGCTGTTTTTCCAATTGTTTTAGCCGCTTTTGACAAGTCATTATACGTTTGCCCTACCTTTCCTGTTTGAGCTTTTGCTCTAACTGCTCTACCTATTGGTGTATTAGAACTGAAAAATCTTTTCTCTTCATCTGTCAAGTTTGAGTAGTAAGGATACTGTGTGCCAGAGTTGTCAGAAACAATGTCTGCCGTTGGTAATGTTCTTCCAAAGTAAGTAGGTGAAGTTTGTCCCGCCCGTTGGTAATAATATCTATCATAAAATTCATATGGTGTTATAAATGAATTTAAAGGACCTTCGAAATCATACTTATCATATATAGATATGTATTTTCCTTTTTTGTCTTTACCAGCACCTATTGTAAAGTCCTGTAATGGATCAATTTGAGAAAACTCATCTCTCGGCATAAAATTTTCGCGTATATATGGCGCAAGAGAAGAAATAACCGCTGATTGACCTTCCTGCAAGTTTCTTCTTTTTGCTTCAGCAATCAAAAGCTGGGGATCAATAACATCTTTATTAAAAGTATAGTACTGCGCGTTTGGATTTTTAGCTTTTGATGGTTTATAGTTTGATGATACTATATACTTAGGATTCATTTGTAAACCTAAAGCTTTTCTCCAAGCTTCTTCTTCTATGCTGTAATCTCCTTGAGCATCTTTAAATGGTGGAGGATTCATACCGAGTGCTCCTCTTGTAAGTTCTATTGCTCCTGTAAAAATTCCAGGATATGCAATAGGTCTAATATTTTCACCTAACCAAGGTCTTACTCCATATTGAATTCGTGTTGCAATTGGCGCCATTGTGGGACTATTATACATTGTCTCTAAAGTATTTTTTGTTGCAGATTGTAATGTGTTATTTAACCAATCACCTGTAACATCAAGACCTCTTGCAATACCGTTTATTAAAGGATTTGTAATATAGTCATCAAATGTATTACCACTTCTTACTTCAATATAATTATCTTTTGGCGGAACTTCTCCCGCGTTTTGGTATTTGTTTAACCAGTTAGAATTATAAGATGCATTTGATTTACCGCCTTTTTTGTAAGGCGTTTCAACAACGTAGTCACCAGGGAATGTGTACTCGCGCCCTGGCATCATTACAATCTCGTTGCCAAGATTATCTACACCTCTAACAGGAAAGTCCACGTCCTTCATAGTAATGTTTCCTGAAGGAATCACATTAATTGGTCTGTTTCTGTCAGGACTATTTCTTTTATACCCTTGAATGGATATAAAATTGGGAAATTCATTTGGACCTTTTGGTAATCCTCTTAATTTGCGTTTCATCTCTGAGAAAGATTTAACTTAACATTGTTAACTCTAAATAACATTTGTCTATTTCCAGATTTTATTTTTCTGAAGATTATTTTGTTATTATAATGTCGAAATTTTTTACGTTCAATTTGACTTTTTTGATAATTTAAATTATTAAAATTTAATTCTCTTATATAACCATTTAGTTTTGAAATAAAAGATTCATTTTGTGTATTTGAAAATTCACCTCTATCTTTTGTAACATCCCAAAATTGATTAAATCTAAATTTATTTTCTTCTTTAGAATAAAGGATTTTTATATCATTTGGAGATACAATTGGATAATTTAATATAGCAAATGGATTTTCTTTAGGATTTATTTCTAATTTTAATAATCCTGAAATTTGTTCTGAATTATATATTATAACTTCATCAAAATTATAATCTAAATCATGCCATCTTGCTTCCCCGCAATCTTTGTTTACAAAAGATTCTAATTGATACTCTACACTTTTTAATGTTACTATAGATTGTCCTGAATTATGATTTACTTCAATTTCCCAAGGATAATCTTTACCATAGTAATTAGTATATAAATCACATCTATCATTATGTCTCCATAGTCCTGTACCTTCTAAAGCCATTGGAGCTTTTAGTACTTTTCTATATTCACATATTACTGGATCTGTATTAACATAATTTGGTAATCCATTACCTCCGGCTAGATATACATTATCACAATTTCCAGATAAACTCCAAACTTCAAAACCATCACTTGAAGGACATTTGCAGGATACTTTTCTACATAATGCATTTGTAGGTTTACCATTAACTGTAAGACAATTTCCTGTTGCTAAATAATAACCTCCCCCCGGAATTACATCTTTATTTTCCGGTTGAGGATTCCCTAGATTATTTGCTTTATATACTAAAGTATAACCAGGATCACATTCACAAGTATCGGGAATATATTCTTCTACATCAACAATTGCAGGTTCTGTATCATATATGTATTTTTGACACTCATTGTTTGCATAATCATATATATAACCCGGAGGACAATAAGGTGTGGGAAATATTTCTGTTTTAGTTGTAATAAAATGATTTATGCTGGGAAAAACTAAATCGGGATGCCAATCGTGAAACGATATCCATTTTTTAGTTTTAACATCATAAGATACTGTAAAAGAAACATCATCAAAATATACAGGATCGCCAAGTTTAATAAGATAATTGTTGTATTTAAACTCTTCTTTTATATGATCGTAAGTAACTGAATTTTGATATTCTTGTTTAACACTATAATCTTTTTTACAAAAATAAACTATGTCTTCATTTATATCATATATCGATTGTGTTCCTATACCTATAACGGGATTATCCGATAGTTTGGATTTTTCGAATTCGGGAAATTGTTTAATTAAAAAAGAAGGTAAATATTTATTAAACCACCATTTTAATCCTAAATCTGTAATATTTGAAAGACTATCTGTAAAATTAAATATTTTACCTTGAGCTTGAGATATAAAAAATATTCCAGAAGGAGTATTTATTATTGAGTTTGAGCTTTCACAAGATCCATATTCATTTGCTAAATCACTGTTTGTTATATTTCTTAAAGGTTGTTCAAATAATCCCCCATCTCCTAAAGTTAATTTAATATCACTTTTTGTTTTTAATTCATCAACCCCTTGAAATAACTGAGGCGATAAATAAGGGAAAAATATAATAGCTCCTGTTTTATCAAAAGTTTTAATTGCTGTAACTTTATCCTTAAAGTCTTTATAGTTATTAACTAAAAATACTTTCCAAAAATCTTTTTTCTTTTCTCTATCTGATTGGAGAGAATATATTAATCTTTTAGGATAATATGTAAAACAAAATTCTGATACTTTTGGATTATATGTTCTATCCTGCAAAACGCCAGAACTTACTAGATTTGTTAGAAAATTTCCAGCACTTAGAGAAATATCATATTTGTAAAAATTATCGTTTTTTATTATTTGAGCATCAAATAAATCTTTTACATCTGCAATATTATAATGAAGTGCTTCTTTTTTATCTTCCCAATCTCGATGAGCTAAATTAATTTCAGATTCAGTAAAGAAATTTAATATACCATTTACATGTGTGTACATGTAAGCATATTTCATTACAAATAGCGGATTTGGATCTAAATATCTATTGTTTCTTAAATTTCTTAAATTTCCTTTATGACAAGTAAAGGGATGTCTATCCATGTAAAATAAATCATTTGGAAGGGCAGTTTCTAAAGAAGCCTCATCTAATCCCAAACTAAATACAACATTTGCTATATTACTTGTATCGTATTTTTGAGTGTCCATCCAATATCTTGGATAAGGTATGTTTATATATTTTATGTAGTCAAAGTTATATTCGTCTGGTTGCCCGTATAAAAACTCATAAAATATGGGCATTATTACTTTTTCTGTATATTTATTTACATAAACATCTCCGCCAAATAAAACAGGTGAAGTATAAGTTTTATTTAAATTTTTATTTTTCTTTGGTTTAGCAAGAGATATTAAAATAGAATGATTAAATCCAGATATTAAAACTTGCTTTATTTTATCTAATTGACCATATTGATTATCAAAATTAAATTTTAAAGCTCCATATTGCATAGAAGCTAAAAAATATTTATCAGATTCCGGATCATCCAGATAATTATTTGTTTTAAATACTAAATTTGGTTGCCCGCTTACACCTACACTTCCTCCAAGTACAAATCTAGAATTATCATAAACTGTAGGATTTGGCAATTCTTTTTCTAAAGATACAGCCACTGTTTTAGGTCTAAATAAATTATTTACCTTATATTTTTCATCAAATACCTGAAATGCTGAATTTATAAAATTTTGATTTTTTATTTTTACTCTAAAGTTATCAAACAAATTCATTGGTTGATATAAAAGTAAATCAGATACTGAATTAAATTTATAAGCATGATCTCTTGGTTTAGATAAATTATATATAGCATCTATAATTTCTTGGGCTCCTTCTGCTATTTTTTGCACAGAAATTAACCAACCCATAAAAATTCTTATTACGCCAGGTACATTTGAAGCGGCTGAATCTTTTTGATTTGTGTATTTTATACCCGGAACAAGAGATGCAGCCATAACCCCTTTTGCGGCATCTGTTAATGCGCCTCCTGTTATTAATGAATCTAATGCATCAGTTCCTACAAGTCTAGACCATCCTGGAAAAGCACTTGCTGGAAATCCCACTTCATCTCCCCTTGTTCCAGACATTTGCCTTATAGCATACCCTATACCCACAATAGAACCAACTATTATCGCAATATTTCTTATTAGAATATTTTTAGGATGAAGTTCTGATTTAATAAAATTACCTTTTCCACTGCCCCAATATTCTCCATAGATTCTTGCTTCGTATGCATTTAAATAGGGCTCATTAAACATTAAATCTGGAGAATGAAATGTAAATACTTTTTTTGAATATTTATCTAAAGGGGGATGTGCTGCAATTGATTGTTCAAAATCATGACAACCATCTGTTCTTTTTGATAATAAAGACGAACCTTTATGAAAATAAACATCTGGTCTTAAATCATTGTACGGATAGTTTGGATACAATCCAGTAAAACCAGTTGTTCCCGGAATTGTGTATTCGCGCATATTTCTGAATACACCTTTTGCTAAAATAGATTTATTTCCTTTTCTAGAACCTCTTAAAATTTCATAACCTATAATATTAGGTATTTCAGTACCATCATTAAATTTAGGTTTTTTAATGTTTGAAAATTCAACACCTAATATTCTAATTTTTCCACTAGTTACTGTAGGATTAAAAAGGGGACCTGATAAAGTATTATTACTCAATCTAAGTATGGGGCTAAGTTCTTCACAAGGCATTTTGTGATGCCTTATATTAACACCACATAAATCAAATGTAGTATCTGTAGTATCTCCTATATTAACTCCGTTCTCGTCTATATAAGTCGAGTTCCAAATTTCAGGTTGTGTTGCTGGATATTTTTCTGTTGATTCCCAATAAGCCATATCACCTCTTCCTAAAACAACTCCTCCATCTTCAAGTCTTTGCTGAAGTAAGTTTGAAATTCTAGCAGTATTGTATACTTTCCATAATGGATTTATTCCATCTATAGTATTTTGAGCTCCCGAAGTTGCCTTTTCAGAAATTTTAATTCCATTGTGAAGGGTGGATTCTCCAGCAACTCTTCCCGGTATATGATAAGACTTTGATTTTTCTCCTGTATTATATACCCATCTGATAAAAAAAGAATAAACCTCATCTCTTAAATAACCTACATTATTACCATTTTTTATATAATAATCTTCAGGATATTCTACGACCACCCACTCAGTTTTAATTTGATTAGCTATTGGTTGGTAATTAAAATCAAATTGTTCCCTAGGACCTTGTCTAATTAAATAATTATTAACTGTAAATATTTTATCTGACTTTTCATATGCTGGTGTTCTGATACTTAATAGTTTAATATCTACAGACTCTAACTCTGGAGATATAAAATCTATAAAAATAGTAGTTTGAAAAGTTGAATAAATTCCTATTTTTTTAGCTGTATAATTTTGCTGATTATTTGATAATATTACGAGTTCAAAAAATTCATAATCTAAATCTAAATTTTTTAGATTTACTTGTAAAGAACCTTTATTATTAGTATGATTGAATAAAGTTTGAATATTAGATACACTTAAATAATCTGTGACTCTTTGATCATTTTCAACATACGCTATATAAGCTTGATATGCACCATTTTTTAATAATCCTCCATCGTTTCCTGCTTGTAAATTAACTATCGGTGTTTTTATTAAAGGTGCGATTCTTAACTTTTCACAATCTAAAAATTCTGTATTTTCATAAGTTATACAATCGCCATTGATTGAAGTAGTTTGCAACCAAGGAATATTATTAATATTAAGTGTTCTTGTTGGATTATTACCATCATCCCAATATATTTGCCAAGTGCAATCAAACATTGACTTAGCAGCACCTGTAATTAAATGTTTTTTATTAAAATTTAAACAAGGAGCATTAACTATTAAACTATAAGTTCCCGTTTTGTCATCAAATAAACCTATTTCTGAATTTATATCATCTGTAGAAAATATAAACCAACTATCAGCTTGCATATGAATAAAACCAATAATTGTATAAGGAATTACTCCTATTTTTAAATTTGCAGGTTCATTGCTTATAACCCCCATTTCTCCCGAAATAGAATTATTTTTTACATTTATAGCATGTGCCCAACTACCCGTAGGTTGGTTGTGCAAATCTTTTATCATACCTTTATCGAAGGTAGATATTAAAGAATTCTGTTGCTCTCTTTCTTGCATTAGTTTTTAAACATATTATAATACTTGCCGTATTGAGCTTTTCTATTTATAGACCAAACTCTTTCTAATTCTTTAAAATCTGGGGTGTTGACATAACTTAAAGCATTATTTCTCGCAGCTCTTAATCTTTGTTCTACAAGAGATAACTGAGCACTTACATTTTCTCCACTAAAAATCATGTTTTCAAGAATTCTTTGCTTTAAAGCATATTCATAGTATTCATTGCAATAAGGATGATCTAAAACTAAAAGATTTCCTTCATTATCTTCCATTGCTCCTTGATAGTTAAGATAAACTTTACCTGTTGTAAAAGAGGTATGTATAAAATTATCTTTTAACTCTGCCACATCAATAGCAGATTCGTCATTTAAATTAATACAATCGCATGTATATTTGTTGAGATTTTTTATTTTTAAAGGAATAAACATACTATAACAACGATAAGTTTGAGTTCCCCCTATTCTGTGAATTAACTGATAACCGGAATTATCGCAATTTTGAATTACACAAACATTAGTACAACTTGTTGGAGTTTGACATTCTGAAGTACTGGTTGGATTTGGAACATATGGTACAGGATTAAATGTTTCAACAGTAGTACCACAAGGCATTTCATCTACAATTGTATAAGTCCCACATCTAAATGCATAATTTAAATATGCAAAATCTGTTGGTAAAGCTGCTTTAGAATGTTCTATTTCTAAAATTATATCTTTAGTTTTATGAATTTTTAATCCTAAATCATAATTTACTCTAATTGCTACTTTTATTAATTGAGCGGGATCAACAAATCCTTCTAAAGTATAATTAGCAAAATCTACAGATACATCTTCGTATAATTGATCAAATGTTTTATACTTATTCATCTGTTTATATTTTTATTGTTATGAGCATCTTCAGAAGGTATTTTTATAGAATTCCCCAATGCTTGTAAAACTTGATTTTCAATTTCTGAAAATAAAAATTTAGGAATATTAAAATCTTGTTCTGTTCTAGGTATACAGGGATCTTCACATTTCCATAAAGAAATATCATCATTAAATACAGCTTCAACTTTAACTGCTGGTAAATTTGTATCGGGAAAATATAAATATTCGTCTAAATACCAAAAGTATTTCTTTTTATTATATCTGTTGTTTGTTGTTTTTAACATAGATACATAAGTTCCGGGTTGAGTTTGTTGAAATTCTACATATCCATCTACAGATGTAACACTTCTTATAAGTGGGCCCCAATATCCATCAATCATATCTGGAAGTTTGTGTTTAGATCTTTTTACAAAAACTGTGGGGTTATTTGTAAAACATTTAGCTTCTACAGCATCAACTGTTATTAATTCTACATAAGGAAGTGTTTTCCATATTGAATTAAATCGCATTAGTTTATTTAAGTTATCCTGTCTTCTCATAAATAACTGAGCATAGTTTAGTATTAAACTATAAATATATCTGTCAGTTATAAATGCATCTTGAGAATCAGCTTTCATTATATTTCTAATACGCGAAATTGCTTCTCCTATTTTATTCATTTGCTTATTAGTTTATTTACTTTTTGTTTAGGATTTACAAAAACATATTTATTCCAATTTTCAGGATAATATTTTGCCAAAGTCCTTTTAAAATTTCTTACAGCTGTAAATCCCCATAAATCTCTATTGATAAACTTGTATTTGGCAGAAAAATTAGTATAAAATATTTTAGCTATATTACCATCGGTTTCCCAATTTCTATTTATTATTGGTTTATCATATTGAGTGGATAGCTTAATGTTTACATTTTTTTTAGAGGGCGAACATGTTCCAATAAATATAAATCCCAATGATTCTGGCAATTCTACACCATTTCTATTTTCTATTATATTATTCCATATTCTTCCATTAAATATTTTAATTATAGATTTTAATTTTTCTGGGTTAATATTTTTATAAGCTGGATTTTTCTCTTTGAATTTATTTATTGTTTTTATATTTAATAAACCAATTCTTTTTCTTCTGTATCTTTTACCATTTAAGTTTGGCGCTCTGTACATATTATAATTTACAAAAAAATTATGACTAATGCAACTAAATTGAATAAATAAACTCAGATACTTGTCCTTTATTCTTTCCTTGAAGTTCTAAAACAGCGGCTCTTTTATTGCCTACGTATTTATTATGATAGTGATAATAATCTGTATTAGATAAACTCGGGAGAGTTTTATGAATAAATCCTATTTCTTCTTGTGTGGAAATATATTCTATTTTTTTTGTTTGATGATAGTGCCCTGTAAAAAGTGTTCTGTAATTTGCTTTTCCCCATTCATTTGAAAATTCTGTAGCATAAACTAGAGGTGTTTGTTTTGATTTTACATCGCCGTGTTCAAATGCTAAAAAATTATCTTCCCAAATATGTACTTTTCTTTCTTTATACTCAACATCCCATTCTATTGACTTTGAATTTATAGATTTTGATAATCCTAAAGCTAAGTGAAAAGATGACAATCTATCGTGATTTCCAGGAATATAAACTACAACTAATGTTTTGCAAAATTTAATTAGAAAATTTATAGCATAATGTATTGTATCAAATGCTTGAATATAAGCGTTTGTTGCTTTTAAAGAATTATCTAAGATAGTGCCATTAGTTGTTGTTCCTTGAAATGTATCCATATTTAATATATCTCCCCCAATTACAAAAAACAATTTATCTAGACTGTATATACTATTAGATTTATTTATTAAATAATTAATTGAATTAATAAAATCAACATCTATATTTTCATTATTTTCTTTACCAAAATGAATATCTTGTACAGATAAAATTCCGCAGACAATTTCTTTTGTAAGAATAAAATTGCTTTCTATATTATAACTTTTTGGCTTCCAGCTATTTATAAAATCTTTAAAACTTGATTCTTCTGGATTTAGTCTTGTAACAAGAGCTGAAATTTTCCAATATGAAGATGTTTGTTTATTCCAATATTGGGATAATTTCCATTTAGATGTATCTATTTTTAATAGTTTTATAATTTCTTCCGGGCTTTTTGGTTCTTTATAAGTTATACAATCAAGTTTTGCTTCACCTTTTTCTAAATTATAATATTCTGATTTTTCTTTATTTAAAATTTTATGTTTTATTTCATTGTATAATTCTTCTGTAATACCCAATCTTTCTGCACATTTTTTCGAAGATTTTTTTAATTTTAATAAATTAAATATTTTACTTTCTAATTCATTCATATAAATTTTTTTACAAATGTACAAAAAAGAAAAGGGGTTTCCCCCTTTTCCCTAACATTGATAGAAACCAACAACTATCAAATGTTATTTTTTAAAAAGCCCGAACAGCACGCACTCGATAGAAGTTGTTCTTGAGGACGTTGTCGAAACCGCCATTGAAAAAATTTACGCGCCAGGCTTTGTCGGCGTTATACTGCGAACTGCTCCAATAAAAAGAGTTATTGAAGTTCCCAATTCCCTGTGTTCGCAGATTACCGTACATCAGGAGTAGTTCATCATAACTCGGCAAGAACCAATCATCATATCCGTTTAAAATTAAATCTGAACATACGCTGGCCGCAATTGGGCGTGTACCACATCCATTCAATATTAGATTCGTATTCAATTGACCTGAACCTACACCAGTTGAGAAGTTTCCTGCTAAAGTACTTTGGTAACACCCCCACTGGTAAGCACCTTGGTCTGAAGGCGCACAAACAAGTCCATGTTGTCCATCCACATAAAACACAATTCCTCCATTCTTATATGAACCTATTAAATTTTCTGTTATTGTTACTATTGGTTGTGTACACCCAATGATTTTTATTTTTTTACAAGAATAACTCGGCCAACAAGTAGTAGATAAACTATACTTTATATAAGCTTCTCCCGGACTAACTCCTGTAACTAAACCATTATTTACTGTTAATATTGAAGAATCGCTAGTACTCCAAATACCTCCGGGAGTTGTGCAAGTATATTCAGCTGTTGATCCCACATTTATAGTAGCATCGCCCGAAATAGCTGCAACAGCAGTATGAGAATTAATTGTTACTGTTTTTGTAATAGAAGTGTAACAATTAGATGTAAATGTTATTGTAGCTGTTCCTGAAGTTATTCCAACTAAATAAACCATTGTCCCTGTTGTTGAAGTAACTAATGTTTGAGTATAATCTGTTGATGTTTGAATAAATCTAGCATTATTTGTTACAGTCCAAGTGCCGTGAGTATTAGCCTCATAAATAGCAATATGTTTTGGTTCTTGGTGTAAAGATGCAGCTACTTGATTAGACGTTGTTTTTGAAACTAAAGTATTATTACTTAAATAAGCTTGTGTTGAATTTAGAGATTGACTAGTCCAATAATTGAAAAATCCGCTTAATTCCCTTATACTTGGTAAAACCCATTTATTTGTTAAATCATTTCCTCCTGATAAATTATCAACTAATAATAAAGCTTCTGCTAAATTCCCATAACTTTGATAATATATGTGATTAGTAAATCCCAATGTATTATTTGAAAATTCACTTGAACCAAACTCTTCGGATTCGTTTAATAATCTAATAAACAAAGAATAATAAGAACCATTATAATAAATATCGCCTCTAAATTGCCCGTCAAAAAGTAAATCTGTTTCACAATTAGGTATGGGTTTATAACCTAAAGTGGGTTTTACACAAATCGAATTGGGTCCAGTAATGGTTGAAGTTTGTAATTGAGATACGTTTACTTGAATAGATCCTACACTAATACAAGTGTTTTCTTTTATACATCTAACAGCTGCTCCTAATCCTCTACCTATAGAACTATAAGTTCCATCAGTTCTTATTATTCGAGAATTTGTCCCACTAGTTGTACTAGTCCAATAATAAGAAACATCCATTAAATCTCCATCATATCTGCGAGAACCAGAATTTGGTAGTTTTAAAACTGAATCATATGCGTTGGTCCACGCAGATATTTCTTGTTGCCATTCTTGAAGAGTTGGCACTCTATATCCACAAGGACATGGATTATTTAAATCATTTATCCAAAGATTAGTGTTAGAAGTTGTCCAATTAAATGTATTTGAAGTTGTTGTAATAAAATTACCATGAGAAGGTGTAATTGTATTACTTATTGTTGAAGTTTCTTGAGAGTTTCTACATTGATGCCCGTCAGCTCTTCTTCCCCATTGATATAAATCTCCATATGCTTGAGTATCCGTCATACTTGTGGCTACTCTTGATGCCCCTAAATTGCGGTCCATCCATTTTCTTCCTGTTGGCGATAATACATCAATAATATCTGCATTAAAACATTTTACAGTATTACTCTTATAACCAGGAACAGCTTGTATTATATATGTTCCAGCACTAGCTGTAAAATTTCCTTCTTCGTTTATTGTACCGCCGGTTGTTTGATAATGTATGGGGCAATTACTTCCTGTTATTGTTCCTGTATAACTTGCATTTTCACAAAGATCAGTTGGACCCGTTATAGTAGTTGATATACCAGTTGCAGTTTTAGTTATTGTGTGTGATAATCCCCCGCATTCGGTAATAGTATAAGTTATAGATACATTTTGTTGGTTTATTGTTATTTGATTGTTATTTATTGTGCCGCCAGTTGGTGTAAAAACTCCTCCGGGAAAACTTGGTTGAAGAAGATAAGTTTGACCAATACATATACTATCATCTATTGTAAATAAAGCATCTGCAGAAAATATACTAATAGTAATAGTAGTGCTTATATTAATACAACCAGATGAATATTGAGCCGTTAATGTGAATGTTCCGTTTCCTTCTGTTTGAATTAAACCATCGCTATGAGTACCTAATGCACCTATAGTACTAGTAAAAGTGATATCATCAATAGTTTGTCCATTGAATTCGGCTGTATATTGATGAGACTCACCTTTACATAATTCAGTTGGTCCAATTATTTCTAACTCACCTGTATTTGTGACAACTGTTAAGGATAAAGTTTTAGAAAAAGAACAACCGTTTGATGTAATTCCAGAATAGCTAAAATTATAATTTCCGGGCGGTAAGGTGAAAGTTTTGGGTATAGAATATGGATTATTTTGAAAAAATAAATTACCTCCGGGAGTATTTGAATTAATTGTTATATCTCCCGCACATGTAGAACTTGCAGTAAGTGTAACATTTGATGCATTATATACAGTAATTGAGCGAGTGTAAGAAACCGAATTAAGTGTATAAGTAATAACTGTTGTTCCAGCTGCCACACCCGTTACTACACCGTTTGTAACCGTGGCTACTGCCGTATTGCTGCTGCTCCATGTTCCTCCAGTAGAACTAGGAGTTATAGTAATTGTTGAACCTACACATAGTATGCTTAAACCTGTTAAAGTTACAAGAGGAGAATTATAATTTTCTGGACATGGTTTTCCTCCGCAAGAAGGATATTTTGTTGTTGTCCATGTATTAACAATTTGTCCACTAACAACAGCTGTTGTGTAATAACCTTCACAGTCTTCTGCACAATTACAATTGGACATTTGCTGAATATATAGTTATATTACCTTTTATAGCGTAAGCTCTTATGTGTCCCGAAAAGTTATTAGAATAACTGCATGGAAATTGAAAGCATAAATTTTTAGTATCGCTCGTTGTTGGATTTAAGCTATTTCCATTCACAAATCCTATTTCCCAATCTGAAAGATTTCCCTTTTCAATTTCGGCATTTACTATAATATGAGAATTTGCAGATATTGTTAAAATTGGTAAAAACTCTCCTATATAATATTTACCATTAATAAATTTGATACATCCTGATTCTAAACCTTTTCCACCATTTAATGGCATTTTAATTATTTCTTTACCTGTAAATCCGGGAAAAGTACTGATTTGATTGCTGACTTGAGCATCAACAACTTCATCAGAAGGACAATTAATGCAAGTATTGCAACTTATCATGTTTGATTTGGATTTGTAGTTATTTTAAATTTTATAGGATTACTAAAACTACTATACTGATCTGGATTATTAGGTATTCCCGTTATTGGTGTTACATTGAAAGTATAATAATTATTTGTATTACAGTCATTGTTATTTCCGGTAATACTATTTATTTTCCATCTGTACCAATAATTATTTGTTCCGATTGAATGATTTGAAACTAAATATTGAGTGGGAGCGGAACATAAAATATTATTGATGTTTAAATTAGAACCTTGGCAATTAAGAGCATCTTTGGAAAAATGCAACTGGGTAATCTGATTTAATTCAATAGTATAATTACCATTACCATTACTGTTATTTGTAAACTGTTGTGAACCCGGTATAAGTCCATTAAACCAATTTAAACAAAATTCTTCTAAAACGGGTTTATATAATTGGAATTTTTGAGTAAGTTCGCAATCTGAACAAGAATTTTCAAATATTGTTATTTTGACTAGAAACTGCGAAGGATAACTGGTAAAATTAGATATAATTTGAGAAAATGTTGATGAGTTTAAATTGGTAATAACATTGTTTATTTCAATTGATTTATAAGTATAACCAATTATAGTTAATCCTTCTATTATTAATGTGCTTGTTCTTGTAATTTTGGTATTAAAATAAGGATTTATAGTTATATCTCTTAAAAAGAATTTATTGCAATTATTTTCAATATATAATTTACGACAACCATTAAAATTGATAATATTATTTCCTTGACTTAAAGACTCACTATAATCATTCTCGCATAAATCTTCCACCCATAATGTAAGACTTTCAGGTGAATTTACAGTTATCATGATGAAGTACAACTACAAGTAAACGAAGACCTATAAACCAGGGTGGGACCTGTAGGATAAGTTCTAGAGCATACAGTCATTGAATTATTGTTACTAGGAGAGGCAGTTGCCGAATTTCCCAAGCAATTTGTATAAGTCCAACTAGCAGATCCTCCTGTCTGGTTAATTATAGTATATTGAGAACAACAATAAGGAACAATTACAGATTTTGTGCATGTAACGTGATTAGTTAAATGTTGATCATAATGAATTTCCACACTATATGTTCCGGGAGGCAAAGAAATAGTTTGAACAATACTAGTTCCGGAACTACTAAAATTAAAAGTTTGATTATATCTTGTAGTACTTGACTCTTTTACAATTATAGTAACAGAACTAGCCATAGATTGATCTGGAATACTTACTGTAATTGTACCCATATTATTTCCGTTAGAATCTATTCCTGCCGCGGGAGTTGCTGTCACTGAGTCACAATTTATTGTTTGAGCAGTTTGTCCGGTTCCTATCGTATGCCCATTATGAGGTCTTTGAAATACTTGAGATATAGATTGAGCGCATTCAACAACTGTTGGAGCACTTGATTGAAATGCAAAATTTACTGTTACATTTATTTGGGAACCTGTCCAAGCTGCGGGAATAGTCCAAACTGTACTAATATTATTATTATTAGATATTGGAGGAGTAGAAGTTACGTATTTGGTACTTATTAAACTTCCTTGAGAAAATTGTATATTCCAACCCGTAGCTGCATTAAAGGGAGCGGGAACAATCAAACCACTAAAAGTAACTTGTAGACTTCCGTTATCTTCAGAGACTTGAAAAGCATAATTTATTTGGTCACAATTTCCAGAAACATCACAACAACAAGTTTCTAATATATGACTTACAGCACTATGTAAATTACAAACAACTAACCATAAATTATTAACGGATTGAGCTAAACTAGTCGGATTAGATTGCCAACCAGAAACTGTTGAAAAAGTTCCGGATTGATTTAATAACGGAGAAATACCAGTAAGACAAGAATTAATGGCACTGTTAATTTGACTAGTTGTGCCAACAAGATTTCTAAGTTCGCAAAATGCAGTTTCAAATGATGATAAAAATGAGTTTAAAGCTACGTTTTGGCTATTAAGCAAACATGTAGATGCAATTGTTATAGTGGGCAGCGAAGTTGGTGTATTTACAGCAGTTTGTAAATTATTTATAGCAGCTTGTAAATTATTTATCTGTGTATTTATAGTACTTGTAATAGTGTTTAAAGTACAAATTTTATTTGCAAGTTCTGTTAGATAAGCTTGCAATTGATAACTTGTCTGAGAAGTATTACTACAACCAGGATATATATATGTTTGATTGGGTGCTGGAATATTGTCTTCTAAAACACACAGTTTTTCTATAATTGCATTTATTACGGATTGTACAGTATTTTGAGCATTTAAATTTAAACAGTCTTCATCTATAGTTAGTGTTGCTGAACTAATATTTAAATTAGATATATTATTAATATTGTCAACAAGCTCGCAAATTTCATCTGCTAGTTTTTTGAAAACAACACTAATTGTATCTCCAGTGCATAAAGAAATACAGGGAATATTTTCACCTTCCCAAATTACTGTATTAGATGATATTAAAGATGATGTCATAATTCTGGATTTACTACTGCTGGAGGAATTCTAACTACTATATAACTATTTTTACTCGGAATATAAGAAAAAGTGATTATTTTGGGAGATTGTCCCGTTACTGTGAAATATTTAGAAACTCCACTAGTTAGATTATATATGATTTTTTTCTTATTTAAAACATCATATATGTCTAAATATTCCCCAGATTGTGCGTTTATTGTAAATATTTTATCTACATCATTACCAATATAAATAACATTTTTGTTTATGGTTAATGTTGTAGTTGCTAATAAACTATCCTTTATTTTTTCATTTTGGTAGTTAGATAATTCATAAGCAATAGTTAAATCGGAAATAAATTTGCTCTGCTGCTCTTTAAATTGCTCTGAAGAGTTTTTTCTAAGAATAGCTTCTGCAAAATTCATTATTTATTTATTTTTATTTTTTGTTCATACGTTGATAAACATGATTTATGAACAGTTTTTCCATTTGATGCTGTTGCTTGTTGACAACCGCAAGAAAAAGATTGATTACAATGAGCACAATTCATAGTAAGTTTAATTTATTTAATGCTATATTATATATATTCATTCCTTTAGTTGGTTCTGTAGAAAATTCTACTTGAGAAATTGCCGCATCTATTAAAATTCTTATTTCGTTAAATTCTGCTATTTTTGTTTTTTTTACACTATCAATTGTTTCTAAACTTAATAAATTAAGTTTTTCATAGTATGATTTATATATAGTTGATGTTTTTAAGTGATATTGCCAAACACTCAAATCAGGATTGCCGCTATACCTGACAGAGTATATTCCATCAGGTATAGCGGGCCTAGTTGTGCATGTTTGACTTAAATTTAAATTGCAAGCTGTTAAGTTTAGAGAAAACCCATTAGCTACAGGCATTTCTACACCGGAATTAAATCCTGGTATTCCTATAAGTAATTTTCCATTAGTTACAGATGTATCACTTGTATCCCTTATTGTTAATAAGGTATTATCTGTAATACGGGGTATTTCTAAACTTAACATATTAAAGAGACTGGGCAGTACCGTAAGCAATACCCGAAGCTGCTGCTAATCCCGATAAGATGTTATCAACAACAGTATTTGCGGCGGTGTTATTTTTTACATAAATTTGATAAAGATATTGATCATTATCAAAAGTTGATGTGGGGTTATTAAAACGAGGAACAGAATGCTCAATATAATAAACATTATATCGATTTGTCACAGTAGCTTGAGAGCCGCGGGAGTCCGTGATAGGGGTACCAAAACCAAGAATTTCACGAATTCGAGCTGAATCTTTATTTCCTTGACTAAAAGGTGTTTGAGCATAAGCACTTGTAAGTAACAAATCGTTTACAACTTTAGTTGCTGTAGCTCCTTTTCCCATATTTCCCGGAATTGATGTTGCGGAATTTACACACGTTGAACAGATTTCTCCATTTTCATTAATTAATGAACCTGTCATTTGTAGAGGTTCAACTTCATTGTGATTTCGTGTGTCGTGAGAACTAAAACCAAAATAATCAACAATATCATCTGTTGATTTGAATTCTATTGTAAAAGTAGCAAATTGATCGGTGGCGGTTGGAAGAGCAGCATTCGAACTTAATGCCCGAGTTGCGGTACCTGATAGAGTATCAACTTGCCCCTGGGTGCCGTAGTGTACAAATTGAGTAAGAGATGTGTTTATAAAAGGAGCTATCAAAGGATTATTAAAAAATCCAAGAATAATTCTAGTTAAAGCAACAGCCGGATGCATATAACTTACAGTTGTTCCGGTGCAACAATTAGTTGCATTAGTAACAAGAGGTTGTGTACCAACAGTGTTTAAATTATCACTTACAGCATAAATATTTCTATTTAAAAACCTTAAAGCAGGAGAGCCTTTGATATCTAAACGAAAACCAACTGTAGAATTGCAAGGAAAACAAGTCGGTCCAACTATGATTTTAAGTGTTCCTTTGCCTGGTGCTGTAGCTACTTGAGCTACTTGTTTCCACAGACCTGTTATGTATTTTGGATTGATTCCTTTTGATTTAACAGATTCCTGAAATCCACCATGAGAACCAATTTTATCGTTAAGCATTAAACTACCTTGAACAAGATATACTAAACTTTTTCCAACAAGGCCGGTTGCAGTACCGTAAGGGGTATTGGTAACACCATTTAGTGTTCCAGTAGTGGAATCCAAAGCCTTAAAATCAGAACCACATAGAGCTAGTTGACCAGCTGTTGTAATGTTAGCAGACGGCGTAGTACTCGTTACAACACCACTATTCGTAGCTACAAAAGTTTTTATAAAAGCATGATTAAAATATGACATAAAATTTTATTTTAAAGGTTATATAAATAATATAAATAAAAAAAATAGAAATACAAAGTTTTAATTATTATTTTCTAAAGAATTTTTATTTATTTGAAGTTGATTCGCATTTTCCATATCGCCAGCTAATATGGTCACTGCTTCATCTATAATTAATTCTGTGATATCGTTTTTAAATTCACATTCTACATCTAAAAGTGATGTATTACCTGTGTTTAGATTTATTACTCCAGCAAATTCTATATTTTTCGGTGTTCTGTAAAATATAATAGTTGGTTTTACTATTTCAAAATCATTTGTATATATTCTAACTTTATTATTTATTAATGTGCAAAAGGTTTCTCCCCAATTAAAATCTGGCATTTTTAATGGGTCTTTATAATATATATCTACGTTGGCTTCTTCTACTAAATAAACAGTCATAGAACGAGGTTTTTTGCAACATTTATTTTTTGCAAAAGTGCTTATTCTTTTATATTCTAAATAATTAGTAGGTAAGCCATCGCTTTCAAAGTATCTTGGTTTTATTAAACCTGTCAAACTTTGTTCATTTAATAAGATTTGTAAATCATCTATTCTTCTTTTAGACTGCTCATCTCCTTCTTTGAATATGTTATTCCCATGTAACATTCTCCGCACCCATTGGATTTGAGCTTTATTAAAAGATTCCGCAATTTGCCAACTTTCTATATTATCATAGTCATTGCTGGCTAATTTATTTAATCTTTGTTTAAATTTTAGTCTAAGAAGATTATTATTCATTACTTCCAGTAAAATTCTACTCCTTCAGATAATTGTTTGAAAACTTCATCATTAATAGGATCTTTTAGGAAAAGCATTGCTTCAGATATAGTTTTTCCTAATTTAATATTGTTTGATGTTTCAATCCAACCGTTTCTATTAAACAGAAGTTTATAGTTTGTTGCATCTTTGATAATTGCTTTTAATTTTAAATCCTCCATTGATAATCCGCTATATTCTATAAAAGAGCTGGCGGCTTTTTTCTTTGCTGATTCTCCGCCATCTCCATTTATATAAGCATCCATATTTTCATATAGAATATCATGCGGAGTATTTTTAGTATATTGAAAGCTGTTATTATCTAAACACTTTGCGATATAAAATAATTTAGTTTGATTTTTATCGTAAAGCTTTTGCAATTCACTAATTGCTTTATTTCGTAGTTTGGTTAATTCTGTTCTTTCACTAACTGTTTCTTGAATTTCATCAAGATAGAATTTTTTAGTATTTATTGCTTTTGCTTCTTTTAAAGATTTTGCAACAATTGAAAACCCTCCGGCGTTAATTGCGTATATTTTAATTAAATCATAAGGATCTATTGAAGGGTCTAAATAAACAGGCTCATTTCCGCATTTGATTGATATTCGAGACCAAAATTTATCATTATCTGGCCTTAGTAAAGTTACTTTATTCCAAAATTCTTTATCCTCAATATCAATTACATTAGCGGCTAATTCAGCTTCTAATTTAGCTACAACACTTCTGATTTCTTTAATTTTAGCTTTTTTTTCTTCTTCAGAGAGTTTTTTAATTTCAGGTGCAAATTCATTTAATCCAGTTACATATCGTTTTACACCATTCATTTCTATACATGTTAATGATTCTTCATGCCATACATTTTCATAAAGAACCATTTTGTATTGTTCTAATCCCATATTTTTTACATTAGGATTAAAAAAAGGACGTATAACAATATTTTGTTTTTTGTTTTGTTGATATTTTTCTACTAGTGTGTATTCCATTTGTTGGTTTTTATTTATTTTAAGAAGGCGAAGTCTTGATCATTAGCCTATTCTCAGTTGTATTATAATATACTGTATTATTAAGCAACGATGATGCCATAGTATTACTAGCAAAAGATAATATACCAAGAGAATTTCTAACAGCCGTCATTACACTCGGATCTTTTAATATAATATCAATAAATTCGTCAATCGTTTTATTTTGAATTTCTGTAATAAATACAGGATTTAATTTTCTATCTATAGTGTTGTATATCATTTTTTTTAATTAAAAGTTTAAAAAATGGGGTGAGATAATTCCCACCCCTTTTATTAGAATGAACCGCCTGTAATTGGGTTTTTCATAACAATTTTAAGCACTTTGGTTGGGTCTTTCACCCAAA
>Ga0214923_10002898_pt1 | contig 22141 bp, 18 predicted proteins | sample LL1510_MetaG_FD_177993 | JGI IMG/M metagenome (GOLD analysis project Ga0214923, IMG submission 177993) | Freshwater microbial communities from Lake Lanier, Atlanta, Georgia, United States - LL-1510 | ecosystem: Environmental > Aquatic > Freshwater > Lake | place: USA: Georgia | collected...
AAAACTAGCGAGAGGTGAGATTGAATATTCCAAAAAAAAGATTATGGAATTATACATGACAGAATATGTATATAATTTAGAAACAATAATAGATTATGTTAAAGAATCATATGATGAAAAAAAAAAAGAATTATTTGATAATTTTTTTGTTGAGAAAGCATTAGATGAATTAATACCAATAACAGAAAATGATTTTAATAATTACAAGGATGTTATATTTGATAAGACAAGTAGATCAGGATATTTAATATATTTAGATGGATATTATATATTTCAACCATTTGATGAGAATGAGAATGTTTCAATGTTTTACAGAACACATAATGAATTTAACTTATTATCAAAATTAAGTTTATATAATTATATAAATAGTGAAAAGAAGAGTTTAAGAACTGATATGATTATTAAAAATGAAATAGAAAATAAAGAATTTACTTATAATTTTGATGAAGTTATGGATTATTATGATAATAGAGAGGAATTTAAATATGTTGGAATTATAGATAGAGAAATAAATAGAGGTAAAACAAAATTATATAATGAAATAGAAGATGTTTTTAAATTAAGAGAAAAGAGAGAAAAAATTTTAGAGAAAAAAAGAGGTACAGGTATTCCATCAATAAAAGGGGCTGTATGTGCTACATCAAAACAAAAAGAATATTTAGAAGATGTTGCTAAATTATTAGGTTTAAAATTAACATTATCAGATACAACTAGAGATAGTATATGTAAAAAAATAAGAGAAAAATTAATAGAACATGAAAAATATTCAAAAGGAAAGAACAAAATAACATATATAATGATTCCATCAAATCACGAAACTTTAAAATTTCCGTTAAATATTGAAGATAGGAATATTTATTTACAAAATAAGATAAATCAAATTTTATCAACAACAATAAAATTTAATGAAAAAGAAAATAAAAATAGTATAAATTTATCTTTTTCTTTTGATAAAATATCAAAAGAAGATATTAATAAAATAAAAAAATTAGGATTTGAATCAAAAGATAATAAAAAATGGACTATTTTAATTGATTAAAATATAGAAATTATTATATTATATTACCTGCATACTTTATTATTATAAGATTCTAAAAAATCACAAATAAGTTCATATAAAACATTTATGATTTTTAATTTATTTATATGATATGGTCTAATATTTTCAATACATTCATTATATGTCATAACCTTTATATTACCAATTTCTCTATTGTTAGAATCAATATTATTAATTTTATCTGTATTTAGAATAGCTAAAAAGTAATTATGTAAATAATTAATACCGTTTGTTCCAACTAAATTTTCTTTAATTTTAGAACAACTTTCTAATAAATTATACATATTTTCTTTAATGTTAGTTTCTTCTTCAAATTCTCTTATAGCACAGATAATATCAGATTCATATAATTCTCTTCTACCTTTAGGAAATCCCCATTCATTATACAAATATTTAGGTTTTAAATTATTAATAATTTCACTTTTATTTAACTTTAATTCATAGAATTTTTGTCTTGAAGTCATATACTCTTTATAATGATTTTTGTTTTTTATATTATTAACATCCCATAAATCATTCCATAAAAAATCAAAATCTTTAGTTAAAATATCTTGTATTTCATTTTGTGTCATTTGTTCAAAAATATAGTTTATATTTTGATTATTTGTTTCATCATATCTACCCCTTATAAATTCTAAATATCCTAATGAATTTTTTCTTTGTATCATAAGAAATTTAATATTACTATTTTCATTACATAAATTTTTATATTCAAAATTAATATTTTTTCTTAATCTTAGAGATGGAAAGAGATTTAAACTTATATATTTTTCTAAATTATCAAAATTTTCTATATCAAAATTATCAATATAAATACCAATAATACCATTAGAAATAATAGGTTCTAAACAGTTTTTATAAACATGTCCTTTTTTATTACAATTAGTACAATAAAAATTTTTTTTTATTGTTATGGTTTTTTCATAATTATTATTATAATTCATATTCTATAATTATATAATATATATATATTTATATAGCTTAATTTAATCAAATAATATTAAATTATTTTTTTGATCATTATTAATACTATTTTCATCCTCATTATATAATTTAATTTCATCTGGTGTTGCTAAATCTTCTAAATAACCAATTGATAAAATTGAAGTGTCATAATTTCCAAATGTTGTTGATAAAATTAATATTTTAACAATCATATCAGGTGCTAAATTTTTATAACCTTTTTTAATTAAAATATTTCTATCAGCATCAGAAAAAAAATGTTCTTTATTAATTTTGTCTTGTGTTATAATAACCTTAATAGGTCCATTAATTGCACTAATTAATGCTTTATTCATTCTATCAATTTTACATACAATATATTTATTTTTTGGTGGAAAACATAATCTACAACTAAATTTTACAACAATCTTTGCACTACATGATGGGTCTTCCGCCTCAATAATACCTTCAGATATTTCCTCTAACTTATAAATATTTGTTATAAATCCATAATTAAGGTAACATTTACCAACTAATTTATTATTTAAATTACTTTTTAAATGTAAATAGAATTTATTATCCATTTGATTAGGATTTAACATTACATTACTTACTAATGTTGTATTTATATAAGGGCTTTGAGGAGTTTTATCTGAAAGAGTATTCTCGGTCATTATTATATAATATATATATAATATATATTAAAATCAATTTTTAGAAATTAATTAATATAATATAAATATAAATAGAATAATGAATATAAATTTTACTTCTGTTATAGAAAGTAATAATAAGTATAATATACAAATATTTCAATATGTAAAAGCAGAACAATGGGATTTATTATTAGATTTTATTTTAAAAAATAACATTGATTACAGTATTAGAGATAATTCAAATATATATTTATTAGAATATGCTATAAATTTTAACAAAATAGAAATAATTAAAGCATTATTAAGTAAAGATATAAGAATTGATGTTTTAGATGAAAATAATAGATCATTATTATATATTATAATTAAATTTTCTTACATTGAAATTTTAAAATTATTTATTGAAAAAAATAAAGAAACTATTAGTTTAAATATTTTTGAAATAAAAGATAAAGATGGTAATATAGCTTTATTTTATGCTATAAAATTTAATAATATAGAAATAGTTAAATTAATATTAGAAAATAGTAATAATTTTTTAATTAAAAATTATGATGGTGAAAATGCTTTACATTTAGCAATAATAAATAATAATATTGAAATTTATAAACTTATTATAAAATATATTAATAATCAAAATATAAAAACTAATAATGGAGAAACTTCTTTACATTTAGCAATTATTTATAAAACTTATGATATATTAAAATTTATGATAGAACATTTTAAAAAAGATTTAAATTTTAATATTAGAGAATATAGATATCAATATTCACCTTTACATTATCTTGTTAAAAATGAAGTTGATTTGCCATTAATAACTATATTTGAAAAAGTTATAAAAGAATTTGATGGTAATCAACAAGATATTAATGGTAATATATTTTTACATTATTTTTTTAATAACATAAATATAAATTTTATAAAAGAGAATGTTAAAACTATTAATAATATATATAATATTTTATTAAAAATAAAATTTAATTTTGATTTATTTAATATTGATGGAGATACTTGTTTACATATAATTTTAAATAATATTGATATTTATAGAGAAAATTTTAGTAATATATTAACTGATTTCATTAATAATACAAATTTAAATTTACAAAATATAGAAGGAAATAGTTGTTTTTTTTTACTAGTAAAGAATAATAAATGGATGGATTTTAAAAATTTATTAATAGAAAAAAAATTAGATATTTTTATAATAGATAACAAAAGTAGGATTATATTTGATTATATATCAACTGATGATAAAGAATCATTTTTAGATATGATAACTAAAAGTTATTTATACGAATTAAAAACTAAAGGCGATAGTGTTAAATGGATAGATTATTGGGATAATAGATGTAAAAATACGAATATATCCTATAATGAATTAAATGATACTGAAAAAGAATTATTAGCTAATTTAAAAATTAATAAAAAAGAAAATTTATGTTATGAAATTGTTAAAAAAAAATTAATTGATTTTATTGAAGTATTTAAAAAATATAAAAAAGTTAAAAATGAATATTCTTATCCTATGACAACAATATATCCTAAATTAATTAAAGATTATAAAAATACAAATTTAACAACTTTTAAAGGCTCAACTTTAGATATATTATGTGGTCTTTTATATTTAAATAAAAAATATTCAACAACAACTTTTTCATCATTAAAATTAATTAATGATAATATTATTGATTGTCAAAATAATATATGCGAAGTTATTGGTATAGAAATCATATGGAAAAATAATAATTTAAAATTTCCTAATTCAAGTTTAAATGATTTAAGAAGTTTATTAACCATAAATAAACAACAAAATAATTATAGATTTTTTATAATACCTTTAGGTATTGAAATTGATATTGATGGAAATCTATTAGGACATGCTAATTATATTATTATAGATTTTGAAAAATTAAAAATAGAAAGATTTGAACCTCATGGTTTTGAATCACCTTATGGATTAAATTATAATTCATCATTATTGGATAATATATTGGAAAATAAATTTAATTCATTTAATCTTAATTTAAAATATTTTCCTCCTTATACTTATTTACCTAAAATTGGTTTTCAAATAATGGAAATAAAAGAAAAGAAAAATGATTATATTGGAGATCCAAATGGATTTTGCGCTTTATGGTGTATTTGGTGGATTGATATTAAGCTTGCTAATCCAAATATTGAAAGTAAAATTTTACAAGAATTACTTTTTAAAGAAATTATTAATAATTATATGTCTTTTAAAAAAATTATTAGAGATTATAGCACTTTTATAACAGAAATTAGAGATAAATTACTTTCAAAAATTGACAGTAATATAAATTTTTGGATTAATGATAAAATAACAAATGAACAAATTATGTTATTGAATAAAATAATTTTAATTGATATAAAATCAATAAATTAATCATAAAAATTAATATTTTTTCTTATAAAAAAAATATATAAAATAAATGATAATTAAAATAACTAATATAATAACAATATATTTAATTTCATTATTTTCTTGTTTATCAAAAATTTCTTCTAAACAATTTTTTATTGTTTTTAATTCTTTATTTTGTTCTTGACATATATTATTTCTTATTTCTAAAAACCAATTAATAAATGTTTCTTTATTTTTTAATATATTATCAATATTATCTATTTTGTTAATACTATTTTTTAAATGATAACCACATTTTTTACATGGTAAAATATAAGGTAGAGCAAGAATAAATTGTTTGTATTTCTCTTTTAATGTATCATCGTATGTTAAAGCTATACTATTTAAAAAAATCCAACCACATCTCCCCCAATATTTTGGATCTATTGTTATAATATCTTTATATTCATCCATTTTTAATATATTTATTTTATATTTTAATTTTTTTTATATTTATAATATTTTTATAAAAAATTCATCCTAAAATATATTTATCTACATTTATAGTAGCATAATTGTTATTTTTAATATTTATAGTTCCGCTACCAGAACAAATATTTTTACCTTTTGTAGATATCCATTTTTTAACTATGATATCAATAAAAATACTATTTTTATATCCTATAGTTATAAAAGTAACATAATCATATTTTTTTTTATTAGTATTATATTTTTTATAAAATTTAGAAGATGCTATTAATCCTCTAAAAGTACATTTTAACTTTTTTTTTTCTGTTATATCAACATACATATTTTCATCTATAAACTCTTTGCTTATCCAATATCCATATTTGTAAAAATGTTTTATATTGTCTAATTCTTCTTCTCCTTTTATTTTTAATCCATTGTTTATTCCTTCTCTTATATGCACCCAGTCACTATACATTGAATTACAATTCTTTATAGTGCTTTTCCAAAATTTTTTTGGATTATTTGCTTTTTGATAAGCTAATGCCCAGACTAAATACGCATATGATAAAGCATGTGATTTACAGAAACTATACTTTTTCAAATTTGTTAATTTATTTGATATATCATTAACGTCTAGTTCTGGATGTTTAGCACACAAATCAAATTCAAATTCATTTATTGCTTCTTTGTTATTTTTAGCATAAAGTCTTCTTATACTATCTGCTTTATTTTCATCACATCCTGTTAAATTCATTATGTAGTATATAGCATCATCGTCAAATATTATATTACTATCTATCTTATCTTCAATGTATATATCATCATTATCTATATCTTGATTATTATTTATATCTTCTATACTTTTTTCATTTTCTTCTAAACTATAATTATCTTCTGTTGTAGCACCGGGTCTTATAATAGCAAGACATTTTGCAATATCTTGGACTGTAGAAGGTTTATAAAGTGTAAGAACTTTTCTCATAGCAGGACTTTCTGCAAAAGTGATACCAAAATTATCTCCACTATGGAGTAAATTAATTGTTTTTTTATCATTAAAATCATAATTTAGCAAAGGTTTATCATCAATATCAAATAATTGAGCTAATCCTCTATTAGCAAGAATATCAATTTTGAAATATCCTTTATTATCAACTTCATTTTTATTCCATTTTATTTGTCTATCATTTAACAAATCTTTAGTTATTAGATTTTCATCATTGTAAAATATAATACCACCGCAATGTAATGAGAAATTTTTAAGAGTTCCTTTTAGCTCTTTAATTTTTTTTTCTAATTCTTTCTTTTTATCTGGATCTTTGAAATAATTTATATTACATTTATCTTTTGGCACTTTACCTTCAATGCCCATTAATTTTAGTGCTTTTCTAGTTGCTCCTTTAGTTCCATATGTAACATGATTACTAATACGAACAACATTATTCCATTTATTAAATATTTTTTCAAAGACATATTTTCGTTGATTATGAGGAAAATCCATATCAATATCCGGCATTGAACTTCTATATTCATTAAGAAATCTAGAAAAAACAATTTTTTCTTTAATAGGATCAATATCTGTAATACCAAGAAGAAAACATACAAGTGAAGAACCAGAAGAACCTCTAATAATATGAGGAATATTTTTACAAAGTGTTAAAATTTCACAAATTCTGAGTATATAATCAATAAAATTTTTTTCTATTATAAGTTTCAGTTCACGATTAATTCTATCATTATATTCATTATTATTTGGATAATTTCTTATAAATTGATTTTTTATAATATCAAAATTATCCATAATTTATATACTAAAATATATAATTATAAAAAATCAATTTTTAACTAGTTTGATAGATTCATTTGCTAATTTAATTTCTAAAGAGTTAGAAATATTTAATTTTTCATTTATATCAGCAATTGATGAATATTCATCAATAATTTCAAAATAATGATTGTTATTTTGTTTAAATTTTATAAATAGAAGTATTTTTTTCCTTCTAATTGAAAATCTATCATTATAAATTTTATCAAGTATAATTCTATATTGAGGAAGATGTGCTAAATAATTAATAATAATTGACAATATTTTTTCATTTAATTCAAAAATAAAAGTATTTTTTGTATTAAAATAATTTAATTTAGAAATTGAGATATTACTAATTTTTACCCATTTTTTAAGATAAATTAATTTAGTTTTACTTATCAATTCATCATTATTATATTTTAAATAATTAATATTAATTTTATTTAACATATTTAACCATGTATAAGTTCTTAATGGAATATTATTATTATTATAAATAATTTTTCCATCATCCGCAATATCATAATCATCTACTAACATAATATAAATATTTTTATTTTTAAGATTTTCAGTAATTATATTTGTAATTTTAAGAATATTTTTTAAATTAGATTTGTATTCTATAGATTCAACTACATAATCAAAAGTAATAGATGATAATTCATTACTATTATTTTCTAAATATTTTAAACTTCTTATGATACTTAATAAAGGTGTTATCATTATTTTATTATCAGTTAAAATATAATTAACAATACCAACAAGTTCATTATTATAATTTATAACAGATGATCCTTTTCGGGGAATATGTGATTTAGTAATAGCTGTTAAATAAGGAAGTTCAGGAAAAGTAATATATTTATTATCATAAATATAATCTGAAGATATTTCAGTATCAATATTTAATTTTAATAAAGAATTATCAAGAAATGAAATAACAATTTTTTCATTTTTAAAAGATGTATTCATTAATCTAGTTAAATTAAAATCAGATATGTCAAAATATTCAATACAAATATCTTGAAATTTTATAAATAATAATTGAGTATGTTCATCATAAAAAGAGTCATATTCGGCCAAAAAATCAATATCAAATTTTTTAATATTAAGTAAATTAAGATGTTTATTTAAATTGATATCACCGGAAGTTTTATCATCTAAGAAATATTTAATAACAATTTTATTATTTTTATTTAAGAAAAAATGTTCTAATCCTAAAAAACTAGTTAATAAAAATTTTTTTCCATTATACATTATAGGTGTAAAATTATTAATTTTAATTAATGGTTTTTCAATATCTTTACAATTATTTATTTTATTTTCTAAATTTTCATAAATTGTATAAATACTATTTTTAGGACATAAATTATCAAAAATTACTAACATAATTATATGGTTTTAATATATTGAATAATAATATCAATTTTTTTAATAATTTTATTATAATCATCGTTATTATAATTTTCTTTGATATATTTTAAATTTAGAGATGATTTATTTTTAATAAAATTTATTTTATTTTCTTTATTGATTTTATTTATAATTTTATAAGGAATAAAAGTGATAGTTTCAAGATTATTTTCATTATTAGAGCAATATAATAAATAATTTAATTTATAATATAAATTTACATAAGAATATTTATTAATTTGATAAATTAAATTTATATTTGGATTAAAATAATTTAAATAAAAAGGCGTTCTTGGAACATTTACAACTATATTTAACATAAAATATTTAGCAGCAAAATAGCACATTTTTTCAAAACTACTGTAAATATTAACTTCAATATTTTTTTTTACATTTATAAATTCTTTATCATATATTTTATTAGTTTTATCTGCTTGAAATTCATCAATAATTTTAACATCATCTTCTAAAAATTTATCTTTATTATTTTCAATATCTGGATATTTTTCTTTAAGTTGTATATATCTATTAAAAAGTTTAAATCTATCCTTATATATTTCTATTCTAATTTTTATTTTATTATATTTAACAAAAATATTATATAAATTAGATATATCATCATTTAATAAATTTTTTTTTTTACCATAATTTTCTAATATTAAAAAGGATTTAATTTCTATTTCTTTATCAATAAGTTGCAATCTATCTTTTATATTTTCTGTACTTTTATATGAATTAATGTCATATAAAAGTATTTCATCTAATAATTTTTTTGGAAAAAGATTAACAATATTTATTATATCTGATCTAATATCAAAAAATTTATTTTTTTTTAATTGTTTTGATAATCTAATTTTTATACCTTCCATATAAATAATTAAAAAAATTATATAATTATAATCTATATTTTCATAATTTTTGATAATATCTAAAATACATAAGACACTTTCTATTTTATTTATAAATCCTTCGGTTGTTATATCTTGAATTAATTTTCCAATATTAGTAATTTTATTTTCAGTATCTAAAATATAATAATTTTTTAAAATATTAATAATTAGTTCTACTTTATTAATATAATCTTTTTTTTCAATTTCTGGCTTTTTATTATCTAAAATTATATTACCATCGTTATCAATTTTAACTATATTTTTAATATCATTTATTATTTCAAGATTAATATAGTCTAAATCTTTATTTCTTATTAAAATATTATCATCTGGATGAATAATATAAAACTTCCCTTTATCATCTATAATATCATCTAAATCATATTTAGAATCCGTATAGGGATAATAAATATTATCTGTTTTATATTCTCTTTCATTAAGAAAATTACTTACTAAATAATTATATGAAACTTGTAAAATTTCATAATCATTTTGATTTTTTAAAATATTATATATATATTGTTTTTTAATATATTCAGGCAATAGATTATTTATTTCTTTATTAATAGATGGATCATTATTATTATTAATATTTTTAATTTGTTCACTGTTATTATTTATTAAATTTGTAATAAATATAGTAATATCTTCAATACAAAATTTATATTGAACTTTAGATTTTAATTTTTCTTTAAAATCTTTGGCTGAAGATAGATAGGTATAATAAATTGTTCCTGATTTAACTCTTCCTACACGTCCTTTTCTTTGTAATCTATTTGGGTCTGCTATAAGTTCTTTTATAAGTTTAGTGTTTCTTATATCATAATCATAATAATTTGTTTTTTGTATACCATCATCAATAACAAAACCTAGACTATCAATAGTAATTGATGCTTCTGCAATATTAGTTGCCACTATAACAAATTGTGTATATATACCTGGTTCTACTAGTTCCATTTGTTCATCTTCATTATTATCTGTAATATCTTTATTTTTTGGAAATCTAAAAAAATTAGTTCTAATATCTTTATTAGCTATATCTTCAACATTTACTCTAATTTTTGGATCTAAATCTTTATAAAACGGTACTGCATATACATGATTTGGTGAATTTTCATTAATTTTTTTAATCATTTCTTTAATTTCTGCTGTTCCTGCTTTAAATAATAAAATATCATCTTTTGAAGAAATTTTAAAAATTTCTTTTAATATAATAATTTCATCAATATCTTTTTTAAATTTTTCTGTTATAGTGAAGTTTGTTCCAGTATAAGGAGCTCCTATATTCATTCTACGATCAATTAAATTGCTATCTAATCGTTTTTCTTTTTTCTCTATTATATTTTTATCAAATTCATTTAATTTTAAAGGAAATTTTAAATTATCATTAATATTATAAAAATATTTTCTATATAAAGGTTCATCATAATCAATTGTAGCACTAACAATACCTAATGTGATTTGATTGTTTAAATATATATTATTTCTAGCCATTGTTAATATTAAATCCATATAAGTATTATGTTCATGTGCTTCATCTATTAATAAAATATCAAATAAATTTTTAAAAGTTTTGTCTATATCTATTTTAAATAAATATTTATCTTTAACTTCTTGATATAAAGCTCCATCTGTAATAAATCTTAATTTTGGATGAAAAAATTCATCTACAGTATTTTCTTTTGAATGTTTAAATTGTATATATGTTATTATTTCTTTCTTTAATTTTTTTCTTTCTTTTTTTGTTTCATTATTAAATTCTTTAATTTCTTCATATTTATAACCTAAACTATCAGATATACGTTTTGTATTTTTAATTACTGGTCCAATACGTGGTGCAGTGCATACGAGTTTACAATTATTATTATAATTTAATATTTTTAGAGCATATAATAAAATAAATGGTATAACAGTTGATTTACCTGCACCTGTTACAGCAGTTATAATCATAAATCTTTGATTAATAAAATGATGATAAATTTGTATTTGTGCTACCCAATCACCACCAAAATTTCCATACCAAAAACTATTTTTAATATTTTCACAACTATTTGGAATATTTCTATATCGTGTATTAGATAAAAAGTTAAAAGAATTTTCATATTCATTTATTCTTAATCTGTCTTTTATATATTTCTTAAATTTTGGTTCATCTTTATTTTTATCTGGTAATTCATATTTACTTGTAATATCTGGATTATAAATAAACTTAGTTAACATACCATTGTAAATCAAAGTCATTATAATAATTTTTGGTATAAAAGATGTGTTAAATAAAATATAACGCAATCTAATCATTAAATTATTAATATTATCTAAATTTTTATCTTTTATAAAAGGTATTCTTTTTAAATTATTAGGTATATTAAACCAATTTATATTATCAGTATCATTATCATTAAATCTATCTATAAATTTTTCTCTAAAAATATCATGCATATCATCCCATGTATTTCCACCTTTAATATAATTATTATTTTTTTTTTCATTATTCATTATATGAAAGTGAATTAATGATTTAAAATAATTATAAAAAAGTTTTAAAGATAATAAATTAGATGATTCTTTTATTAAATTAATATTTAAATTTTGAATAGAATTTATTTCATCTTTAAAAAAGAAATTAAAATTTTTTTTATATTCAAATTTTTTTTGAATTATATTTTTTTTATCACTTATACACATAAATCCATACCAAGTATATCTAAATTGATGTAAACATTCAAAAATATAATCATAAATATCTGAATATTCTATATTATTAGCAAGTTCTTTTATATATAATTTATTATCTTGATTAATTAATTTAAAATTTTCATCAAGTTCATCTATACCTTCATTTTCATCAGTTAAATTAAATTTTAAAAATAATTTACATTTTTTAGATATTTTAATTTTATCTATTTCGTTAATATTTAGCCTAATATAAAATAAAAGAAGATTAGTTAAATTATTTAAATTTTTTTCTTCTAATATTACATTTTTCCATATTTTTGTTAAAATTTCTTGTCTATCTAATGATAATTTATCAAACATTTTATTTTTTTTATAAGATGTATCAAAATTAACTTCATAATTTTCAACAAGTATATAGTTTAAATCTAATAATTCACAAACATGAATAATCGAAGGATAAATTATTTTATCATTTTCATAATAATCATATATCATCCATTTTATACGATAAATATCATTATAAAGAAAATTTGCAATTGTTCCATATAGTGTATCATATCCAATATCTAAATCATTATTATTATAATTAAATTCTTTAAACAAAAATAATGATTTTAAATTATTATATGGTTTAATATTATTAAAATTATCAATACTATCATATTTATATGGAAAAATATTTAACCAATTTGGTAATAATTTATGTTTAACTTTATAAATAGTATTAATAATTTTTTGTGTATTGTTGTAAAAATATTTTTTATAATCTTCTAAATTATAATTTAATGTATCATGATCTAAATAATAGGTTGATTTAAATATATTTTGTTGATATAATTTACTATTTTGATTTGAATCTTTAAAAATATTATCAAGAGATTTTATTTTAAGACATGTTTCTCTAACTGAAAAATCAAAATATGGTAATAGTAATATTACAAAACCTAATATATCTCGTGAATCATTTAATTTCATTTGTTTTATAAAAATTTCTTTATTCTTATAAAAAATAGTATTAAGTAAAACATCAAAAATATTATTTAAACTTTCAATAATTAAATCTTTATGATTACTTAAAAGATTTGGAAATGTTATATCAATTAAACTTTTATTATGACTATTTAATATAAAATTCATATTATAAGACTACTTATTATATAAATAATATCTAAAATAAAAATATTTTTTATTCTATTATTTTTTTTAATTCTTCTATATTTTTAATATTACCAAGCTGAACTTCAATTAAATTATTATTTTTAACTATAAATAATGATGGTAAATTTTTAACTTCAATGTCTATATCTTCTGAAGTTAATTTTGATAAATTATATTTTTTATTTTCTTCAGATAATTCAACAATATCAAAATTAATATTATTTTTAGTATCTTTAATTTCATATATCCATTTTGAATATTTTGAATTTTTATTTTTATCCTTAAAATATAAAACATTTTGCTTATTTTCTCCAATATGTTGAGGAAATATTAAAGCTATTTTTTTAAATTCAAAATCTATGTTATTTACAACACTTGAAACATTTTCTATTATTGATGTAAAAGTAGATAAATCATATAATTCATTTTTACTTCCACCTTTTTGTAATTTAATATTTTTATTTATATTTTTTTTTAAATTATTTTCTAATAATAATAATTCTCCATGACTTTTTCTAATATTTATATAATTATTTGTTAGTTTTTCAACTTTATTTCTAATATCTTTAGAATTTAAATCTTCTAATATATCAGAACATATATAATCAAAGTCTGTAGATTTTTTTAATATATTTTCAATATTGTTGGATAAATTAAATATATTAGAATCCATTAATATATTTAATTTATATAATATATTTTATCTTTAATTTTTAAGATATAATTAATATATATAAATGAATTCTAATAAATTTTTTTATGAGAAAATATTTAATTTAAATTATAATAAAGATGTAGATGAAACAATATATTATGATGAAGAATGTATAAGTAAATGTTATCCTAAAAATACATTGTTTTATGATATATTTCAAAATACACCATTAATTTTTGATAAAGAAAAATGTTCTATATTAGTTGCTAAAAATGATGAAATAACTAAAGAATGTAAACCTAATAATTTTGTTGATAATATTGGTGAAAATGATAATCTTATTTGTATCCTTATAAATAATTCATATTCTTATTTACATAATATTTATAATTTAAAATCTTATGATGATATATTAAATTTTTTAGAAGTAAATATAAAAGAATTACCTTTACTTACACAAAAAAGAATTTTAAATTGTATTTATTGTGCTTATATAAATTATTCTGAATTTCCTAATAAAAAATATGTTTTTAAAGTTAAAAATATTCTTAATTTAGTCTTTAATCTTAAAATTCATTCTAATAAAATTTATAATAAAATTATTAAATTAAAAAATAATAATAAATATAAAGAAAATAATGATATATTCCAATATCTATATGCAAAATTTAATAAAAAATAATTTTTAATGACATTATTTTTTATCTTTATATATTTTAATATATATAAATGACTACATTAAATTATGGTTTAGATTTATTATTAAGACAATCTCCTATTAGTGTTCCAATTATAAATTCATATGTTAATTCAAATAATTTTTTTGATTCATCAAATGTTGTAGATGAAAGTAGAATGTCTCCTTATTTGGTTGAAAATTATAATTATCCAAGATATGTTGTTGGCTATTATCCTGATTTAGATAAAGATCCACAAGTTCATAATACACTTAAAAAATATTATTTTTATAAATTATTAGATAAATGGATGTATAAGGATCTTAAATCATTATTAGCTTATGTATCAATTGATGGTGGTAAAGCAAAATTAATTAATTCAATATCAGATTATAATGAAAATTCTGTTAATAATTCTAAAGAAAATGATTTAACACTTAGAATTAAATTTCTTGAAGATTTAATCTCTAAAGATTTAGTTAAAAGTGTTCTTGAAAGAATTGTCAATAAATATGGTATTCATTGGTATCATCTTAATAAAAATGAAGATATTGTTAAAAAAAAATTAGAAGATGCAGTTAAAGAATTCTTAGAAAGCAAAATTAAAAAAAATAAATAATTAAAAATTTATTTAGATAAAATTTAATTTAAGATATAATATATATATATTATATAATGAGTAAAAAAGACTCAAGGAGCCTAAATATAATTAATGACTCAGTTAGGACATCTTCTATCGTAGATGACCCTGTTAGGGCATCTTCTATCGTAGATGACCCTGTTAGGGCATCTTCTAACGCAGATGACCGTTTAAAGGCATCTTCTATCGTAGATGAATATATTAGATATCATGAAAAATATGAAAAAGTATATGGAAAAAATCGTTCTATAGTATTGATGCAAGTTGGTTCATTTCACGAAGCATATGCAACAGACAGTAGAGGACCTAAATTATTTACAATATCAGATATATTAAATATAGTTTGTACGAGAAAGGACAAATCACAAAACGAAATTAGTGAAAAAAATCCATACATGTTAGGATTTCCATCAGTATCATTAAGTAAATTTTTAAAAATATTGATTGATAGTAAATATACTGTAATTGTTATAGATCAAACTACACCACCACCAAATCCAATGCGTGAAGTGACGGGTATTTATTCACCTTCAACATTTATTGAAAATACTTCAATTGATAATAAATATTTAATGATTATTTATATTGAAATTAATCAATCAATCAATACTACAAATAAAAATAACATATCTATTGGCATGAGTTGTATTGATGTTTCTACAGGCTTTATTAATTATTATGAAACTCATGGAACTGGACTAATTGATGAAAATGAAGCTATTGAAGAATGTCAAAGATATTATCACTTCTTTAGACCTGTAGAATTAATTATTTATGAAATTAATAATAAAGAGTTAGGAAATAATAATTTAGAAAATATAAATAAACAAGAAGAAAATAAAATTTTAAACAAGTTAGATATTATACCAAATCAAACTTTATTTTTTTATAGAAAAATAAATCCTTCTTATACTAAACTATCTTATCAAAATATGATGTTTAAAAAAGTTTATACTAATATTGATAATTTAATTTCACCAATTGAAAATCTTGAATTAGAAAAATATCCTTATGCTATTATATCTCTTATAATTGGTTTAGATTATATTCATCAACATAATAATAATTTATTAAAAGAATTACATATTCCACAATATTTTAATGAACATAAATATATGATTTTAGGTAATAATGCTCAATATCAACTAAATATAGTAGATTATTATAATTATGAAATAATTAATACTAAATATCAATCATTAAATGATGTTATAAATAACTGTTGTACTCCTATGGGTAAAAGAAGGTTTAAAATGAGATTATGTTCTCCTTTTACAAATATTACTACAATTCAAAATTATTATGATATAACTGAAAAGATATTAGTTAATAATATTGATGGTACTATTCGGGATAATTTGAAAGGTATATTAGATATTGAAAGATTATTACGAAAAATAGTTATAAAATATATTCAACCTTATGAATTATATCAAATTTATGAATCATTTACAAATATTGTTAATTTAATAAATATAATAATTAACTAATGTCTAAAAGATGATTTATTTAACAAGATTGATAAAAAATCAATTAAATTATTTAATAAATGTATTAATTATATTGAAGATAATTATGATTTAGAAAAATTAAAAAGAAATAATTTAATTGAAATTAAAGAAAATATTTATAAAAAAGGTATTCATAAAGATATTGATAATTTAATTTATAAAATTGATCATAGTATTGGTTTCATGGATAAATTAGCTAAAAAATTAGATACTTTTATAATTAATAATGATAAATCAGCGATTATGATAAAACATAATGATAGAGATGGATATTATTTATTAACTACTAAAACAAGAGGAATTAAATTAAAATCTGAATTAAATAAATTAGAAATTTTAGAGTTAGATGATAATAATTCTATTAAAATAACAGATCTAATTTTTAAAGAGCTAAATAACAATATTAAAATATCCTATCCTGAACTAGATTCTCATTCAGATGAGTTAGAAAGTTTATATAGAGAACTTGATATTCTAATTAAAGAAAAGTTCTGTGCAGATATTAAAAAATGGTATGAGTTCTATTCTGTTATTCTAAATAAAATTATTAATATTGTAACCGAATACGATATTATTACTAATAATGCTACTATTGCTAAGAAATATCATTATACAAAACCTATTATAGTGCAAAATAAAGAATCATTTATTGAAGCTGTTGAATTAAGACATCCTATTATTGAAAGACTTATTGATTATGAATATACACCACATAATATTGTATTAGATAATCAGTTATGTGGTAATTTAATATATGGTGTTAATAGTTGTGGTAAAAGTTCATTAATGAAGGCCGTTGGATTAAATCTTATTATGGCACAATGTGGATTATATGTTCCATCTGCTAAATTTGAATATAATATTTTTACATCATTATATACTCGTATATCTGGTAATGATAATTTGTTTAAAGGACAATCTTCTTTTATTGTAGAAATGAATGAATTAAAATGTATCTTAAAGAAAAGTAATTCAAATTCACTCATTATTGGTGATGAAATTTGTAGAGGAACAGAATATTTATCTGGTAATGCCCTAGTTGGTTCTACAATATTAAGATTAATTGAAAATAAATCTAAATTTTTATTTGCTACTCACCTTCATGATTTACCAAATTTAACAAAAATTAAAGAACAAAAAAGTATTAAATTTTTCCATTTATCTGTTGAAAGAAGAGGAGATGAATTATATTTTAATAGAAAAATAGAAGAAGGAACTGGAGAAGAAATTTATGGTATTACAATTGCTAAATATATTTTAGATGACCCTATTTTTATTAATAGTGCTATAGAATTAAAAAATGAATTATTAGAAAAGAAAAATATAAATTATAAATTGGTTAATGATAAAAAATCATTATATAATAAAGAATTCTTTGTAGATAAATGTTATATGTGTGGAGAAGAAAATAGTAAATTAGAAACACATCATATCAATTTTCAAAGAGATTTTAAAAAAATTAATGGTTCAGTAATTAAAAATGATAAAATACATATAATTAAAGATGATAAATCAAATTTAATTGTATTATGTGAAAAATGTCATGATAATATTCATACTAGTAATTTAAATTTTTCAAAAATTAAAACATCAGCTGGAACTAAATTAATAAATTAAAAATTATATTCTAAATGAAAAGATAATATCTAAATTTTTATAAAATCTAGATGTTTTGTATTCATGATATTTATACTCCAAATTAGAATTATTTAATACATTTTTAATTTTAGTTATATAATTTAAATAAAAAATACAAGTTTTATCTGCTAAAATTTTTGGTATGGAATTCTGTACTAATAATAAATTATCTACTAATTTAAAATTCCATTCGTATGAATCTAAACCATATTCATTATTTAATGGATTAATAAATTTAAAAAAATTTTTAATATCTAAAATATTATTATTTATTATAGTCTCATTATTGTTTAAAACATAATTTATTAAATTAATTTTAGCACTATAAACTGACATTATTTTACTATTCATAGTTTTAATTAACTCTTCATCTGTAGCTACTAAATTATTTAATATATAATTCGGATCAATATTATTATTATATGTAATAATATTATTCATTTTAATTTTTCGGAGATTAACTAATTTTTTTACTTTTATTTTTATTTCTTCATGATTATTTTCCATTTTTTAAGTAATTAATATAATAATCTTTTTCTTAAATAATTATATTTATGACAGAAACTGAAAATGAATCTAATTTTTTTTTATATAATATAATTAATTTTGAAGAACCACAACAAATATTTATATATTTTGTTATATTAGTAATTTTTTTATTTATATTTTCAAATATAGATTTTAGTATATCATTATTTATAGGATTAATATTTTTTACTATTTTATTATTTTATCTTCATACACAAAGAAATAAAAATTATATTGATTTTGAAAAAAAATTAGATACAAAATTTGAAACATTTAAAGAAACTAATATATCTGAAACTACAAATAAAAATTTAAGAAACTATCCAGATGTTGTTGATTTTATTTTTTATTTATCAACATTCAAAAATTATAATCCTAATGTCTTTCAGGATATTATTAATTTGTTTAATAGATTTATTGAACTGTATGATTCAGTTATTATTGATAAATCATTAGCAAGTACTTTGTTTAAAAATATGACTAGTATAAAAGTAAAAATAATTAATAATATTGAATCATTTTTATTTACAACTAATAATAAAGTATTTACACGACAAATTACTAAATCTAGAATAAGAGGAGAAAAATTATTAAATAAATATTTGGATAGAATTTTACTTATAAATAAAAAATATAATTATTATAATGGATATAATATAAACACAAATATTATAACAAACAATAATATTTTAGAATATAATTTTTCAAATACAAATTATGATAATATAAGAGGTAAAACTATGGATATTTATACAGACTTTATATAGTTAATGATTAAAAAAATTAAATTTTTTATTATATTTATTATATATACAAAAAATTTTTATGTCTAAAGATCAAAAATACGAATTTATTAAAGGATCTGATTTTTATCCTAATTTCTACAACGAAAATATTACAAAAGAAGTTTATATTAGATTTTACCAAATTACTTTATTCAATAATAAAAATAAACGTTTAATAAGATCTTTTTTAATAAAAGGTAAAACAAGTGAAGGAGCTTGTTTATATGATTACAAAATTATTGAAGCTAAAATATATATGATTAGTGAAAGAAAGCTAAATAAATTTATTAATTATTTAACAAATATATTACCAAAACAAAAATGTAATAATAATGATATCAAAACTAAATATAAATTTTATCCTGTTTATGATTTTGTAAATACTCCACCGCCAAATGGTAATGAAATTAATGAATGTATTTCTGAATTATTAAATTAATTAAAAATAAAAGTAATAATCAAGTATATTATGGCTATAATAATAAATGTTAAACCATAGTAAAAAGAATCTTCTGTATTTTTAAAAATATTCTTTCCATAAAAAAAATTAACCCATGCATTTTTAATATTTATAAATAAATCTTTTAATGGTAATTGTGTTGGAGGTATTTTTATATTTTCTATTCTATTTAAATCATCTAATTTTACTTTTTGATTTAATAATCTATCTTTTGTTTGTTCTTCAATATATACATCAAATGCTTTATTAAATTGTACTGAATCAAAATATTTACCTCTATTATTATACATATCTTTTAATAATTCTTCTGATGTTGGAGATTTTCTTTCCATTATATAATTAAAATCTATAAAAAATATTAATTTTTTATATTAAATTTATTAATTTTTCATCAATTGAATAACAATGACTTTTAATCTTATGATAATACAGTTCAGTTATTTTATATTTATACTCTTTATCATAATACAAATAATCATTGTATCCAATATTTTTATTACATTCATCACAATGATATGCATTTGTATTTATATTGATTAAACATGAATTACATAAAAATGTATTTAATTTATTTATATTGTAATAATCTTGTATTGTAGATTTATTTGTACAATTCTTTTCATTATAGATAAATGTTTTGTCATCATCTTTTAGACTTAGATTATTAAATGAACTATCTAAATTATTGTAAATATTATTCATCTTTTTATTATTATTATTTAATTTATATTTATATTTAATAAAATTGAATTAATTAATATATATAGAAATATATATATATTATTACATAATAAAATGATTTATATGAGATGTCCTACATGTGGTTATATTCTTGGTAATAGACAAATATTTTATGAATCTAGAATGGAAGAAATTGTAAATAATCCGAATACAGATGATGATATTAAATTAGAGTTAAAAACAAAATTGATTGAAAGTCTTAAATTAAAAAGATATTGCTGTAAAGTTAGAGTTATGACTTTTAAACAACTTACTGATATTATTAAATGAATTATATAATGATTGATTACTATTATATTTAATTTTCCATGCACCGTTACAAAAAACTTGATAATTCTTGATAACCCCCTTTTAAAGGTCATATTAAGATTTATACTTAAAACATTAATAAATGTTTAAGATTTTATTACTCAACTTATTACATCTTATCAGTCTTTCTTTAAGGTGTGTAACGGTTTCAGTCTAAAAGACTGGATTGTTTTAACAATCTAGGCACCTTTTTAACAACATTTATAATTTATAGATATTTATGGATGCATTTACATCTCTGTCTAATAGTACGCCACATACTAAACAGTTATATTCTTTATTGCATCCTAAATTTTTTTTTAAATTACCACAATTATGACATTTTTGACTTGTTAAGTATTCATCTATTTCATTAATGGTATTTCCATATTTTGATGAATTTAACTTTAAATATTCTCTAAATTTAAAATGTGATAACTTTAATAAACGTCTTTTTGTTATTTCTTTTAAATTACCCGTTAAATTTGAAATCATTGACTTGATACTTACCTTCCCAATGTTTATAATTTCATAATTTTTAAGTAAATAATTTGCTACATTTTTATGCATGTCTTCTATTTTATTTTGTATTTTAAGTTGATATTTCTTCCTAACTTTATTATACTTATTTTTAGACATTTTACCTAAATCATAATGTGATTTTAATTTATCTAATTTATTATTAGCCTTATCAATTTGTTTAATTATTTTATTAGTACCAACTTCAATACATTTATTATTAGAGTAAATAGTCATAAAAGTCCTACAACCAATATCAAT
>Ga0214923_10002900_pt1 | contig 22134 bp, 16 predicted proteins | sample LL1510_MetaG_FD_177993 | JGI IMG/M metagenome (GOLD analysis project Ga0214923, IMG submission 177993) | Freshwater microbial communities from Lake Lanier, Atlanta, Georgia, United States - LL-1510 | ecosystem: Environmental > Aquatic > Freshwater > Lake | place: USA: Georgia | collected...
GTCGACGACAGATCGGGCCCCGACTCGCCTATTGGGCCAAGCCCCCGCGTGAGGCTCCAGAAAAGCCAGATCGTGGGTGTGTCGGAGAGCACGGTGTCGCGCAACACCACGTATGACTGGCTGTTGTCCGACGTCGACTTGACGAACAGCACCTGGCGCCGCCAGTCAACCGGACTTTGACCCGGCCTTTCCACCCGCGGCCACCTGGGCATCGTCGGCGGCATTTCATTGCCCGCCGTGGCAGTCTTCACGCCTCCCTGCAGCGGCGGAGATGGTGTCGCGAAGAACGCATCGAGATAATCCGCCATTGGCCGCATCGTCACCGCTTTCACCGTGCCCTTCGAGCAGAATTGGGCCCGCTGCTGCCATTCCTCGGGTGACTGCGGCGAGATCGCCGGAACAACGTGACTCCCCAGAAGCTGGTGCCGATCTTCGTCGCCGTCGGAAAACGCGCCGCCGATGGGCGCACCGTGAGAAAACCACTTCACGACAGTGCCGACCTGCAGCGGAGCAAGGGCTTCATGCCAGTGGGTGGGAATCAGGAGATAGGACTCCTCGGGCTTCCCGACGGCATCACGAAACACCACTCCGCTGCGGGGAAAATACCGGCTGTTCCAGGCGGGCAGACTGACCGGAAGTGACGGATCGAGCAGCAGCATCTCCATGCCGCCGAGGCGATCGTCGGGAAACCGGTAGGAATCGCCTCCGGCCTTCCAAGCCCACTGCATCCGCCGTGCATACTCCGGGCTCGTTCCAGCGTTCATCCGGCTCATCAATCCAGAGAGTGACCACGCAAGGCCCGCGACTCGCCGCCCCAGGGGGGGTGTCACCCGCCTGCCATCCCGGAACGGGTCAGGCGGCGTGGCATGTTGCGCCAGGCATTCGGCGAACAGGCGAAGCCGCGGGTCGGCCGTAAGGTCGCCAAATCCCGCATTCCGCATGGCGATTGCAAAGGCGATGAACTGCGCGAGGGTCGCATGGTCATAGTGGGCCCCCTCGAACCACTCCCCCTCCGGACCGAGTTCGTCATCCAGCCAATACCGCACCTTCTTCATCACCCTTTCCACCCACTCGCGAGCGAGCGGATGATCGGGGATCGCACAAGCGCATATGCCGAGGCTGAGTTCATACGCGATCGTGATGTTTGGCGGCCCCGGCTGATAGCCGCGTTCGCAGGAAATCACGTTCGGGTCAGCGTAGACATGGCAGAGATACGCCATGCAGGCGTCGAAAACCCTGGCCTCCGCCCGGGAGATGGCGGAGGTGGAGACGGTGCCATCATACAGTTCGGCCACAATGCCGGCGTCGCGCATCCGATCGATCTCGCCGAGCAGCCCGAGATGCTGCACGGCACGATCCCGGATCCGCATCTCGGCCGCGGTCTTGTCGCCGCGGAGGTAGGCCACTTCGGCGAAGGCGTCGGCATGCCAGGGCTCGAACCAGGGGCCGTCGCCCGTGGCGGCCAGATGATCGACGAACGACTCGAACGTGGCAAACTGCGGCGCCTGCACGGGGCCGGGCAAGGGCAGCCGTCGGGCCCGGGCCTCAGCGAGTTGCGGGGGAGTGACGAACAGCCGCGGCCGCGGTCCCTTGCGGGGCCACTGGAGCACGAATCCCTTGATGCGGTCGAGCCGCCGGCTGTCGAGCAGGTCGCAGAGCCGCGGCTCGAGCCACTTGCCCAGGGCCATGCTCGCGGGCATGTCTTTCGTCTTCTCGATCAGCGCGTCGATGGCGGCCAGCTGATCCGGTCGTGCCACGCCAACGGCCCAGCTTCGCCGGCCGCCACCCAGGCTCGTTCCGCAGTGCGCAAGCAGGGCCGCCGCGCCATCGTCGGCGACCTCGAGCGGCATTGCCTTGGCGAGCCGGCCGGGGTAACCCTCGCCAAACCGCCTCGGCCAGCGGGGCTCCACCCACTCCCCGGGATTGCGGAGCAGGACGAACCTCGTCTGCGAAGCCTTGGCCGACTCGAGCAGGATCAGCGTCTGCTGATTGTCGAAATACTGCTGAAACCAAGGCGCGAGGCAGATCGCCGTCATCCGGCGATCCAGCGGCCGCCGCACCCAGTCGAGCTCGCCGGCCGCGTCGATCGCAGGGTCGTCGCCATAGGCTGAAAACGCCTTCTTCTGGAAGCGAAAGGTCAGGGGATCACCGCCCGCGTTAAGCCGCAACTGCCAGCCGCTCTTCGGCGCGTCGCCCGTGACCTGCATCTCCCAGTGCACGGCCGTGTCGCGGGCGCCGAGCGCGGCTTTCAATTGGTAGGCCATGCCGCCCTGGCAGGCATATTTCCAGCTCACCTCCACCAGCACCGGCCCGGCTTCAAGCACCGAGGCCTCGACGCCGGTGACTCGCGCGGGCCCGTAGAAGCCGCTGCCCCCGAAGCGGCCACCATCAGCCCCGAACATGGCGGTCATCGGCGGCGGAATATCGCCGCTCGCGGCGGAGACGAGGCTGAACTCCGCCCCGATGGTAGCTCCCTTGACGATCAGCCGGTCGGCGGCCTTGTCGATAGCCAGCCCCGCCGGAGCGGCCACCGCCTCCGCCGCCTCGGCATCCAGCTGCAACACGTAGAGATCGCTGTGAAAGGCCGCGAGATCCACGTAGAAGCAAAGCCGGGCCTCACGCAGGCTGCCGTCGGGCCAGGTCTTGACGCCGACGAGTTGCATGGCGACAGGCCCCTTGGGGCCGACGAGGCGGACATTCCCCGGCGTGCACTCGCCGGCGGCCGCCGCGACCGGAAACGACACGAACTGGTCCCGCCAATCGACTCCCAGCAGGTCGCGCACGAAAAACCGGCGTTGCCTCGCCCGGGGCTCCGGCCGCACCTTCCCAGCCAGTTCCGCGTCGAGCAGGCGTGAAGCCCGCTCGAGCAGATCGATGGCTTCGAGGGTGTCGGGGTGATATTCGCCCAGAGATTCCCGCAGCGTGGCCCAGACCTCGTCGAGCAGCTGCTCCGCCCCGGCGACGTCGCACTCCTGCATGAGCGCCTCCGCCAGCCACCGCTCACAGAGGACGGCGCCGGGGTCGCGATCACCCCCGGCGCTAACGCGAATGTCGCGGGCGCGGCGGAAACATTCGCCGGCCGCAGCGGACTTCTTCTGGGCGAGCAGGGCCCTGCCCAGGTTGACGAGGCTCACGGCCGTGGCCCGGTGTTCCTTGCCAAACTCCGTTTCGTTGATCGCCAGGGCCCTCGCGAGAACCTCCTCCGCCTGCCGGGGCTCGGCGGCGTCGAGCAGCGCGAGGCCGAGGTTGTTGAGGCTGCGTGCGGTGAGCGGGTGGGCCTTCCCGAGCGCCGCTTCACGGATGCGCAGGGCCCGTTCATGCATCTGCCGCGCGGTGGCAAGATCACCGGCGTCCAGGGCGGCCGAGGCCCGATTGGTGAGCACCGCCGCCGTCTCGACGTGCTCCGGCCCGAAGATCGCCTCGCTTTGAGCCACGGCCTTATCGAGCGTGAGCGCGGCCCGGATCGGCTCGCCGTGGCTGCGGTAGAGCCGGCCGAGTTCGGAAAGCCGGATCACATAGTCGCCTGTCTCCACGCCGGCCGCCTCCAGGCTGCGAACAGCCTGCTCCGCGGCCGCAAGTGCGGCCGGATCCAGGGCCGAGGCGGGCCTGAAGGCGACCAACACCATCACGATTCCCCAGCCAGCCGCGATGCCGCAGCCGCGCCCGGGCAGGCGGAGCGACGACCATGGCCGGCTCACGCCTGCCCGCCTCCGGCGGCGAGCGCTGCCAGATACGCCGACCACTGCCGGCTGATGATGTCGGGCGAAAAGCGATCGCGGACAGCCCGCCAGGCGTTCTCCCGGCAGGCCTGCACCTCGGCAGGCGATGCCGCGAGATGCCGTATCCGGTCGCAGAAGTCCGCCCCGACTTCCTCGGCCGGTCGGGCGGCCCGGCAGGCGACGATGGAGGCAGGCTGCTGCAAGGGAGCCGGGCTTGCGGCATTGTTCACCACCCAACCCGCGCCGGTCTCCTCCACGAGGCGGGCGAGGTCGCTCCACCGCGGGCAGACGGCGACGATCGCCAGACCGGCCGCCATCATCGCGTAGGTCTTGCTGGGCAGACAGACGGTGGCGCCGCCGGGGCTGAGCGTGACCACGCCCACATGCTGCCCCTCCGCATGGCTTCGCCATGCATCGCTCGGCAACGTACCTGCGACGTGCACGCCGGGGGTGTTCCGCAGTGCCGCCTCGAACTCTCCCGCCCGCCCCCCGCTGATCAGGGCGTCGAAGTGCACGGAGGTTCCCAGGGCCCCGCCCGTGGCCAACGCGCGTAGGCCCGCGAGCAGGGAGTCGGCGTCGTGCATGAGCCCGAGTTGCCCGCCGTAGTGCAGCCGCAGCGGCGGCAGGCGCGGCGGCCGCGGCGGCTCCCCGCCATACAGCCGCACGTCGGTGGCGATGGGGATCACCACTGGCTGTTTCGTATGCCCCCAGCGTCGCTCCGCATAGTCACGCAGAAAGTCGCCGAGATACACGGTTCCCGCCGCCCACCGCTGGTTGAGCCGGGTCACCCAGCCGACGAGCCAAGCCGCAACACCGCCCGTCGTGATCCGCCCGGCCACCTCGATCGCATCCGGATAGAGGTCGTAGAGCACATGCACGACCCGGATTCCACGCCATCGCGCGAGGAGCGCCACCCAGGCCGGCGCAAAGAAGGTGTTGCTCGTCACCACGAACGTGTCGCCCTGTCTTGCCCGCAGGGCGGCTCCGGCGAGCAGCGCTGGATACACGAGATACATCCGCAACCGCAGCACAAGCCGCGCGAGTCGGGAGCCGCAGGCTGCGCGACGGTAGCCGCCTTCCGAGACCGCCGTCACGGCCACGACCTCGTCGGCCGACGCGGCGAGGCTCTTGCCGAGGAAGTCGAAGTAGTCGATCGCCACGCTGCTGCAGGCGAAGACTCGCCGTGGGCGGGTCATCTCAGCCACAGCTTCCAGCGGCCGGCAAGGCGTAGAGCTCACGGAGAAAGCGGGGGGAGATCGTGGGCCACGAGTATTCGGCAGCCATCCAGGCCGCTCCCCTCGCGCCCATGGCGGTCAGGGAATCAAGTGGCAAGGCCGCGGCCCCGGCGATGGCCCCGCGGAGCGCGGCCTCGGTGGGCGGCACGTACCAGCCGCAGCCGTGGCGAGAAACGCCCGCCCAGGGCGTGCCGGTGGTGGTGATCACAGGCGTGGCAGACGCGAGCGCCTCCGCCACGGCGAGCCCGAAGTTCTCCGACACCGAAGGCTGCACGAACACGGCCAGGCCCGTGAGAAACCGGCTCACGTCGTGCCGCGGCACGGCGCCCTCGATGGAGATGGTTTGATCGAGGCCGAGGCTTGCAACCAGTCGCTCGAGCCGCCCGCGAAGGCCCGCTTCGTCCGGCCCGGCGATGCGGAGCCTCCATTCGGCCGGCCGGGCCGCCGCCCAAGCCCGCACGAGTAGCTCCAGATTCTTGCCGGCCGCCAGCCTGCCGAGATAGCCCATCGTCTTTGGCCGCGGGCCCGGTGCGGCGGCCCGCGGGCCGGGAAGCTCCACGCCGAACGGAATGGTGACGGTCTTCGCCCGCGGCGCCACGCGTTGCACGGCCTCGGCTTCGGCATCCGAGGCCGCGTGCACAAGCCGCGCCGATTCGAGGATTCGCCGCACCGCCAGGGCCAGGGCCACCCGCTTCCGGACCCAGTGCCGCTGCAGGGCCGGAGCCAGCAGCATGCCATGGGGCGAGACGACGAAGGGCAGGCCGCTGCGGATGGCTTGCAGTCCTGCCGCCACGACTGGGGGCGTCCAGATGCCGTGGATGTGAATGATCCGCTGCCCGGGCCCTCCGTCGGCGGCAAGCCTGATGAGCCTGCGGCACTCGCCCATGGCTCGTGCGATCGCGACGACCCCGGCGCCTGGGGGCAGCCCCGTCGTGGTCACCCCTTGAATCGCGAGGGCCTGGCAAGGTTCCCCCGCACTCGGCCCCACGGCCCTCACCCGCCTGCCCTCGAGAGCCAGCAGGCCTGCCAACTTGGCGACCATCAGGGGCAGCCCCACGTCGCCGGCGAGCGTGCTCGCGATCAGCAGGTCTTCTACGGCGGGCTGCTCCCTGCCCCGGCCACCGGCAGCGTTCTCGCCGGCGCTGACGGCGGGCTTGTTCACTCGTGAAACCGCCTCTCGCTCATCTTGAGTTCGATCATGTACTCGTAGATGGATCGCAGCCGGCAGTACTGCAGGCCCGCCCAACCATCGAGGAAGCCCCCCCGCACCACATACAGGCCCAGGAACGCGAGCCAAGGCCTGAAGGGCAGCCGGTAGAACACCTGCTTGACCAGCTTCCTGCGGGCGGCGGGATCGCGCAGGTCAGCGGTCTGCCACCGTAGCCTGCCAGCCCGCTCCTCGCTCAAGCGGTTCGCTTCGAGCGTGGAGTAGCTATTGTGGCGATCGACCCAGGCGGCCACGCCCTTGCTGAACGGAAAATGGTGGAAGTGGGTCTGAAGAAAGCCGGTCTTGCCATGCGCGACGAGTACCTCGTTGATGTCGCGGGTGAAGTGCACCTTCGTCGGCCTCATCAGGCGGCCCGCCCAGGTCGGATAGCCCGTCGCGCGGCGGAGCCAGCGGCCGAAGAAGAAGTCTTTGCGCCGAATCCGATAGAGCACCGCCTCAGCCGACGATGAATCCGCCGTCGTACGTACCTCGCGAGCCATGTCGTCCGGCACCCGCTCGTCGGCGTCCATCATCAACACCCAGTCGTAATCGGCGACGAGCGCCAGGCCGACATTCCGCTGGTCGGCGTAGTTCGTGAACTTCCGCAGATGCACTTCGGCCCCGGCCGCGCGGGCGAGTTCGGCCGTGTCGTCGCTGCTGAGGGAGTCAAGCACCACGACCTTATCGGTGAAGGAACACGACTTCACACACGCCGCGATGTCGAGGGCCTCGTTCCGCGTGAGAATCACGGCCGCCAGCCGCGGCTTGGCCTGCTCAGCCGTGCTCATCGCCCTGGTCCTCGCTCGGCCCGCGAAACTGTCGCTCGCGGACGTGCCTCGCAGGATTCCCGGCCACAACGGAGTGGCAAGCGACATCGCGCGTGACCACAGCGCACGCGGCCACCACGGCGCCCTCGCCCACCGTCACTCCCGGCAGGATTGCGGCCCGCGCAAAGACCCACGCCCCGCGGTCGATGCGGATCGGCCCCGTCACAAGCCGCCGGTCGGCCCGGTCGATGTCGTGTGAGGCAGTACAGAGAAATGCATCCTGGCTCACGGTCACGTCCGCTCCGATCACGACCTCGGCCACGCAGTAGCAATCCACCCGGGCGGCCAAACAGCTGCGATCCCCGAGGGTCAGGTTCCACGGGGCGTAGATGCGGCACGTCGGATGTACATTCACGCCGCTGCCCAGCTTCGCCCCGAACAGCCGCAGGAGTGCGTTTCGCAGGCCTGCAAACGGCGTCGGCACTACGCGGAAAACGGTTTCGCCGATTACGCGCCACATCATCAACTGAAGTGACTCGCCCATCGAATGCCCCGAGCGATAGTGGGCCGGGCAATAAAACTCCGGGCCGATTGAGTGGCCTGGAGCAAACGGCGTGCGGGAAGGGAGGTGCGTCACTGGCGGCCGTCTCTGCGGGCAACGGCCTGCCTTAACTCGGCGTCTTCTCGGCCGAATGCGACGTAGTTGGGGCCGGACTCAAAATTGTTCCAAGCGTATTCAAACGGCTGCAGCGACACGCCGTCATGCCACAACTTTCCAACCACGTAGCCCCGAGCTTCGAGGAAGTCGACAAAATCCTTCATCAGCCAATGAATGTCGCCGTTGCCGTAGCCATACTCGAACTGTATGCAGCGAACACGACCCGGATGCAACATCTCTCCGAAACCAACGAGAACGGGACCTTCGAACCCTTCTACGTCAATCTTCAAGAGATCGATCCGGTCTATGCCTGCCTGCAGGCAGTAGGCATCGCCCCGCATGATTCGTCCAAGCCGCATGGAGGGCGAACGCCAATCGTGGTGCGTGGTAGCAGTCACCAAGGTATTCAGCCCCGAGCATCCTCCGAAGTCCTTGTACGAAGCCTCCCCGCATTGATCTCCGAGCGCTACGTCCGGAATGATGACCCCGGACTCACTCGCGTTGTTCCGCAGCATGCCGCGAATATCGGCTGATAGTTCGAAGGCGTGGATCACCGCGGCAGGCAACGCCCGACTGGCAAGTGTGGTCCATTCGCCGACATTCGCCCCCACATCAAAGATTACCCGAGGATTGATGGGTGTAATCCTCCGCAGCAGAGTCTGTTCACCATTCAGGCTGCAGTCGTAGGAGAAGTCATGGTAGGCATGGGTATAGGCTCGTGCGAGCCGATACAAAGTTCGTTGCAACCTGCCCTTCGATCGCGTCAGCCACCACAACGCCTTTCCACCGAGTGAACGAGGCTCCATGCAGCTTTACCCAACGATTGTTTCGTTCGCCCTGCGGATGACCACGAGCGAACTCGTGCACGTCGGGTCTGTGGATGACAGAAACGTGATATAGGACACGGCATATGGCCGCGTGGAAAAATATGTCACGAACTTTTCTAGTGATTGGAGCGTCACGTCCTCGATGACGTAGACGCCGCCCGGACGCACTTGGCTGTAGCTGTTCTCAAAAAAAGTCACGCCCGCCTCGAACGTGTGGAGTCCGTCGTCGAGGAGGAGGTCTAAGCCGCTAAGGTCCGGGTTTTGCCAGAGGTTAGCGATCGACTTTGGACACGTCTGGTCAAGCTGAAACGTGCTGATGCGGTCCTCAGTGAAGAGGGTGCTCGCGTCGATGTCGGCGCCGTAGATCGCCGCGTTCGGGAAGTAGTCGCGCCACGCCCGCAGCGAGGCTCCTGGTCGACCTGTGACACCCATGTTGGATGGAATCGCAGGGTTCGTTGTGCCGAGGCCGCACTCGAACACCTTCCGGACCGAATCGCGACAGTGCTCGAAGAGCGTGGCGTAGAAATCGGCATAGGCATGAGGCGGATGGCCGTAGGGATGTGGGCCGGCTGACCGCGTGCCCTTGTCCGATCCGTAGTGGTCGCAGAGCATGGCAAAAGACGACAACGACGGCGCGGGATGATGTACCGCGTGAGACACGAGCCCAGCTCGATTCGAAATCCGCGTAAGCACCCGCTGCGAGGCCGCACGGCGATACCATCGAAGCCCCCGGCCGCCCGTGCAGGTGGCGTCGATCGCAACCAACGCCCGCCTGCAGACAGCCTTGATGCCCATGTCAGGCGCCTCCTGCCGAGGGCTCGGCTGACTGGCTGGGACCGCTCCGGCTGGTGCGCACGAGCCGATAGGGAGTCTGGTGCACGCCCGTGACGAGCGACGTGTTGGGCAGCCTCTCGGTCGCGGCGATTTTGCTGCGAAGGCGAGCCATCAGAACGTGATCAACGGGCCAACGCAGCTCGTGGCCACGACTGATCCAGGTCAACTCGTTCACATCGGCTAGAGTGCCATCGAGCAGAAACTCGATCTTCGGCAGCGCGGACCCATCATGCGCCATGGCGGCAAATGACGTGATCGGAAAATCATCGTCGAAGACGATTCGCTCGATTCCCCGATCCGCGGCCTGCAGCAGCCGCAGGCCTTGGTCCACGTGGTCGTCGAAGTAGGCGACCGCGCGGGAGAGGTCGTGGCACTTGAAGTCGTGCTTCGTCCAATCGTGCTCAAGGTAGGTGACGCCTGGCGTGCGCACGAGCAGCGGGCCGAGGTCGAGATCGAAGCTGAGCACCGGGCAGCCCGGCACGGCGGAGGCGAAGGCCCAGGCGCTTGCGCCGCGGTAGGTGCCGGAGTCGATCACGAGGGATGGCCGAGTCACACGAGCCAGCAGATGCAGCCACAGGAGATTATTGAATCGGCTACCACCGGCTTGGTCACGGAACGGGCTCCCGAGATAGGCCTCGTAGAACCGGGCGACGGCAGCCCTGGTGTCGGGCTCCAGCGTGAGCGGCCAGATCCGGGTCACCATGCTCCAGGCGTCGAAGGCGTCAGCGAGCTCGCCGAACATACGGCTGAGCGCATGGCCTGTGGGCCGGGAGTCGAAATCCCGCGCGGGCCGAGTGAGCTCGAGCCCGACCGGCCGCAGCACACTATCCACCGACCGCTTGAGCCATCGCTTGATCGTCATGGAGTGCGGGGGTCACTCAACGGAGTGAAGCTGTCGCTGATGGGATGATCGACCGCTGGCGTCGGTAATTTCGGGCAACTCCGCCGCAGAGTAGATCCACGGCGGCCGACCGCCACCGAGGAGCCAGTCATAAACGGCCCGCATGCGATCCACCACCGAGGGCCATGAATAGGCGGCGGCAACATGCTCGCGACACCTCTGCCCCATCGCCTGCAGCAGCGATGGCGGGGCCTTGAGGGCCAGTCGTAGCGCGTGAGTCAGACCATCTACCGTCGGCTCTACCCACCAGCCCATGCCCCGCTCGACCAGGACCTTCCACGGCGTGCCGGTGGTGGTTATCACCGGCTTGGATCTTTCCATGGCTTCGGCGATGGCGTTCCCGAAATTCTCGGAATACGAAGGGCATACGAACAGGTCGGAGTCGTCAAGAAATCGCCGCCGGTCATCGCCGTAGCGACCCTCGCTGATGGCCACGTTCGACAAACCCAGTCGCTCCACCAACGCCAGCAGCGTCGCGGCATGGCCGTCGGAATCCGGCCCCGCGATCTCGAGGCACCATCCAGCGGTATCGCATTGCGCCCACGCGTGGATCAGGTTGGGCAACCCCTTCTTGGGATGCAATCGGCCCAGATACACACACCGCCGAAGTTGGTCATTTCGGCCTGCTGGCTGCGTCGCGCACGTGGCCGTGAGTTCAATGCCGTTGGCGATCACGGCTACCGGCTGCCTCAGGCCGGCTTGACGGCACGACACAGCCTCTGATGGGGCGGTGGCGTGGACGACATCGGCCGCGGCAAGCGCACGCCTCTGGCCGGCCATCCAGGCAAGCCGCTTGCGGAACCCGTGGTGCCGCAAGGCCCATGGTTCGAGCATGCCACGAATGCTCCACACCAGGGGTGTATTGCTGCGCATCAAGGCCACCCGCGCGAGCAGGGTTGTTTCGTCCCACAGTCCACTCGCGTGGACCACATCGACACTCCGATCAGTCAGTCGATCCAACAGGTAGGAACTTGCGCTTTGGAGACGGTCGCGGACTGGCCCGTCATAGACGACCAGCCGTGACTCACCCCACACGCTTCGGTGCTGAGCCCAACCGTCGGCATTGTTCGTACACGCGAGAACTGTGACGTCGGTGGATCCGCCGGCTGCCAAGCCCCGTGCTAAGCCGGCGACGGACTCAAAAGGGCCGCCCACACAGGGCAGGACGGCCGTGCTGACCAGGATGATCCTGAGAGGCCGCTTGGGTTGACTCGGAGCCTCGACCCGACGGCCTTTAGCGGCAGGTGCCATCCGCGTACATCTGTTCGTATTGATTCATGATCGCCCCCTCCCCGTACTTGCCGTACACGTACGCGGATATTTCCCCCGCACTGCCCGGGGGAAGGCGGCCGGCGAGAAAAGCCTCAAGTTTTTGCCGCAACTCTCCGGGATTTTGGGGCGGCACGAGGAAGTCAGGAAGAATCGGGGCGATGACCTCTGGAATCGCGCCGACGGTCGTGCCGAGCACGGGTAAGCCGTGGCTCATTGCTTCCAGACTGATCAGACCAAAGCACTCGAGATGCCGCGTCGGCAGAAGAAACAGGTCGGCGGCCTGATAGGCGAGGCGCAGCGTGTCGTCCGAAATCCGCCCGAGCAGCTGGACGCTCTCACGGCAGCCAAGCGAATCGATCTGGCTTTGGAGTTTGTCGCGGTCGGGGCCATCGCCTGCGATGTGCAGGGTGCACCGCCCTTCCCTGGCAAGCGGGGCGACGGCAGCCACGGCGTCTTCGATCCCATACCGATACCGCAGTTGGCGAACCGTGAAAAGGCTAGGGGTCGCCGGCTGCCAACCCAGCCGGCGGCGTGCCTCTTCCCGGGATAGTATTCGCCGCCAGTCTCCATAAACGAAATGCGGAATGACACGATATCGCTTTGAGAGCCGTGGATGCTCGGAGCGGAGTTGAGCCGTAGTGAACTCCGACAATACATGCACGACGTCCGCCGCCGCGATCAACTGCTGCTCCATGCGGCGGACAATCGGCATCCCGATCCAGCTGTTAAACACTCCGATCAAGCCCTGCCGCGACCACGTGAGATGCTGTTCCTGGGCGACCGGCGAATGGATTGTGTACACGAGGCGTGGCCGCTTCGCCTCTCCACCGATGGCTTGCAGCACGGCCATTCCCGTGAAGATGCTGTGGAAGTGCACTGCGTCGAAATGGGATCCCACTAACGCTCGCTTCACAGCCTGAGCATAGAGCTTGATTGGCACACTGGCGCGCTGCGGATGCCACGCCGGATACACCGGGCGCACGAAACGGTGCACCGTGACTCCTTCAACTGTGCTCGTCGCCGGCGGTGTGGCCCCCGGGCCCGATTCTGCTGCCACAAACGCGATGGTATGCCCCCTTCGCGCCAACGCTTTTGCGGCATCCCATGCCACTCGCGCCAGCCCGCCTGGGTCGCTGGGGAAAAACCGATCGGCGACGATGAGAACATTCACCTTGTGGAGTTTCAGCTATTCGCGGTGAAGCATCATGGGATTAACGTAGCCCGCGGCCGGCAGATTTCGGGAGCCAGACACCGAACCGTCAGTACCGTCACGAAGCCGCCTTGAGCGATGACCGTCCTCGACGGGTCTGGGTAGCAGCGACGCTGCAGATCAAATACTCTTGCATGATTTGGTTGATAGAGGATTGGTTCTTCGCGCAGGACACGACCAATGGCGTTATCCATCCTTCTCTGGCGAGGTTGGCAACCGGCCTTCGAGGACGGCCTTACGTATGCCACGGTGGCCCAAGCGGGCGTCGGCGGCACGGAGATGCAGATGCTCTGGCACGCCGCTCATCTTGTGGCACTTGGGCATCGGGTGCAGGTCATTGGCGCTGGTCCGACATCGGTCGTGGAACGGGACGTGGAGTTTGTCGGAGCCCGCTCCCGCGACGAGCAAATTGCGGCCATCCGCAGTGGTGAGGTGCGACGCCCCGACGTCGTCTTCTTGGAGGGCGCCTACCATGCGGCCCAGTTCTTCCGGGAGACCTTCCCCGACGCCCGGATCGTCCATATCGGGCAGAACATCGATGTCGGAGCCGACCGCAAGGCCTTCGCGCAACAAAAGTGGGTGGACGCCTACGCCTTCATGGGGCTTGGCCACCTGGCCGACTACGCGGCACGGTATCCCGCCCTGAGGGGCAAGTTCGTGCTTGTGCGAAACGCGGTTCCCTGGAGCGAGTTCCACGGAAAGGTGACGCCCCGGCCGGTCGAGGAAAAGGTGGCCTGGGTCGGCTCCTGGAACAAAAAGGGCCTGCGAACCTGGTGCGAGGCGATGGCCGACACCTTGCGGGATCGCCCGCGATTGACGTGGTCGCTTTTTGGCCCGAAGTACGGCACGATCGAACATCCCCTCCCGCGCCACCTGACTGCCGACCTTATCCTCCCAGCCAACCGCATGACCGTCGCGTCCCTGCCGCTGGCAGGCATGCTTGAGGAAATCAGTTCGGCCCGGGTCGTGGTCGTCAGTCTGGGAAATGAGTGCGGCCCGGGCTCCGTGCTCGATGCTCACGCAATGGGCCGGCCGGTGGTGTCGGGCAACGATATGGTCTACGCGTTTTCCAACCCCTACGGAACCGGCCTCCGCGTGAGCACGAGGCCCGAGGCGCGAGCCGCGGTCGAGCATCTGCTCGACAATCCCGACGCCGCCGACCGACTTGGCCAGGCAGGCCGCGACTTTGTGTTGCGGGAATACCACGAGGATCAGCAGCGGGAGGACCTGCGCGAGGTCATCGAGTTTCTCCAGTTCGATGCCCGCACGCGTGTGTTGTCGCAAGCCCGCGGCACGAGCCACCCCGCACAACGATTGCAGGACTTGCGCGACAAGGTGGCCCGCAAACTTCGCAAGTGGCGCGCTGGTTAGCCCGGGCTGCACCAGTTCACCCAGCCCGGCCGAGCCCCGCTGGAATCATCGGCCCAACGCTCGTTGCCGGGCCCGTCAAGCTCGCTCCTCCCGGCGCGAAACGAGTCTGACCCGTTGGCTTGCCAGCCCTCAGCGACTTTCGACCAAGAAAAATCGCGAACAAGCCGGCAAGCAGGGCGAAGATCAGACAAGACCGAAGCTCCGAGAGGTATGCGATGGGGTTGGCCTCGGGCCCGAGGAGCTGCCGCAGAATTACCCCGGCCGCGAGCACTGCCATCATCCGATATCGACTGCCACCGAACACCATCAGGCTGTCTGCAGAGGCAAACACAACGCCAAAAAGCAATCCGTAAACAGCCGGACCGAGAAATCCGAGATCGACATACGACTCGAGACTGACGTTGTTACAGATGTCGTACTTCGTCTCGAGCAGATTCTCGTCGACGATCCCGAGTGCAAACTTCGACAGACCAAAGATCGCCCGCGGGAGTACGACGAGCCCCGATTGCATGAGGATCTTGCCCTCGGTAAACGCAGGGCCCTTGTCTTCGTAGTACTGTTCCCAAAACGCATACGTCCGAAATCTCCATGAGCTGTTCTTCTGGGCCTCGAAGTCGGCCTTGCCGACGACGTCGTCAGCGCGTTCACCAAGCGCGATGGCGTAGGCCTCCATGACACTCGGGGCGTTACCCCCGGAGTAGATCACCCGGGCCCGCAGAAACACCGGAGCGAACACGAAGAGGACCACATACACGATGGCGATGGCAAACGGCATCGCGGCAACCCATCGTCTCCTGCCCGACCAGATGATCCCAAAGGTGACCGCAACGGTGAGCCAGATGAGTTCTCGGCGCCCGCTTAAAACTGTCAAGCCGTACTCGACGAGGAGGAGCCCTCCCGCAATGAGTCGCACACCCAGCGAGTATTCCCCAAAGGCAATCCTTGCCAACAAGGCAGCCAAACCAAGCGTGGCCTGCCCAAACAGCATGTAGGCCACAAGCACCGGGTACGGCACCCGCAACTTGTAGTCATAGGCCATGTTGCCACCCGTCAGGCCTAGGCTGTAGAGCGAAAAGGAAACGACCTGAATCGTCAGAACGATCCAGGCCCAGAAAAACACCTCGCGCGGGCGGACCACCTCGGCTGCCTGTCGCAAAATGGCGACGGCGGAAACCGGTTTTCCGGAGGCAAGGTTCGTGGCGGCGACAAACCTTGCGGCGGCCGTGTAGCCGATCGCCATGAAGACGGAGTAGCCAAGCAGCACCGCAACAACCGTGGCCGCGCCGCGGGGAGAACCCGTCAGATCCTCACCAAAGCCAATGAAGGCGATCACTGGACCGGCGAGGATAAAGACGGCGTTCGTCGCCAGCAGCCAAGCGGGTGTGGAAATGGCTTCGGGGCTTCGAAAGATCTGGCGGCCCATGCTCCATAAGAGCGGGATGAAGCACGCCAGACCGAGGATGAGAAAAACAATCCCCATGTTCAGTCAACCGCCCCGAGGCAGGCCCACTTGCTGGATCGCATCGGCTATTCGCTCCCGATAACTGTATCTTCCCACCAAACACCGTCGGTGGCCAGCTTTCCCGATCTCACGCGCTTCCGCAGGGTGCGCGAGGTAATGACGGGCCTTCGCGATCAGCTCGTCATCGTCCCCGAAATAGTCTGCCTCCACGCCCTCTGCGAACAGAACCTGCTGCTCCGCCGTGCGTTCCGCAAGGAGCAGGGCCGCACACGCGGGCACCTCGACCGTGCGTTGCGTCTGGAGATCCCGGTTCATCTTCCGTAGAAAACCGAGGTTGACGACCGTGGCCGAGATGCGGGCTGCGTACTCGGGGCCATAGACGGGCGGGAGGATCGTGGCATTCGCCGGCAGGCGGCGACGATGCCGATTCCAGCCGGGCCCGGTGACCGTGACTGGGACTCCGGCGTCGCAGAGCCGGGCGATCGATCGACATCGGGCTCGCTCATGGTGGCCGATGAAGCCGACGCCGATCGTCTGCTCGATTGGGCCGCCGTCAGGGCGGCGCACGGGCACATGCGTCACGGGGTCATAGGCGTTTTCGCTGAACAATACTGCAGGGCAACCCGCGCGCTTCAACTCCGCCACCCCGAACGACTTCGTGGTGATGAACGCGTCGTAGGACGGCAACCCTCGCAGAAAGTAGAAGGAGCTGCAGTGCCACTGCAGCATGTCATCGGGACTGTAGCCGATGATCCGCACCCCGGGTGCCCGCTTCCGAACGGTCCGTAACGTCGAGGGGAGCACCGTATTGCCCTTGTCGATCCAGAGAATGGCCGGAATCTCTGGAAGAGCGAGCAACATCCGGTTGACGCCTGCATGATCGATCGGAACGCGAAGGCGACGGGCGAACTTGTCGGCGTAGCGCAGGACGACGCTCGGCTGGCGCACATCCGTGGCAAACTCGGTGACTCGATAGCCGAGTTCCTTGAGCGCCTCGCATCGCATTCGGGAAGTGGTGCCGGGGCCCAGATCACCGATGTAAAGCAGGTCAGGCACGGCGAATGCCCGGCCACAATGGCCATGCCCCCAATCCCACGGCCTGCGCCGCCCGAGCGATCAGTTTCGGCGGAAGGCTGCGAACCTGGGCGATCAAGAGAGCGCCGTGAGCCATGGCGGCTCCGACGAGACAGGGCCATCGCAGCGTTCCCAACCCCAGGACTGCCGTCAGCGTGGCCACCGTGACGGCGACGTGGCCACTTGCCAGCCAAACGCCCCGCAGCGGCAGTTGGCCCCCATACTCCGGAAACAGCCGCACCGTGACACTCGCCAGGTAGACCAGCCCCGACACCTCCGCCGCCGCGATTGCCGCCCCCACTCCGGGAAAACCGAACCCCTTGATCGCGACGGGAAGGAGCCCGAAGAGCACCCCGACGCGGATCGCCGAGGCCATCAGCTGCGGCTGCACGCGATTCGTGGCGAGCAGGAAGTACTGGAAGGGGGTTGCGACCTGGCGAGCCAGTACGGCGGCGGCCAGACCGATGAAAAGCCTTGCGTCGAAGGGCAGCTCGTGACGCGTCCAGGCCGAGTAAAGCGCCGCCACCCAAGGGGAGATGAACGACAGCCCCATCGCCAAGGGCGCCGTGGCGATGACAAACGCGGATTCGATGATCAATACAGCTTTGTGAATGGTCGGTGGTGCCGCCGAGCGGCCGAGCTCCGGCACGGCTGGATTGAGCACGACGCCGGATGCCTGCGTGATGAAGTTCGCAAGCGATCGGAGCGTCGAAAACACCGCCACCTGCAGCTCATGAAAGGCCCCCGCGACGAAGGCGGTCAGCCCACCCACCGTGGACTGCTCGAGAACGTTCGAGAGCGTGAGACCAGTGGACCGGCGAAAGAGCGACCAGGCCTCATGCCAGGTGCCGTCGGCCCACCGCGGCACGAGCCCCGGATAACGCCGAAAGACATACACGGTGGTAAGGAGCCCTGAGACGGAGGCGATGCCTGCGTATGCCACCGCCACGCCGAAAGCCCCGAGCCCGGCCCAGGCCGGGATGATCGTGGCCAGGAACAGCAGCGTCCGATGCAGCACGCCGAACCATTGAAACAACACGGTCTGCCCGCCGGCGAGCAGCACCCGGCACACGAGACTGAGCAATGAGCCGACCAGGATCCACTGGCAGACCAGCACGGCGAGCGGACCACTCGTGTCTTTCAGGAGCTGTACCGTGTCGGCTTTGACGCCAGGGATGTATTCCCCGGCATACCGCATCAGGCCCACCACCAGGAGCTGCCCCGCGGACAGCACCACCCACGCCCGGAGCGCGACCGAAAACAGTTTTCTGACCTCCGCCCGCTGGCCGAGACCCTTGAGGATGATCTCCACCCCGAGGAACGCGTGGAACCCGACGTCACAGCTGATCAGAAACGCATGGATGCCCAGCGCGGTCACCCAGACGGCAAAGGTCTCCGCCGTCCAAACCGAGAGCAGGAGCGGCACCAGCAGGAGAGCCTGGAGGACCGTGACCACGAACCCGAGAAGCGACACCGCCGAGCCGCCGAGCAGCCGGCCCAGCATCGTGCCCTGGATCGGGGCTTCGCCCTCATTGCGGGTCGTGGCATTCACGTCGTCTGGGCCCGTCGTCATCGGCCGAGCGCGTGCCGACGGAACAGGTGCGGGATTCCTGCCGCGGCCGTGCCCCAGCGGAGCTTCGCGACCGACACGGCCATGTCGCGGGAGTCAGCCTTGAGCAGCGCGCGATCCAACGTGCGGCGGGCGCGCTGCCACTCCGGACTGCCCCGCTCATACCGCCGATCGCAGGCCGCACGGTAGATTCGAGTCAACTCGTCACGAATCGCCCAGTTCACCCGTGCATTTGGGTGGTCTGCCTCACGCGGGTATATGGAGTAGAGCCGCTCCGGGACGTAGGCCACGTCGCCTTGGCTCAACAGCCGAAACCACATGTCGATATCCGCCAACACCGGCAGCGTCAAGTCGAATGGCCCGGCGGCGAGTAATGCATCCCGCCGTGCCATCACGATCCCAAAGATCGGCGAGTGGATGCTCGTGAGCATGTGGTCATAGAACTCGAGCCCCGGATTGCACGGGTTGTAGCCATGGTCATACCCGCCTGAGACGTTGCCCTCGCGATCAAGGACGTTGACGGCGTTGAACACCAATGCGGCTTTCGGGCATGACTCCATCGCGGCGACCCACCGCTCGAGGAGTTGCGGTGAGTAGCGGTCGCCGTCGTGGAGAAACGCAACATACTTGCCCCGCGCCCGCTCTACGGCTGCATTCTGATTGCCCGCATAGCGGAGATTCCGCTCATTGCGGCAGTAGCGCACTCGCGGATCCTTGGCAGCGAAGGCCTCGCCGATCTCCCTCGTGTTGTCCGGTGAACAATCGTCACTGATGACGAGCTCGAAGTCGGTGAATGACTGCGCGAGCAGATCCCCGATCGTGCGGGGCAAGACGGTCGCCCGCTTGTACGTCAGCAGGCAGGCGCTCACGGTGGGCAGTTGGTCCATCAGCCCGATCAACTCTGCCAGCTTGGCGGCAGGTTCTTCGTAACCTCGATGTTGTCGAACCGCGTCGGCGGCAATAGCGGCTGCCGCCTGGTCCATTCCGCCATCCGACGGATTCCGTCGCGCAGTTCCACGCACGGCCCCGGCTCGAACACCTCCCGCATCTTTGTATGGTCGGAGAAGGCGTGAACGACTTCCTTGCGCGGTGGCAGATGCTCGACTCGCGGCTCACCACCGAAGGCCTCCGCCACCACATGCGCCAGATCAAGCACCGAGTGGGGCGTGTCGGCGCCAACGTTGAATGTCTGGTTGTAGGCGGCCGGGATCAGCGGCGCCTTTGCGATCAGCGGCGCGACGTCGTCCACGTGCGAAAAAGCGCGGGTCTGAAGACCGTCACCAAAGACGCTCATCGGCCGGCCTGTGAGCATCTGCTGCATGAAGATGCCGATCACGTTGCGATAGCGATCGGAAGTATTCTGCCGCTCACCGTACACGTTATGAGGCCGAAAAATCACCGAGTTCAACCCAAACATATGCCGGGCCGCAGCAAGGTCCAATTCCACGGCGTACTTTGCGATCCCGTAGGGGTCCTCAGGGACCGGAGTCGTAGCCTCGGTCATCGGGGTCTGAGCCGCTCCGTATACCGCGATGGATGACGTGAACACAAAGCACTTGACATCATGCAGAACCGACTCGTTGATCAGCAGGATCGAGCCCTGCAGGTTGTTCTCGTAGTTGAAGTGGCGAATGAAGTGACTCAGGCCCTCGGCCGCGTAGGCGGCGAGATGGTAGACGTAATCGAAGCGATGCTCGGCGAAGAGTTCCTTCACAAATCGGCCGTCGCAGACGGAGCCTTTGCGGAAATCCACGCCCGCCGGGACGTTGCTCGCAATACCGCCGGAAAGGTCATCCACGCCGATGACCTGCATTCCGAGCGCGAGGCAATGCTCCGCCACGTGGGATCCCATGAATCCGGCTGCGCCGGTCACCAAAGAACACGGTCGATTCGTCATGTCTTCCTTCACCTACTGCATCCCGCCGGCCTTCCACTTGGCAGCCAGCGTCCGCTCAATCTGCAGAATAGCGTCAGGCGACAGCTGCACATCGAACAGCAGGCATTCACAAAGCAGGCCACTGTAAGGATTCGCCAGGCCGTCTGTGCTCGCGCCCAGCACAATTCCTTTCGATACGCCTCGGTCCATAGCCGGCATCTTCTTTTGATCGCTGACGAGCTTGCCGTTGATGCGAAGAATCATGGGCTGAAACCACTGAACGGTCACGACCTGTGGCCCCGGCCGACTCATCAACCCGGCCGTGGTGCTGATGTGGAAGGGATTTCCAGGAGCGTCGATGATTCGAAACATGCCTTCTGCATTTTCCCGCGTCCACACGTCGATCCCACTTTTCCCCCCCACCTTTCCGACAAAACAAGCGGGGGCCAAGGGATGCGTTGGGTCAATCACCATGATCATGGTGCCGGCATCCGTGACTGGCTGAGTCGTCAATAACGCTTGGTTGCCTGCGAATCGGACGGCACGCAAACCCGAGGCTTCGTGAGTGACGGCCACGGGTCGAGCCCCCGGGGCCGACTGCCTCGCCGCAGACGCCGTGTTTTCCGGGTCCAACCAAGCCGCCACCGGGATCGGCGAACGCGGAAACTCCGGCAGGGGTCGATTGTCCGGGCCGAGTAGTGCCGCCGGCGAGGAAGCGTCGAGATGGACAATCAGGTTGCGTGGGCGATTCGCGGCTGCCCCGCCACCGGGCCGTTTGGCGGCCGCTGTGGCAATTCGTTTTTCGACCTTCGTTCGATCGAGGCCGCGTAACTCGCCAATCACCGAATGGTAGTGGTGGACCGCACGTGTCGTCGCCAGGCCCGCGACGTCGCCTTTCACACCCTCGGCGTAAGACCACCACGCATCAGCCAAGGCCATCAATGCGGGTTGGTCCTTCGGGCCGCCCAGGTCGCTCGACGCAAGCCGGACGAGCTGGGCATCGTCTGACTTGGTCAAGAGCGTCAGTCCTCCCGCCCAATCGTCGTCGACCGTGCAGAGGTGGACGGCCAGTTCGGCTCGAGCCTTCTGATCGGAAGGGTTTTCCTTGAGCTTTTCGCGGAGCTGCGTGACGCGGCCGCGGGCCTTCGCCAGTGCACGAATGTCGGCCAACGCCCGCTGGGCCCGCTCAATGTCGGCTTTGCGTCCCGACTTTCTTGCAGCGGCCTGGGCGGCCTTCGCGAGCGACTCAGCGTCGGCATTGCCATCGCCGCGAGCCTTGTCCATCGCGATCCCAAGCAGGACCTCAACAACTCGTGAAGCCCGGTCGCCGGTCGCCTTGGCAGCGACACCACTGAGCGTTTGCTCCAGTACGTCGGCACTATCGATCGCGAACTCCGCGGCCAGCAAGCCGACGGCTTTTCGCGCGCTGTCGATGTCGCCCGCGTCGACGGCCACGCGACGGCCCATCTCCAGCAGCGCGTAGCGATTCACCAGATCCGGCTCGACTTCCGCAGCGGTCACCATATCGATTGCGACCCGCGACTTCGCCTCCGGGCTCTGCGCTTCGCCCAGCTCATCGCCATACACCTCCTGGAGAGCCTTCATCGCAACTCTCAGACGGTCTGCGGAGGGGATCGCCGTACGATCCCGAGCCTTCGCTGGCTCGTTTTTCTTCGCCGCTGGGTCATCGCTGCCTTCCGGCGACTTAACCCCTGCAGGGTCGGCTCCCTCTTTCTCGAGGAGTTCTGCAAGGCCCGGCTGGGCACACGCGACTGACGGAATGATTGGCACGACCGCGATCGCCAAGGCTAATGCAACCGCAACCCCGAACCGTGCCACGACCATCCTCCTCATTGATTTGCGGATTTCCCTGCCATCACGTGCGGGGCGACACGACCGGGAACACCGAATACAAAAGAGCCTGGCGGTGCTGGCGTCAGCGCGGAAGAGTTCGCGGATACGACCGTGCCTTCCCCCAGCGTGACATTCGGCCCGACGGCCACGTGGATGGCTAGAAACACATCAGAGCCCACCGAAGCATACCCACCGAGCGTCGCGTACGGCGACAACACGGCGAAGTCACCGGCCGACGCATCATGGCCGAGCGACGCGTGATAATTGACGAGCACGAACCGTCCCAGCCGGACCGCG
>Ga0214923_10002901_pt1 | contig 22129 bp, 28 predicted proteins | sample LL1510_MetaG_FD_177993 | JGI IMG/M metagenome (GOLD analysis project Ga0214923, IMG submission 177993) | Freshwater microbial communities from Lake Lanier, Atlanta, Georgia, United States - LL-1510 | ecosystem: Environmental > Aquatic > Freshwater > Lake | place: USA: Georgia | collected...
ATTCCAAATCAACAAATAAAGATTGAATTTGTTGTTTTACAGAAGGAGGTAATGTATATTTCATGGTTTTTTGAATACTGGCATAATTTGCCAATGTATACATGATAATATCATAGTAAATCTTTTAAATTAAAACTTAAACATTTAAACTAAAAAATAATTATAATGAAAGACTGGGAATCATTTGGTTTAGCTCCTGAAATATTACGTGGCATATATGCATGTGGATTTGAACACCCTAGTCCAATTCAAGAAACCGCCATTCCAAAAATTTTATCAGGAAAAGACATTATTGCACAAGCACAATCTGGAACTGGTAAAACAGGTGCATTTTGTATTTCTGTATTACAAAATTGTATGAAATCAGACCAACATGTGTTGATTTTATCTCCTACACGTGAGCTAGCCATTCAAACTAACGAAGTATTTACTCGGTTATCTCAATTTACTAACATTCATTCACAACTATTGATTGGAGGAACCTCCATTGATCGCGATATTCAAGATATGAAAAAGAATCCTAAGGTCATCATTGGTTGCCCTGGAAGAATCATTGATTTTTTTGCACGCGATATCATTCATCCTATTACCATGGTTATTTTAGATGAAGCAGATGAAATGCTTTCTCAAGGATTTCAACCCCAGCTTCAAACCATTTTTAAATCTGTCACACCAAATGCTCAAGTTGTGATGATTAGTGCAACAATTCCAGCTACGTTAGATGACATTACATGTAAAATCATGCGTGATCCAGAAAAGATTTTAGTTCAGGCTGATATGTTAACCCTAGAAGGTATTTCACAATTTTACATTATGTTTAATTCGGATCATGATAAGTTGTTGGCGTTACAAGATTTATTTGAATCTATTTCTGTATCTCAAACCATCATTTATTGTAATTCAGTAAAACGAGTATGCAATTTATATGATGCAATGAAAGAATCAGGATATCCTGTTTGTTGCATCCATAGTGAAATGGATAAATTTGATAGACATACTGCCTACACTGAATTTAAAAACGGAAAGTATCGCGTGTTAATTTCATCTAACATTACAGCACGAGGAATTGATATTCAACAAGTAAGTGTAGTGATTAATTTTGATTTACCTAAAGATGTACACACCTATTTACATCGTATTGGTCGTTCAGGAAGATGGGGACGTAAAGGGGTTGGCATTAATTTTATTACTAAATATGATAAAGAATCGTTAGAATCCATAGAAGCTCATTATCATACCCAAGTGAAAGAAATGCCCAATGATTTTTCAACCTTCATTTAAACGTTAAAATTATGACTGTTAGTTTCAATACTTTTTAAACCAAGTCGGCGTCTTACTTCTACAATTAATTTACTATAATAACCACGACCCTGTATAAAATTTTTTGCTTTTATGGCACAACACAAATCTATGTCAGGACTTCCTCCATCAAAATGTGTTGCTCCTAACACGTTTAATACATTAAGCATATACGTATTGGATAATTCTTTACATTCATCATAATTGGTAGAACATTCTCCTCGTCCAAAATGACATTTGCCAATGACATATATTTTTCCTTCTGGCATGATAGATTGATAATAAGAAACATCAAAAGGACGTAATCTTTTTTCAAAAAAATGGTGCCCTCCTACAGCATCACCCAATCGTAAATGAACCACTGTACTAGTCTCAATATCGGGAGGATATAAATGCACATATTTTTTCATATGATTTAATATAATTTTTGTTGCACATCCAATACGATCTGTTTTATCCAACGATAAAACATAATCACAACCAATTGAATCTGGATGTTCAGTAAATATTTCTTTATTTAATTCATGATTATTATAGCCTTGTACAATAATGTCACCAAGTCTATACGATGAGTTCATATTTCATAACTATATAATATATTTATATTGATAAGATTATATTATATAAATATATGAAAACTAAAAAAAAATCCATTTTTACACAACATATAAATGGATACAAAATTTTATTTATACCTAGATCATCCAATACGTTATACGTTCAATCAGTAATACATTCAGGATTTATTAATGAAACAAAAGAAACATCCGGCATTAATCATTTATTAGAACATGTCATTGTAGATGGATGGAAACAATGTAAAGGATCATGCATTAAATATTGGGATAATCTAGGTAAATACATAAATGCGTCTACGGATATGACCGTCATGAAATATTATGTTAAAGGAGGTACAGAAAATGCAGATGAAATGATTGAATATATTTCTACCATAACAACAAATCCAATATTTACAACATCTACCTTGATGAATGAAAAAAAAGCTATTATTGAAGAATTACAATCTTCTTCCAATGATTCTACCTATGATTTAATAGATAAATTTAATAAACTTTTTTTTAAAGAAGAAGGATTGCAATATTCAGAAGATTGGAAGTTACAAATAAAAAATTTAAACCATCTTACCATATCTAATATAAAAAAATTATTTCATGAATATTTTAATCCACAAAATGTATTATTTATTGTTCATGGTGATTTTAATACATCCAAAGTTCAATCTTTATTTTCAAAATATTTAGTTCGGCATGAGGATCAAAAAATGACGTATGATTGTTTTACAAATAAATGTGAGTTTTCATTTATACCGTATGAAAAAGATACGTATTCTGTCATTATCGGATTTCCATGTGATAAACTGATGGATCATAAAATTTTATGCGAAGATATACTGAATAATTTATTATTCAATGAATTAAGAACGGTTCATAAATTAGTCTATGGAATAAAATGTGCATTGAACATTACACAATGCAATACATATTTAACCATTGAATTTGATGTATCCTTAGAAAAAGTAAAACACACCATTCAACAAATAATACATTGTTTATTGTGGTATAAAAAACATGCAATCTCACCTGTCATTTTATCTAGTTGTAAAAAAAGAATTTTATACAAATATAGAACCGATTATGATATGATGGATTATTATTCTGATTATATTTATTCTAATAAAACACCATTGACACTTCAACAATTAATACAACATAATCATAAATTTACAGAAAATCAATTTAAATCTACTCTTCATGAAATCATCCAATTCAATAAAGCAACGTGTGTGTATCAAGGAAAAAAAGATTTGAATCTATCATGGAATTCGTTTATTCAAAAAATTTGATATGAAATATACCAACTAGATTGTATCATGGGAGTTCGTTATTTGAATCAATATTTATTGTCCCACGCTAAGGGTATCAACCAAATATTTTTACGTAGCCTTTATAACAAGAAAGTCGTGATAGATACATCTATTTACATGTATAAATTTAAATCACAAGATGTACTTCTTGAAAACATGGAAAAATTTATTATTTTATTAAAAGATTTAAGCATTTGCCCCATATTCGTTTTTGATGGTGAACCAAAAATGAATAAAAAACGCGTTTTAAAAGAACGACGCCAATATAAACAACGTGCTTGGAAAAAATATAATGAATGTTCAAATTTATCTACCCAAGAACAAGCTTACTTAAAATCAAATTATACTAGAGTAAGTAAAAAAAATACCGATGACGTAAAAAACCTCATGGTTCAACATGATGTCATGTACATAGATGCACCACATGAAGCAGATGAATTATGTGCACGTCTCATGTTAACGAATAAAGTATATGCATGTATCAGTGATGATATGGACATGCTTCTTTATGGATGCACACGTGTGATAAGAAGCATTGACATTGATACAAAAACCGGAATTTTATATAATTTAACAACCATTTTAAATTCATTAAAAATGACACATCATGATTTTAAACAAGTATGCATTTTATCTGGATCAGATTATTATAAATCGTTGTATACGATTTTTGAAACCATTAAACTATATTCTATGTTTAAAAAATCAAATGCCTATGATTTTTATACATGGATGTGTACCAATACAAACATTAATTACACTGAATTAATGTTGGCTTTAAATATGTATTCTATTTTGAATGATGATTTTAATTATTTAGATCAATACATTAAACCGCAGGAGTTGGAGTCTGCTTCTGGAAATGACGGCTCATGTATCGCTGAAGGTTGAAGTAGGTAAGCTCATCGGTAGGCGTAAGAGCAAGAAGCTTGGTCAGCTTAGCATCCGCCTTGATCTTACGACGATTCGCCTGATCCTGGAGGTTGTTCGCGCGAATGTAGGCGTTGATCTCGCGAGTCACCTCCGTACGAGCAACAAGCGACCCCTTAGGCTTGGAAAGGAAGTCAGCAAGCTGATCACTGATGAGCGTAGGCTTCACGAAACCACTGGGGGCACGAGTGGCATTTCGTTGCTTTCGCTTGTTGCCCGCCTTCTGAACAGCCTTGAGATCACGCTCAGCCTGCTTCTGAAGGGAACGAACCTCGGTAATCAGACCGGAAAGTTGCTGGCGGAAACCGGAAAGCTTGGTAGTTACCGAAACATACGACGCAAGCGCCGAATCATCAACCACCTCAACTGGCTTCTCCACCTTCTCTGCCTTCTTCTCAACAGGGGGAGCAACAACCGGCTCAGGCTCAGAAACTTTAACGGGAACAGACTTCTTAGGCATTATACACATATTATCGTGTGCTTTTTAAGTATTTTTTTATATATATTATGTTTTTGGCCGAATTGTTCGTTGATGGTTTTGTCCAAGGTGTTCTGGAGGAGGGGGGGGTCCAATTTGTAATGAAATAAATCCTTTTAAAGATTCCATTTTATTGGTTGCATCAAAATAAGTTACTTTATCATTATGAATTCCTATAAGAGTAGGTAATTTTGTTATGTTATATTGTTTCATTATCATTTCTGTTTCTTTAGAGATGGGTTTAGTACAATCTACTGTAGTAAGTTTATTTCCATATCGTGTATATAATTGGTTCCAAGTTACTTGTATGCTTTTACATTCTGCACAATTTTTTTCTGTAAATAAAATTACTTTTTCTGTTGTCATTCCTTCTTTGGTTCCAAAAAATAATAAACATCCTAATGCAACCATAAAAAATATAATTTTATAGTAAGATTTCATACATTTAATTTATATTTAAATTAGTTGAATATCCAACACTTCGTGAAGGAATGGATCGTGTTAAAGGTGGATTAAATGTAGGGCGACGTGACCCACTTGACTCTTCACGTTCTAGTTGTGTAAATGCAACTGGTTCACCGGATTGTCCTCGTGCAATTGCATCTGATGCCGCACGAATAACCCCCATAGTAGCACGTTCGTTTTCCGCATCAAATGTACAACTTGTTTCTGCAGGAATAGACAATTTTTTACCAGTTGCAATGGCGTCTTGGTTTGCAGCAAGGAAAAGGAACGTCCATCCAAACTTTCGGCGTTCTGTAATTTGATCGGATATAGACGATGCTGTAAATGTGCGACTTGCATTATCTTCACCATCAGTAACAATGACAACGGTTCGTTTCGTGTCAAACGGCACATTTTCAAACAATTTTCCTAGAGCATCGTATAAAGCTGTAGTATTACGAGGATGAATATGGGTTTCATCAAATACATACTCTAGTAATGGTGCATACGTTACAGGGGTTTCTACAACATCATCAAATGTAGTCAATGATATAGTAGAATTTTTAGCACCTTCAAGGCTTTGTTGATGTTTTACAAATTCAGTAAGACCTTTAACCGTTGCCTGAAAAAGATTATCCATAGAACCGCTACGATCAACAACAAGATCAATGTGAGACATAATAATGTATAATAAACATAATTTTATAAGTTTCAATTTTTTAAAATATTCCATTTACATACTAAAAACTGGATATTGTGCGTTTCCAAATTAGTTATTATATTATATATATTAAATAATGAGCGACATTTTAGATAAAGAAAACATTTTAGATTATGGAAAAGAAAATGTACTTGAATTTATACAATCTACAATAAAAAACAATAACAAGGTCGAAGAGGACATATTAGACAAAATAACATATGTTCTTGATGAAGTAATTAATATTAATAATGATGTCATGAGTGAGTCTGAAATTAAAAAAATTTTTGAACAACTTAAAAAACGATCTGATGACATTTATACACAAGGCGATTTTACCAAAGATACACTTATTGAACTTCAAAATACTATTTTAGTTGCACTCATGTGTAATATATATATTCAGCCTAGGCGATCCATGGATTACGTTGAAATGCTTCTTCATGATAAACAAGATGATCAAAACTATATTGATGATAATGAACTTGTTTTTAATGTATATAAAACATCAGCACAAAATGGACAACAACGTATTAAAATGCCTCATCCTTTGAAAAATTTAATTGATGATTATAAAAAAATATCTTCATATCAATATTTATTTACTGGAGAAGTTGGGGAAAAGTTACACTCTATTATTCCGCGTTTAACTAAAATATTTGGACGTGATGTTGGTGATATTTTTGTTATTAAAGATTATTCATCACGAGGATTTTATTATGAACGTTTATGGGACTTATGTATTAAGTTTGGGGCAACTAATTTAACTTTACCTGCTATTAAAAAAGGTGAATTACAAACATCTCATATCATTGATGAAAACCCAAATAATGTGGATATAGAATTTCAATCAAATTGTTGGAATGGAAACAAATTAAATAAAAATCCTGGGGGGTATTTATTGCAACGAGTAAGAAGTGGTAATTCTAGTGGATATTCAGATATAACATTTTTAAATAAAAAATATGATAAAGAAGGAGAAGAATTGTATTTTATTTCAGTAAAATATTTTAAAAAAGAAAAGGAAATTAGTGAATATGATATTGGTAAATTATGTAGTTTGATAAGAGAACATGAACAACAAAAGAGAATAATAAAATTATTTATTTTTGTTAAAGATAAAAAAAAAGCAATTGATAAATTTAAAGCACAACATGCTTCAAGTAATATTTTAATTAAATATATCAATCCAGGTGGTAATTACGAACATATTTATGACGTAAATGATTTACAAGAATCATTTTTTAAACTAAAAAAAATATTAGAACAATATGATTATTTACAATCGCCAAAAAATATTCATGATTTTCAAAGCAATTATTTAAATGTTTTGAAAGATGTTTTTATACCACGATTTCATCAAGAATTATTTATATTAAAAATTAACAAATTAATTGAACATGGAGAAAAAAATGTATTAGTTGGTGCAATTCCACGATCCGGAAAATCATTTATAATGGCAGGAACAATACTTGAATATGTGAAAACACAAGAACAATTACATCCAGGTAAAAAAGTAAAATTTTTATTAATAACCCCTGCTCCAAATGAAACATTTAACGAATATGAAACTATTTTTAATAAATATATAGAGTTTGATAAATTAGGAATAGATGTTGTTACCTATAAAGATGGTGTTAATTCAACAAAAGTTTGTAAAAACAAAGATAAACATTGTGTGATAATAATATCAAAACAAAAACTAGGATGGGCTTCTGGAAGCAATGCTGAAAAAATATTAGCAAAAGATGACGAAGATGCCGTTGAAGACGATGAAGATGAAATCAACGAAGAAGTTGAAACCGAAGATGGAGAAGACGATAAAGATATAAAAACAATTAAACAACGCGTAATCAAATTATTTGATGCAAATCCTGATATAGATATAATGTTTTTAGACGAAGCTCATTTTGGAATGAGTACAGAAAAAGCACAACAAATTGTAAAGGTATTGGATAGTGCTATTTCAAATACTATCAAGATATATGTTACAGCAACATATAATAAACCATTACAAGCATATAGTGTTAAAGCAGAATGTAAACTTACATGGGATATGAATGATATTCAAATCATGCAAAAATTAAATAAAGACACCATAAATGATAATGATGTACAAAAACAATTTGGTCATGACATTTACGTAAAAGCATTAGAATATTTTGGAGATAAAACAGGTATATCGTTGATTGATAAATTTAAAAAGGACTATTCCATTTTTCCAAAACCATATTTAATTACATCTATTTGGGATAAAGAGTTTTTGAATGTTGAAAAATTAAAGATAGGAGATACAGAATTTGGTTGGGACATGAACAAATTATTTGCTACTATTGGCGATAGTGATAATTTTGCTAACGAAGAACAAATAAAAGAAATGATGCGTTATTATTTTGGGTATCCAGATAAAAAGGAAGAATATGATAAACAATCTTTTTATAGAACGAGAGGTATATTACCACGTATCCGAAATGTTTGTTTAAATAAATGTAGGACATTACAGCCACAACATAAAACCACGCAATTATGGTTTTTACCACTAGGAAATGGTAAAATTAAAAATAAAACAAAAGCATTAATTAATTTATTAACGAATTCAAATGAGTTTAACGATATTAAACGAAATTATCATTTTTTTATAGCAGTTGATATTGAAGATAAATCAAAAAATGGACGAACGATAAATGGAATTACTTATATGGGTAATCCACATAACATTAAAACTGATATAGAAAACGTAGAAAAGGATATAAAAGATGGTAAAATAAATAAGGACAATTTAATTATTTTGGCAGGACAACGATTACAATTGGGTATTTCTCTTCGCAATGTTGATATAGTGACATTATGGAATTCTATTTCAAGTGCCGATGCAATTTTTCAAATGCTTTTTAGATCTATGACAGAGGTTGATGGTCCACCTTGTAAACCAAAAGAATATTGTGCTGAAAAAAAGTTTGGATTTATGGTTGATATGAACCCGCAAAGAGCATTAACAAATGTAAATTTATTTAGTACAAATATTAGTAAAAAGGACGATGATATACAAAAATATCGTCAAATTACAGATTTAATAAATATTGACGAAGATGTATTATATGATAAATATGGTGATGATGAAAAAAGTAGAAATGATTATGTAAAAGATTTATTTAATAAATTATATGAATCTTGGAATATAAATGTTGAAAATATTAAAAAGGTTATTGGAAATTTTAGATTTGATATGACAAAATTAGAAGCTTTGAAAAAGACTTTTGAACGAATAAATATAGAAAAAGGTAAAACAAAAGATGAAATATATGAAAAAGATGAAGATGAAATGATAGAACCTGGAAGAAAGAAAGAAAGAAAGGTTGATATCCAAAAAGATAAAAAGGACGTTAAAGAAATTAATTTAATTGAAACAGCAAGTGAGATAATAAGTGAATTTATATCATTATTAAATATTTTTACACTTTATGATGATAAAGGTGCCCGATGTATTTTAACTGATAAATCAACTACGCAAATTACACTAATAGATGATATTGATATTTTAACAAATTCAGTTTATCAAGATAAAGAAACAAAAGATGTATTTTTGAAAATATTAAATGGCCGATTATCTGGAAATGCGGATGAACCTTATCCAGAAAATATCATAGATGATGTTTTGGATGCAATGGATAGTTTAGATGATAAACTGATTGTAAATAAAATAATTATGTCACAAAAGAAACAATATTATACCATTCATGAACCTGATAAATTATTAGAATTTATTAATGGTGAATTGAAACCAAAAGAAAAGGAGAAAAAAGAAAATGGGGAAGTATTTACACCGTTGTCGTTAGTAAATGAAATGTTGGATAAATTAGATGAATCATATACAAGGGAACATAAAAAAAGTATATTTACCGAAGATAGTTTCAAATGGTTAGATCCTGCAGTTGGGATTGGAAATTTCCCAATTATTGTTTATCAACGATTGATGAAAGGGTTGATAACGCAAATACCAAATGAAGAAGAGAGAAGAAAACATATTTTAGAGCAGATGATATATTCTGCAGAGCTTTCACCGAAAAATGTATTTATTTATAAAAAAATATTTTGTGGTGACAAATACAAATTAAATATCTATGAAGGTGATACTTTGAAAATGGACATTATTAAAGTATGGGATATTGAGACATTTGATGTGATTTTAGGAAATCCGCCATACAACAAAGGTGGAATTCGTTCTCATACTGGCGAGCAATTGGGTGACAAAAACGAAACCATTTGGACGAAGTTTATTGAAAAATCGTTTGAATGGTTGAAACCAGATGGTTTTTTAGCGTTTATTAATCCATTGAGTTGGTTGAAAAAAAGTCATTCATTACATAACAAGATATTGGAGAAACATATTGTTTGGTTAAAATTATGGGATGACTCGCAATCAAAAGGAATGATTAATGCAGATATTCCTATTTCGTTATATGTATTACAAAACACACTTAATTTACAAAATAAAAAAACAGAGATGGTTAGCGAAATCAAACGAAAAAAATTTACGACAACATCACTTGAATATCTTAATAAAAACTATTCTATTCCATTAGCGTTCCATAGCATATTCAATAAACTCATTATTTTTATAGAAAAATATAATTGCGGATTAGAATACAATACAAAAACCATAAAATCATCTGGAACAAAGACACAAATACCAACTGAATATACATTAAAAGATATGTGGGCGATTGATACATATACATTAAATGAAGGCATTTTGGTTAAAAAGGCAACCGAACAACATCCTGACGCAAATAAACGTAAACTTATTATTGCGAACAAAAGAGGATTTAAGGGAGCGTTTATTGATGAAGGAAAATTGAGTTTGACTGGAAATCATAAGTTTTATATTTTAGGAGACAATTTAGAATTGATTAAAAAAATAATGGATTTTAACATTAGTGTAGTTATTAGTGATTATCTTAAATATGGTCAATCGTTCTTAGATAATGAAGCATTCAAATATCTTCCCGACATTCGTAAGTTAGGAAATGCGGATATTACAGAAGATGAATTTTACAAGTTGATAGGACTAACACGTCAAGAAATCAATCAAATAAAAAACCCGTTAACAACAAAAGACATAGATGAAGAATACAATTTAGATAACCCATTATTAGCATTAAGTCCTATGTCAAAAGTAATTAAAAAAAAATTTAATTGTATAAAATTAAACTACATTACTATATCACCTAATCCTAAAAAAGGATCCATAAAAAAACATACACAATTGAAGGAAAGTTCTGGAGGAAGACGTTCAATAAAATACAGACGTCATTGATTAGATTCATTAAAAAATGAATAATTTATATTGAATTTTAATTTATTTTTTTTTATATAAAGCACGATATTCCTCCATCGTCCTGGTGTAACACACCTCCCATGAATGAACATCACCAAAATCAATAAATTTATTTTTCTTCTTCAATTCCTCATGTATAGCAAGCCCAGCTTCAGTTGCGTGATTAAAATGTACTTCACAGTAATCAGTACATGAACCATACGTAGATATTCCAAAATCAACTCGTTCCCCCCATCCAATTGAATCAAATGTTGACTTAACTTTTTCAACATTTGTTCCTTTTGGAACATAAACACCAATAGAAAACATCCTTTATAAATTTAATTAAAACTATTTTATTTCAATTTAACCCAATAAGAGTAGTTTAAAATATTTAGCTAAATCATGGGAAAGTATAGTGACTATACTGAGTCTGCTATTAGTATGGAAGGGTCTGACAATTGGCCGTCTTATTGGAAAGAAGATTGCGATGAATCTTTCAAGGAATACAAAAAGCAAATTGATTCTGGAAAAAAAGTGGATGTAGACACTTTTCTTGACAAACAAAAAATTATTTTTTCAAACATGTCAAATGCCGACAAAAAGAGGTGCAATGTCTATACAAAAACACCGAAGACACAAAAGATGTCCCGAAAAAAAACATGGAGAAAGAATCGTAAAAATTCTAGGCGACGGTTTAAAAATTTTAAACATGCAAAAAATCAATTAAATTTTTAATACTAGACTTGGATAGTTTTCGCTTTTTATCACCATACGTAAAGTCATTCAAACATTCACGGTTTTCTTTTAAAGATTTAGTTAATTCAAATACATTTTTATACGTAACGATCAATGCTTTGGCTGTAATGGTACTAATGGTTGGTATTTGCGATAACATCAAAATGTCAATGTTATCTGGAGTTAATTTATCCTTCTTTTTAATTTTCAAAGTAGATACATAATCTACGGGCGTAGATTCCTTGTCTACTTTTTCAAGTAAGAGTTGTACGTATTCAACGGTTTCATCCAAATTTTTTGTTTGTACAACAGAAAATCCTTTCGTAAACCATAAACTAATCAAGCAAGACACCATTGCTTTTTTAGAAATAGATTGAACTGAATTAAGATCGCCTTCAATCAAATACACAATACGATGTGGAGGAAAATTAGATTCCAACAAACGAAAGGATTGTTCTTGGTACCTTCCGTCGCAAACACTTGCTGATAGATCTGCTACGGTCTTTCGTTCAAGGATGACCACATCTTGATCGTCTTTTTGAATGCAGATATCACCCAACACTAAATTTTTTGTTTCGGCAGGAAGACGAGACAAAAAGGCATGTTCACGGTAATCCACAACAAGTTTTGCCATTACATATATACATCTCAACTAATATTTAAATGGTTTATGTTTATGTTGTTTTTTAAATTGAACTTAATATATTTTCAAATGTTTATCACATGGATCCGTACAGTTTTTCGTTCATGGCAAGCAATTCTTTAGAGGAAGAAATAGAAATTAGACAATTGATCCATGAATTGAATTTTGGAGCACTTTACAGAATTGATCGTATGATGTTAACCGAAGGAATTCATGGTAGAGCTAAATATGTGGTTCATTATAAAATATTAACACGAGAAAGACTTCGTACTGATTTAGACGCTAAATGTTTACGAACCATTGGTAAAAAAAAGTATGTTATTTATAAGCATGAAATACACAAAGACTTAAATATTACTGCTCCATAACCTATATGGAAACAGAAATGTTTAGAATCATCCAATTTGATCCTACCAAATGTTATGAATTTGCTTTGAAAACAAGAACGGAAGGAAAATGGCCGAATGAACGATACTTTACTACAAACGCACTACGATATGTGGGTTACTATAAAAGTAGTGCACGATGGGGATACGGTGATCAATCCGGTGGTTCTGAAACATTTGAATACAATGGAAAAGAAATTACAATTGTGTATGATTACGAGGGAAACACATGTTTCCGAGAATTTATTTAAATATTTTTTAATTTATGATTACATATATGTATGAACTTTTTGTAAGAAAGATAATTTATGTACGAGCATGGTTATTGGAATGGTTATTTACAAGACAACATCAACGAATCATAAAAAATATTGAATAAGTATATGTCAAGAAAATATAGATTAAAAGAAGAAGATTCTCGTGAGAAAAAACGTAAAACTAGATGTAAGTAAATCATACACAAGTTATGGTTGCGGTAGTTGCAACATATGTATAACCTGCATTTTTCATTGCAAACAGAAATAATTCAACATTGGACAATGATTCTCCGCTAAATTTTAATAATATATCTTTAAATGTATCGTATGTCATAATAAAATTTTGATTGCTTTCTATGGTAATTGGGAAAAAAAAGTTGGTATTATTAAAACAAAGATAATTTTTACCATTAACAACACATGAATTAGGATCTTTTAAAACAAAATTAACCGTATCTGGTGTATTACTACTATTATCTATACCATAAAACATGTAATCTGAGGGAATAGGACCAGTATTTACAACTGCTTCAACATTTGATATATAAATAGTATCGGATCTTAATGTTAAATTTTTTCTTACACCATCTTTATGAGTATAATTTACATTAAACATGCTTCTACCTACACCTACACCGCCTAATTGATTCATCACAAATAATTTATTACGGTTGGTTCCAACCGAAAAAGTTCTTGATGCACGATCTGCCCATGGATCAAGACCCACACTTGGAGGTAACCCTTGTTTTTTGTCTCCACCAAAAGTGTTGACATTTGGATTAGATTTATATAACGAAGAACTTCCTAAACCAGCTCCCATCATTCTTGATTTACCCATAATTTATATCAATATAATTTATGGAAAGATTAGATTATGGAGATTTAGAAACTTCATCAAGAAATATATTTAGGTTTTTTGTAAGTGATAATGAACGTAACTGTGTTTATAATTTGATAAATTTATTATCCGTTGTACTAGGTATTAGAACAGGAGCATTATTAGTTGTAAGTGATAAAAGATTAGAAGAATTTAAAACTAAATTTGATTTTCCAATGATATATGGGGAAAAACATTCAACTATAGGTAATTATATTATTTGCAATCAAACTGATTCTGAAAGAGTAGAAAAAATACGTGCAATAGCATCTATGAATATGGATCTGCGTAATAATACTCCTGAGTTTGATACCTTAACTGGTGAAGTACTAGGATATTTTACACCTTCTTTTTTAAAACATTCAGATCCCATTGAACATGCATGCGGAATCATGATTAAATTATCTAGTTCAAAAGAATTAAATTTTTTCCCACAAAAAATATTTGGAAATTTAAAACCAGAATATGAAGAAACACTTCGTAGAATGGCGACACAAATAAAAGACATAGATCGTCATTTATTACCACCTGGGATTCAAATTATAGATGCACAATTTTTCATAACCCCTGTTAAAAAAGGAGGTAAAACCAAACGTAAACGTAAAACCAAACGAAAATAATCTTTTAAATTTATATTTAAATCTAACCTAATACAAAAAATATATGGAAAAAAATAAAAAGCGTGGTCGTAAACCTAAGGGTGGTAAATTAGTAGATATTGTTCAACCTACTCCCGATTCTAATGAAACTGTACAGAACATCATTTTACATTTAAATTGTGCCAGCAAAGATATATTTTCAGTTGTTTATAATAAGACTGAAGTTGAGCCTTATGATAATACAAAAAAACATTCTGAATTGAATGAATATGTTGATGAAAACATTCCACAAAAATTAAAAAATATAGCTACTCGTTTACATAAGAATGATATGAATTCACGTTCTAACTGTTTTTGGTGTACTCATTCTTATGACACACCACCTATTTATATTCCAAAAACAAAAACCAACCAACAATATCAAGTGTATGGTTCATTTTGTTGTCCAGAATGTGCCGCCGGATATTTATTTCAAGAACAATTAGATCAATCCACTAAATTTGAAAGATATCATTTATTGAATGATATATATGGAGATATCTATCAGTACAAAAAAAACATCATTCCTGCTCCACAACCTCATTATTTATTGAATACTTTTTTTGGAACATTAACCATTGATGAATATAGAAAAACAATTAGTAATAAGCCGATTCGGTTGATAGATAAACCAGTTTACTGTATTTATCCAGAATTATTAATTTCCTCTGAAAATAATCATAACAGTACCTATAAACTTTATCGTAAATAATATATATTGATATGTCATGATTAATAAATTGTGTATGCCAGCACTTATTTATTTAATTTTTTCGTTTACCCATGTAGTCATTGATACGTATAAAGGATTATACAATACAGCAATTATTGAAATATGGATTGGAATTGTATTTACCATCTTATTAAATTTATTATGTAGTTCAGGATTAGGAATTGTATCATGGTTAATTATTTCTATTCCATTCATTTTGATGACAGTAATTGCATCTATTCTTTTATTTGCCCTTAAATTAAATCCAGCTACAGGAACTGCAATTGCACCCAATCAGCCTCCACCCAATCAGCCTCCACCCAATCAGCCTCCACCCAATCAGCCTCCACCTAACCAACCCAACCAACCATCCAATTATGCATACCCAATATCAGTTGCTTACAAATTTTAAACTGCAGAAATAATTTCTCCATTTTTATAAACATAGCATTTAAACGTTTGTTTTTTAGGACGAGAACAATACACATCATTACTGGATGATGTATTGAAGTATAATAATTTAGGACCAGCACTTTGCATAATCATATAACAAATCCATCCATAAACCAGACCAAATATAGATCCTACAAATATACCTTTAGGTGTAATGCAAAACATTTTTAATTTTATATAAACATCTGACATGTATAAACATAAAAACCCAAGAATGATGTAATAATTCCAATCTTTATATTGGGCCATTGGACATATTAAATACATGAGGGTAAACAAAATAAAAAAAGAAGAAATGGATAAATTGGGTACCCCTAATAATTTAGGTATTAAATTCTTGCCTTGCATAGTACATTCTACCGACGATGTAAAAAAATCAGATATTCCATGCATCAATGACACTCCTATAATTAAACATCCTAACCATACAATTCCTTTAAAATCTTTATTGAATAAAGAGGTCATGATCATAAATACCGCAATAAATACGGGGTATAATTCCATAAAATCAACATAATTTAATTCCATACATTAACAAAATACATTTTTATAATTTAGATGGCGTATAATATGTAACAAACACAAATTTATGTTCACTCAATTGAACATAAATACCTCGTTTTATTTTTTTCAATACATCATAATTTCGGTTACATGAAATGATATATAAATTTTCAATTTGTCGTACACTTACATGTGTTTGTAGCAAACGGCAAAATACATCGCGAATCAAAGGAATTGAAAAATAATCATTCGTTTCAAAGCACAACTCCATTCTATCATTTTAAAAAAACGTTTATATATCAATTTTACTTTATAATGATATGAATATGAAACTATCCGAACTTAAAAATGTTACCATACGAAAATTTTCAAATTATGTACATCAACAATTTCATTTACAAAATGTAAATAAGTTTCTCTATTACAATATACATAATTTTTTTATTTTTGTCATTACATTCATCATTTTATTCAATACAAATATATCACAATTAACCATTCTTTTATTCATTGTCAGTTTAGATGCATTTTCTATTGTTGTATTACACAATTGCCCCTTATCTATTTTAGAAAAAAAATATTTAAAACGAACCATTACAGATGAAAGAAAAGACATTTTAAAAAAAATGGGAATCTTATACAAATGTGATCATGAATATGAAAATCAAATAGAATTATTAATTAATGTATGGATGATTGTAGCTTGTAAAATATTATGTATACTTTTATTAAAAACAGTGAACATAAAAATATTTGATTCTAGTAAAGTATATTTGTAAAATTAATATATTTTTATAATCATGAATGTATTAGATGTATTAAAAAAAAATTACATGACATTTTTATTTTTATTTATTTCTATTTATACATTAGTACCTAATAATATTGGATGGGGCATAGTTACCTTTGTATGTTTTACCTTATTTGCTTATTATATACATAAAATCACACATGATAAAAAAAATATATTTACCATACTTCATCATTATCATCATGATCATAATAATTTTTTCTCACATTTTGTTCAAATTATATTAGAACTTAGTATCATTTCAGTTTTTGTTCCCTTATTTTATAAGTATGAAGAATTACAACACTATTTAAATCCATGGATCATTTGTTTTTTTATTTTATTTTATTCTACGATACACAATATAAATTATTCTATTTTACATGTAAATCATGTTCATGAATTGCATCATGAACATATCCATGTTAACATAGGACCGGATATTTGTGATGTATTATTTGGAACAAAACATAGTTCAGAAACAACGGTAGAAAATACCAATCATTATATACCTAATATCGTCATCATCACACTCTTGGTGTTAGGTATTCAACAGTTGTTTAAAAATGATACCTATAAAAAATACATGTTGCTTGGTCTCAATGTATTTTTAGTATGTTCCATCGTTTTTTTAATCATTTCATCTTTTGTAATTTGGAAAATAGAAGGATTTAAAGATAAAAATGAATTATAATTACTTAAAATTGCATGAAAGGATGAATTGGAAAAATAGCATTGCGTTACGGTTAGTTCAACATAAACCTACACAATTTACATATTATGAAACCAACAATAGCTGTATAGAAGTACTAGATCTGGTTAAATTAGATTCTAAACCCTTTGGATCTATTTCTGAAAAAATTTTAAGTGAAGTCTTTCAATTGGGTCCACGATCCTCGTCTCAAAATGACGGAACGAAAAACGGTAAAAAAATAGAAATTAAATGTGCGAGATACTGGGCCAATAAAGATGATTGTGTATGGCAACATCTTGAACCTAATCATGATTATGATTATGTATTGTTGGCATTGCTTGATTTTCAAGATTGGAAAATATGGGGAATTCAAAAATCAATCTTGATGGGTGAATTAGTAGATAAAAAAATAGTTACCATTCAAGGTAAACAAGGATGTTGGGTTAAAAAATCAGACATTTTGCCTTACCTTACACCCATTCATTCCATTCAAGATCTTGATGATTCATTAATTACATGTCCATCAAATCCATATACACCCAGTAAAAATTCTATTATTGCTAAAAATGGATTTAGAGCAGAAACATTTATTTGTTCTCAAGAAAACATTAAAGAATCATTTGAAACCTATTTCAAATCTCCCATTAAACAATTAAAACGAATTCATGGAAAAAAATTTGATGTACAAATCACTTTTGAAAATGGATCAGAAACTACGATTCAAAATAAAGATGGTGATGGTAAAGGTCGTGGATGGTCTGTAGATAGACGAAAACCAGAAGGATTTAACAATGATTTACTTACAACATTACTGAAAACAGTTTGTTTAAAACAAGGTACTGAAAAACCAGATATATCAAATATCATTAGTAAAGAGGTTATTAATATGTGTATGTTTGGTGTAAAAGAAGAAGATTATCCAAAATATTTTACACATACTATATCTAATAAAAACACTGGAAACATTATCTCAATTAATATTTGTCCTACAGATAAATTAATACCATTTATTTACAATTCACTATACAATGTAATGGAACCAAAACGTACATGTGTTCATTTAAGTCCAATATGTTATTTACAAAGAAAAGGCGGAGGAAAAAAAGATGCCAATCCTGATAATATTCAAATGAAATTTAAATTTACAAAAGAAATTGAATCATTGTTTATACCCATATTTAAGCAAACCACTCCTCTATAACAGGTACAAATGTAAGAGGAACATTAACTACGATACTATTTCCAAGATAAAATAATGCATCTTCATGTTTAATGTCTGGAAAATGATAATTTTTTGGAAACCCAAACATACCCAATGATTCTTTAACTGTAAGGCGACGAATACAATCCCCCACTTGATATAATCCTGTTTTAGCACCAGGGCCACCTGAACTTGCACAAATAGTTATACCAACTGAATCAATACTATAAACTCGTTCACCTTGTCTACCACCTTTATCTAAGGTTGATGGATCTCCACCTGTTTTTTCTAATTTAAGTTTTGCTTCATCTATTATTTTTTGTTTTTCAGGTGATAATATAGGATATACATCATATAATATATGAGGTTTAGAAACGTCTATTTTTTTGTAAGATTTTGGTTTTAATGAATAACGCTTTCTATTTAATTCATCTTTTACATAAGTTGTATCTATAATGGTGGATACAGGGTTTGTTATTTTTATAGGTGTCGGGATAGTAAAAGGTTTATGTTTAGTTGCTACAATAAATATTCGTTGACGAGCTTGTGGTGAACCATAATCAGCAGAATTAATAATTTTTGATGTAATGATGTAATTACGTTTTAATAATTCATGTTCTATTGTTTTATACGTATTTCCATGGTCGTGTGTTTTAAGATTTTTACATTTTCAAGAATACACATTTTTGGATTTTTAACATCTATTATTTTAAGAATATCGTAAAATAAATTACCCTTTTCTTTATCATTAAACCCTTCTCCTTTACCAGCTATACTAAATGGTTGACATGGAAACCCTGCACATAATAAATCAAAATCTGGCATTGTATCTACTTGAATTGTGCGAATATCATCAACTGGTTCAATTCCATAATTGGACTTGTAAATGTTACGTATACCTTTATCTATGTCACATGCTAATACACATTTAAATTTAGAGGATGTTTTGAATGCTGCATGAAAAGCTCCTAATCCACAAAATAAATCAATGTAGGTGATAAATGGTTGATTCGCCATGTTTTATTTATCTAATTTCATTTATATTTTCAATTTTTATAAGTAATAATATGGCATGCACAACTTCATGTATGATTTCAGCCGTTTTTATCATTGGTATGATTTTTTTTTATAACAGAACAGACAAAAGTGCCATTGTAAAACAATATAAATCAAAATTATCAAGTGACTTACAAGAACGATATGACAAGATATCTAAAGAAAGAATGATGATCAGTTATCAAGGATATTTATTAGGATTTATTCTTTCTATGTGTATCATCATTTACAATCGTAACGTAAAAATGTCTAACTCTTCATTAGTATGTACATTGATAGCAACTTGTTTTTTGACAAATTATTTTTATTATATGTTACATCCAAAATCAGACTGGATGTTAAACCACATGGGGACACAAGAAGAAGTGAATGCATGGCTTCAAATGTATAGAGAAATGCAATATAATTATCATGCTGGTTTAGTTTTAGGTATCGTAGGGAGTGGTATATTAGCATTTGCCTTTAGATGTTAATTTACATTTTTTTCAAGTGTGTAAACATATCTTCAATTTATTCATCAAGTTTATTGTCTATATATTAGTTTAAAATTGATTTATATAAGTAAATTATAGTATAAACAATGTATCTATTTACAAATCCAAATTTATTCATGGTTATTGATGGATATACAGATTTGCGAAGTTTATGTGATACATGTTTATTGTTATTAACATTCAAAAAATATATTACTTACAAATTAAATAACGAATATTCATTGTTGTATTATGATGATATTTTATATTTAACTAAAATTAGTTAAATTTAGTTAAATATAAAATTGATTTAGAAAAATAATATATATTATAAACAACAATGAGTAAATATACTTGTGAAAAGTGTGGTAGGGAATTTAAACAAAAGGGACATTATACAACTCACCTAAACAAAAAAATTCCCTGTGTAAATGAATTAAAAATCAAAGAAATTGTTGATAAAGCTGTTGAAGAAAAAATTTCAAAAATTAAAAATAACATAATATTTGACATTGTGGAAGATGAAACTATTATAGAACCATTTGAACCTGAAGATACTAAAAGTAGTAAAACTAATATTATTGAAACTAAAAATGCTAAAGTAGTCCGTGAAGAAGGTTTGGATAAATTTTATACTATACCAAGTTATTCAAAAAAATGCATTGATAAAGTATTTGAATTATATGATAAAACCAAATTTGATTTAATTGTTGAACCCAGTGCTGGTAATGGTAGTTTCTTTAATCAGTTAGAATTTGAAAACAAAGTTGGAATAGACATATCTCCTGAAAATGAAAATATTGTAAAAATGGATTTCTTTGATTATCATCCCCCAACACATAAAAATAATATATTAGTTATTGGTAATCCTCCTTTTGGAAAAGTAAGCTCAATAGCAATTAAATTCTTTAATCATTCTTCCAAATGGTCTAATGTTATTGCGTTTATTATTCCAAGAACTTTTAGACGACCAAGTGTTCAAAATAAACTAAATAAAATGTTTCATTTAATTTATGATGAGGATGTTTCAACTAAACCATGTTGTTTTAGTCCTCAAATGATGGTAAAATGTTGTTTTCAAATATGGGAAAAAAAAGAATCTGAAAGACCTTTTATTGATTTACCAACAAAACACGAAGATTGGGAGTTCTTGTCATTTGGACCAATTGATGAATATGGACAACCTACACCACCAAATGGTGCTGATTTTGCTATGAGAGCTTATGGTAGTAAAATTGGTGAAATAGTAAAAATAAAATTAGACGAATTAAGACCTAAAAGTTGGCATTGGATTAAAAGCAATATAAAAAAAGAAGAATTAATAAATAGATTTAATCAGTTAGATTATTCAGATAGTTTAAATACAGCAAGACAAAATTCAATGGGACGAGGCGAACTTGTAAGGTTATATAATGATTTCATTAACTCTATAATTTAATAGTTCAATCCAACATTTATCGCCATATTTTGGACGAAGAGCATATTCTTTTGAATTATCAGTATCATTTAAATCATCCATAGTTATTTCACCAAGCTCTCCAATTGTTCCGTGAGCATATCCACCATATTTTACTATTAGTGGTTTTATATATTCTTTATTTAATTTGAAAATATATAATTCGCCTAAATTATCTAAATTGGTATAATCAATATG
>Ga0214923_10002902_pt1 | contig 22118 bp, 25 predicted proteins | sample LL1510_MetaG_FD_177993 | JGI IMG/M metagenome (GOLD analysis project Ga0214923, IMG submission 177993) | Freshwater microbial communities from Lake Lanier, Atlanta, Georgia, United States - LL-1510 | ecosystem: Environmental > Aquatic > Freshwater > Lake | place: USA: Georgia | collected...
ACATATTTATAGTCTCCAAGAAAAGCGCAAAGCGAATAACGATGTATAGCGCAAGCGTTAAAAGCGCCAGTGCAAGCGCAAGCATCAACATCAACATCACAGGTGACAGCATTGAAGAGTGTGTCTCGGCTTTTGAGAAGGCGGTTGGGCGGTCATTCACTTGTGAGGCTGATGTAATGTATGACGCACAAGAGATTCCTGAAGAGAGGCCGTCTGCACATGAGAGGCCTGAAACCGAAGAGAAGCCTAAGAAAAACTACGTAAGTGGTTGGCTTCTCTTTCGTCGTGCTCACGGACAACAAGCAAAGAAGGTGCTTGAAAAACTGTGCATTGTGGCTTCTGGGCCTAATCTTGTGAAAGTGCTCGGTGCTATGTGGGCTGAAATCGGAGAACAACAGCGTGCTGTGTATAATGAAAAGGCCAAGGCTATTCGTAGTGAGCCCGCGTTTTAAGTGCTTTGCTATAAGAAAAAAACCCTAACAAGGTTTTTTTCCTCTCTTTTTATTTTCTCTCTTGTTATGATAAAAAAATTGATTACTTTTTTATTTAGAATAAATTATATTATTAACTCTTAATATATGGCTACTATTAATTTTAACATTCAAGATATATCAGGTGCTATTTTTAAGCCTATTATTTCAAAAAGAAAGCGTCCTTATAAAAGCGCAAAAGTTGCTCCAGCTATTAGTTGTGAGGAGGAGTGGGTTGCTCCAAAAGCACAAGTTCCAATGTATGATCGGTGGACTAATGATTGTAAAAGTGCAAAGGTGGCTCCTAGTGTTGAACAAGTTCCAATGTACGAACAAGTTCAAATGTATGAACAAGTTCCAATGTATGAACAAGTTCCAATGTATGAAAGATGGAACTGGTAATGGATTAGTTAAAAATCTATAATATTATTTATTATATAAATATTATATAAATATTATAGATTGGTTTAGTTTCTTCGTTTTGTATTTCTTCGTTTTTTTATTGGTTTTCTTCTTTTTTTTGAGGATCTTGACGAACCACCCCCTCTATATTCATCTGGGTTTGGGTTGAAAGTTGAAAAATATGTACTTAGAATACGAGTTGGGTTATATGGTTCTGGTTCTCCTGGTCTTTTAGTTACTTTTACGCTAGCAACTCCACTACCGAGATTGTTATTCAATGTCCTTTTACACTGCTCTTCATATGTGTTCAGCGTACTGATAAGATTTTCAGGGTTAAGATTTGCTAAAAGATTGTCCACATTATTTAACGACGGGTTCATAGTTATAGTTGCTAGATCTATTTTTAGTTCATTAAGTGTACTTTTACTACGTTCAATCACTGTATTCACCTCTTCTTTGATGTTATTTTTTATTTCTTGAAACTGCATCATTATACCTTTTTTTAATGGATTAAATTTATTCTTAAATATATTTTCGATTTCCTTATTATTCGTTTTGGCTAATTCAGATAATGCATTTTGCGCCTTTGCCTCCGCTGCGCTCTCTTCTGCTTCCCTTATTGGTCTATCTATTTTTTCTCTCTCCCACCACTTGGCCCACGTCTCCTTCGCTACCGCCTTTGCCGCCTCCTTCGCCGCCTCCTCCTCCGCCTCCCTCTTCGCCCTCTCCGCTGCCCTCTCCGCTGCCTCAGCTTTCTTCGCCCTACTAGCACTAGTGGTAAACAAATTCATTTATATATATATAATAAAAAATAAATGTATTTAAAAATTTGAATTGAGTTTTTTCATTTTATATTATTATTAATCTTAATAATATAAAATGATTGACAGTAAAATTACGCCTACTTAACATGTCTAAATAAACTTTTTTATCATACTTTTTTATCATACTTTTTTATCATACTTTTTCAATAGCAGTTCCTTTAAGTATTTTAGGCTCTACATTATTAATCATAATGTAATCTTTTTTGCGCCTAGTGTAAGTGCATACATATAGTGAGCTTAAACAGCTCATAAGAAATAATAGAGCTAAATTGTTAGCATATATTTTTTCTAAAAGGGTTGTAATGTAATTTAAAGTCTCATTGTCAATAAGGACCTTATCTTCCAAACTTGTTGTAAAAATAGTTAGCATATTACTATCATAAATGTCTTTTATGTTTGTAAAACTAGTTAATACTTCGTCATAAGTATCTAAATTATTTAAAATCAATGTTTCCATATCCATTTTTGTATATAATAAGAATTTATATTTTTATTTTTAAATAATTTACAAATAATTTACAAATAAAAATATTTTTTACCTTCTTTTCATAGATTTTCTTTTTCCTGCTCTTCCTCCTTTTACTAATCGATGTTCTATTACTTCTGCTGCTGCTGCTGCTGCTTCTGCTTCTGCTGCTTCTGCTGCTGCTTCTGCTGCTGGTTCTGCTGCTGCTTCTGCTGCTACTGCTTCTGCTGCTGCTGCTTCTGCTTCTGCTGCTGCTGCTTCTGCTGCTACTGCTGCTTCTGCTGCTGCTGGTTCTGCTGCTGCTTCTGCTGCTACTGCTTCTGCTGCTGCTGCTTCTGCTGCTTCTGCATCTACTGTATCACCACCTGCAGCAACCAAGACGGCTTTAGCTTGTTTCCATTTTATTAGTGCATTGTCGTATTCTTGTTTTACGTATTCACAAATACTATTTTCTAACATAACATCCTTTTCGGTGCTTCGTATCCATATTTCGTTTGCTCTGTTTATAATACCTTTCATATCATTAATTACGAGCTGTTCTTTTGTTACATCCTCCTTTATTTGTTCTATCTCATCTATAGTTAATTTTGCTCCTCCTGTCATATATTTTCTATTTTTACGATGTCTTGTATTATGTTTACAATGTCTTGTATTATTTTTACAATGTCTTGTATTATGAAAAGTTCTTCTACTTTTTTTTATTTTAGAATATTGTTTTTTTGTGGGTCTTCTCCTTATGTGTTTTTTTTTTTGTTTATTACCACCCCCATCCTTATATAAATCATCATATTGACTATAACTAGGCTCTGTCCTCTTCATAGCGATGTCGATTAATTCTTCATCTTCTTTTTTTGCACTTTCATGTTCACTTATAATTTTGCGATATTGATTATCAAGCATACTCCGTATTCTTACATATTTAAAATATTCGAACTTTGCATCTTCAAATCTATTAATATTCCTCAGAGCAACTTTTTTTTCACTAGCGTATCTTTCAAAGTAATTAGCATAACGGTCTGATTCTTCTTTCATTGCTTTCAAAGTATTGGTATTTTGCTTAGAAGATGTAAATATTGATAAATTAGGTCTTAAATTTAAATAACTTGATTTGGTTTCAGGTTTTTTCAATTCTCTGTTATATTTTTCAACTTTATTTCTTAATTCTCTGTAATATTTTTCAATATCATTTTTTAGATGGTTTAAATCAATAAATGCAGACTCTACTGCTTTATTTGCCTTTCGTTGATTATCTTTAATATGTTTTATAGTATCATCTGAAGCTATTATATTTATAGCATTGCGCAATTTTGAAAGAACAATTTTAACTCTATATTCTAAATACTCTTTACAAGCGGCCATCATTACAATCGTATTAGTGAGCTTTTTATCGGCTTCAAGATATGCATTATAGGCATGGAATTCATTTTCACTTTTAATAATTGGGGCTACATATGGGTTGTATTTTAAAGTATAAAGATTTTCATCTTGCCTTACATGCATGGCTTCACACACCACTACAAATATCGCAAACTCATTATCTACTACATCCTTAAACTTCGTCAGTATTGGAATTATAGCTGTATTCTCGCTTTTGCTTGGATCATTTTTATCCGGGGGCAAGGTCGCCTCATAAAGTATGTTATCCGTAAAAGGTGTATCAATCGGGCTTCTAATTATAAAAAGTAAAGAAGATAAAAACTCATGGTTAGGATGTTCACTTTTTTTTTCTTGTTTATATTTATCTATTGCAACTAAAGCTTTTTTTGCCTTGTGTTTCATCCATGATAATTTTTCAGCTTCAGTTTTTATTAACTCTTCAAATATATTCTTGTAATTATCTATTTGACTTTCAAAAGAAATCATATATTGTAATTCCCAATTACGATAAAGCTTGCGGTATAATTTTATAAGTGCATCTCTATAAGAAGTTATACTTTCATTTTGTATAGCAAGATTATATGTATTAAAACTTTTTCCTATATCTGTTAAATGAAATTCGTCAATGGCAGTTGTATTTATATATACAGGTTCATTAAGTCCTGGTTTGATTTTTTTTTCTTTATTTTCTGAGTGATTTTCAAAATGTTCTTCATCACCATTCAATACTTTTGTAAAGTAAATATTTTCAAACCAAGTTTTTGCATTGTTATATTCTTCTAAATTGCTACTTCTTCTACCAATACCAAAAAAACTCATATATATATATATAATTATTTACAAATAATTATATTTTTTGCATTTTTTTACCTTCTTTTCATAGTTTCTCTTCTTTTAGATTTTCTTTGATTTGTTTTTTTTCTTTTAGATTTTCTTCTTTTTCCTCCTGTAGAACCTGAATCTGATTATGGAGGTGTAGGTGTAGCTGTAGGTGTAGATGGAGGTGGGGGTGGGGGTGTAGGTGAAGACTTTGACAATCTTCCACCCATATTATAATATATATTATATAGATTATAAAAATTACACTAAATAATAAATAATATATAGAGAGAAATAGCAAAAACTAGCAAAAAAAAAGCATTAATCATCACTATACACACATATTTCTCCATGCTCATCGCTATAGCACAATTTTTTTAATCTATAATTTTTAGACTTTAACGTAAAATTTATAGTTTTTATGCAATTAGTGCAAGGCTTAGCATTCATAAGTTTAGTACCACTATTATTTGTGCGAAACACAATAAGACATATAGGATTTATTTTCTCAGATTTTTTAAGGCGACTTACACAATCGACTTCTGCATGAACACAATCATTATTTTCTTTGCATGCTTTATTATTCAAATTATATTGGTTATGTCCAAACGCATAAAACACACTGATGTCTTAACTTAGGCGAGAACGCTACACATCCGATTTTTGCTTTTCCATTATCTTTGTTTTCAATTGAAGCACGCAAAGGAACATATGTATTCAAAATATTGACCATAGCCATTATTTATTACTTTATAATAGTAAATAGTTATAGTAATAATTAACAAATTTAATCAATTTTTTTGCTAATGTGGAAAGTTAAATCTAATATTTTGAAACTGTTCTGGATTGTTTCCACTAATAAATGTATGTTCGTGCGCAACTCCATTAATAATTTCAGTAACTTTTTCTATTTTTTGTCCATTTATGAAAAAAACCGACGATGACCGCATATTAGCAGGCATTCCATTAATATGCATTTCAAAAATATTTGAAAAAGGGTTATGTCCGTGCCCTTGTTGATGTATATTCATATCTCTAAATATTTGAGCAAATAGCTCATTTGGGTCAACAAAACCTCTGCCAAATCCGGGCCCACCATTATTCATAGTATTAAATTTCTCAGGATTCATCAATAATTCATAGGCTTCCGATATTTGCTTGAATTTTTCTTCGGATTGTTTTTTCTCTTGTGCACTCAGACTTTGCTCTTGTCTGTCAGGATGATATTTAAGCGCCATCTTTTTATATGCTTTTTTTATATCTTCTGGACTAGCATTAGCAGTTAATTCTAAAACTTGTAAGCATTGATTTTTATCCATTTTATAGTTATTATTAATTATACTAATAATATTAGTTTTAAATATTAGTTTTAAATATTAGTTTTAAAAAGTTAATAAATAACAAAATTGAAATAATATTTATTAATTTATAGAATAATATTTATAATTTATATTTTATAAAATGGTGTCATATATTAGGTCGCTATTTAGCACGAAGGATACTAACAATTTTGAAAATTATAATAGTGTATTAGAAGTTGTTCCGCAAAAAGAGGAGCAAATCGTTATTAAAGAATTTGATATGAAGTGCGAATTAATTAGCACAGTTAAGCAGTTTTGCGAGGACCCGCTAAATAGTTATGCTAAAAAATACATTGTGTCTTTGTCGGGCGGTGTGGACTCAATGGTCTTAATTACTATTCTTAAGATTTTAAATTATCAAGTAGTAGCCTGTCATATTAATTATAATAATAGAGAGGAAACAAAAGCTGAACAAGCATTTTTAGAATATTGGTGTAATGCTAATGCTATTAAGCTATATGTTAAAGCTATTACAAATATTAAACGCGCAAATACAAAGCGCTCTGACTACGAATATGAGTCTAAAAAGATTAGGTTCGATTTTTATAAGGAAGTCTTAACAAAAGAAGACTGCGACGTTATACTATTGGCGCACCATAAAGACGATATTATTGAAAACATATTTGCAAATGTATGTCGTGGTCGTTATATTCTCGATTTAGCAGTAATTAAAGAGCAATCAGTTATTAATGGAGTTATTATTTTACGCCCATTAATTGAATTGTATAAGTCATCTATTATTGCATTTGCTACAAAATATGAGGTTCCGTATTTCAAAGATAGCACACCTGACTGGAGTGTTCGCGGTAAATTCCGCAACAAGATTTATCCGCTTTTAGAAGATACATTTTCCTATAATATTAAATCAAATTTGCTCGGACTAAGTAAGCAAGCATATGAATGGAATGAATTAGTGCTTAAGCAAATTATTGAGCCATTTTTAGAATCAATTGTTTATGAAGAAAAGAAATGCGTATTTAATGTGGAGAAATATAATAGCAATCCTTTATGCTTTTGGAATATAATTTTTATGAAATTATTTTATCGCTATAATTATAATTGTCCTTCACGAAAGGCTATTTTAGTATTTATGAATTCTATTAAAACGAAAAATAGTTGCTTTATTTCGTTAAGTGACTATTGTGTATGTAAAAACAATGATTATGAAATCACTATTAATTTTCAATAATAATTAACCAATTAGCAAAATAAGAAATTAAAACTATTTAAATAATAGTTACTATGCCTTCAATAGTGTTAAAAAGAATAAATAAGGAAATAGAGAATTATAATGCAAAAGCTTATTTGACTACTAGTGAAAGTGCAGGTTTCACAAAGCATTTGCTAAATTATTTAGCAGGTTTAGTATTAGAACTTAGCATAATGTCTATTTCTAATAAAGATGAATATTTTTTATTGATTAAAGACGCTAATGCTACGCAACTTTTGCAACTTGCATATCCCGAATATTACCCATTTAAGCCGTATAGTGTGTTAAGTTATAGGTCGCCAATTATTAATGCTAAAAATGAAATGGTGAAAAATGAGATGTCATATTATAAATATTTGATTGCTGTAAACAATGCATTAAAACATAAGGATAAAACTATATATAAGTTTTTTTATAAAAATTTGTATGGACACGAGCCACTATTTTTGAATTTGGGTAACAACGACTGCTATTGTTGTAATTCAAATACTTGCCGAAATATATGGTCTCCCTCACTAACTATTAATTCTATAATATTTGAGCAATTAGAAGTTCGATTTATTGAGACTTATTGCACTAAAGTTGGATATAACTATTTGTCAAATATTTATAATAACTTAATGCATAGTGTTTTAGGAAAATTACCTGAAGAAATTATTAGCGCTATTTTGAAATAACTTATTTTTAAATAGTTATTAATATTATATTAAACATAAAATATTAATAACTTAATAAACAATGTTTTCTGGTGCAAGAAAAAAGATGTATACTTATTTATCAGTAAATAAATATAATAAATATAAAGATAAATTATTAGACGAAACAAAACTAGGGCCTACTAAATTAGATCCTGATGACAATGTAATGGAAACAACTATGGACACTACTAGTCATAATAGAGAAACAGAAGAAAAAAGTATGGACGTTATTAAACGCGAATTAGAAGAAAATGGTTATTGTGTTGTGCCTAATGTATATAATAGCGAAGAAATCGAGGAATATAAGAGTGAATTTTTCAAATGGTATAAGACTACTGAAAATGTAGAACAATTACATACAATTATTCACGGAAATGGCATTTTTAAATATTTTGAAATAGGGCATCAACGATTTGCGTGGTTGGCGCGAACTAATTCAAAAATTGTGAATATATTTAAAGGACTATGGAACACTGACGAATTAGTTACTGCTTTTGACGGATGTTGCTATTATGCAAGTGATTTTGAAGGTAAGCCTAATTATTGGACACATACCGACCAGTCTTCACGTAAAAAAGGGCTTCATTGTTATCAGTCATTTTTAAGTTTAACAAATAATAGCGAACGCACATTAATAGTATATAAAGGTAGTCATTTGCTTCACGAACATTATTTTAATACTATGAATATTGATGAGCCTTATGATTGGTGTATATTAGATGAGAATTATGTTAGTAATTTAGAAGATAAGAAAGTTTATGTTAATGTAAAGGCGGGTGACCTTGTGCTATGGGATTCGAGAACATTTCACCAAAATACTTGCGGGCATCCAAATTGTGGAGAAGAGAGATTAGTGCAATATTTATGCTATTTACCGAAAAATCATATAAAAAATGATAAAGCACAGTGCGCATTAAGACGAACTTGCTTTGAAGAAAGATATACTACAAGTCATTGGCCTTATCCATTAGCAATTGTTCCGGCTCAACCTCGCTACAATTATTATAATCCAGATAATAAAATAATTATTGATTATACTGAGTTAATGCCGCCTAGGCTAGATGATTTAAAAACAGAAATTGAAAAATTACTATAAATCTATGCTTATATTTTCTATAAGCCTTATTTTTTCAATTACTAGATCCTTATTATTGATAAAGAATTCGTGCAATGAATGCGTAAATATATACTTAATTAGTGTTTGGGTTATAAACATGATAAATTCGCGCAGGTTATTTTTTGTAAATATTTTCTCGCAAAAGTAATAATATAAAATACTTAATAATAAAGCTTCTTCATCATTATGGTTTAATATTTGTTTATCATTAATATAGTCAATCATAATAGAATTGAATGTTTTTTCAACTATTTTTTGATTTTTTAGCGGTGCAATTTGCTTTGGAATAATTAGTACAATTTTTTCGGAGCTTTTTTCTAGAGTTGGCTTTTTTCTATTGACCATTTCAGCAATATTTGCTGGTGCAGATTTGATTCGTTTCATATTATGTAATTATATTAATTAGTTATTTAATATAATTACTTAAAACTTAAATTCTTTTTTTATCAATTCTTTTTTTATCAATTCTTTTTTATCAATTCTTTTTATACAGTAAAAATTTAAACTTAGTGTTTCCTATTAATCCACGTCAGCAATGTCTGGTTCTTTAGCAAAATCTTGAGATTGAGATTGAGATTGAGGCTCGGGCATTCCGCCAGACATCATCTTTTCTTGCAAAGGCTTCATTGTTTCTTGAAAAGTTTTTAATCTAGTTTCATATTCTTCTTTTGAAGCATGGTGATTTTGCTCTAACCATTTAATATTTTCATCAATAACACTTGTTAATTTTTCTTTTAAAGTTTCATCAATTTGTTTAGAAGTCTTTTCATCGTTTAACGTCGATTTAAATTGATAAACAAGATTTTCAAAATTATTACGCGCTTCAATAACTTGTTTTGCTTTTATATCGTCGTCTTTAAATTTCTCAGCATCAGCCACCATTTTTTCAATGTCTTCTTTGCTTAAGCGGCCTTTATCATTTGTAACAGTAATACTGTCTGATTTTCCTGTGGATTTTTCACAAGCAGAAACATTTAAAATTCCATTTGCATCTAAATCATAACTAATTTCGATTTGTGGAACACCTCGCGGTAATGGCGGAATGCCTTTAAGCGTAAATTCGCCTAATTTATTATTATCTTTTGTAAATTGGCGCTCGCCTTCAAAAACTTGCACAGTAACAGCTGGCTGATTGTCGGCATATGTGCTAAATGTTTGCGATTTTTTTGTAGGAATTGTGCTATTGCGCTCTATGATTTTTGTCATAACGCCTCCGCTTGTTTCTACACCCAGCGACAATGGTGCTACATCAAGAAGTAATAAATCATCGATTTTACTGTTTTTTACACCCGAAAGAATTGCTGCCTGAACCGCCGCCCCATAAGCAACCGCCTCATCTGGATTAATTGATTTGTTGAGCGCTTTACCGTTAAAAAAATCGGTTAATTGATTTTGAATTTTAGGAATACGCGTGGAGCCGCCTACTAAAACAACTTCGTGAATTTCCGATTTGCTGATTTTGGCATCTTTTAAAACTTGCTCTACTGGCTCAAATGTTTTCCTGAAAAGGTCACCGCATAATTCTTCAAACCGCGCACGGTTTATTGTGCTAGTAAAATCAATACCTTCAAATAAACTGTCCACTTCTAAAGTCGCCTGTGTTGAAGCCGAAAGGGTCTTCTTTAAATTTTCACAAGCGGTTTTTAAACGACTTACTGCTCGTTTGCTTATGCTTAAATCTTTTTTGTGCTTGCGTTTGAATTCTTGAATAAAATGTTGAACAAGACGCGTGTCAAAGTCTTCGCCTCCTAGTCGTGTATCTCCCGCCGTTGCCTTTACCTCAAATACACCGTCTTCAATACTTAAAAGAGTTACATCAAATGTGCCGCCGCCTAGATCATAAATTAATATGTGCTTTTCTTGACTGGACTTGGTTTGTTCAAGTCCATAAGCAATTGCTGCTGCGGTGGGCTCATTAATAATTCTTAATACGTTTAGACCTGCAATTGCTCCTGCATCTTTGGTGGATTGACGCTGTGCATCATTGAAATAGGCGGGCACGGTAATAACTGCACTATCTACTTTTGTACCTAAATATGCTTCCGCGGTTTCCTTCATTTTGATTAAAACCATTGAAGAAATCTCTTCTGGTTGAAAATCTTTTAGTTCGCCTTTATAGGTTGCTTGAATAATTGGTTTGTCGTTTTTATCAATTACTTTAAAAGGAAAATGCTTAATATCATCTTGGGTGCTTTTGTCGCTAAAAATGCGACCAATAAGACGTTTTGCGTCAAAAATGGTGTTTTCTGGATTTTGAGATGCCTGATTTTTGGCTGCATTTCCAATTAAACGATCAGTATCTGTGAACGCAACATATGAAGGTGTTGTTCTTGAACCTTGATCATTTGCAATAATCTCGCATTGTCCATCTTTCCATACTCCTACACACGAATATGTAGTTCCTAAATCAATACCAATAGCAACCATAACTCTATAAATGTTTTAAGTGTTATACTTTTAAATATTTTTTATAAACATTATAAAAATGTTAAATAATGTTAAATAATGTTAAATAGCGAGTTAAAGTAATAATGGTGATTTATATTTGTCTTCAATTAAAAATAGTAGTAAGTTTATTAGTCTGATTATTAATATGTCAACCCTTTTATTTAATAGCTGTATATTATTTGCCATTGTTTTATTCATAGCTTCAAAACTGTGAATATTTGAATCTGTTAATCTAATATTTGTTAAATCTGCATTTTTTAAAATTATATTTTGTTGTGCCAACATTAATATATTAATTAAGTTACTTGTTAATGACATAATTAATAATGTATTATAAATTTAAATAGCAAACTATTTTCAAATATAAATAGCAAACTATTTTCAAATATAAATAGCAAAATTATATAAAATATAATATATATAATATATAAATATATGCTTAGTGAAAGTAAATTTGAAGAAAAGATTGATATGTTAACAAAGCAAATTAGTGAATTAAAAGAAAAAATCACTAAGTTAGAAACTATATTGCTAGTTAAATACAATTACAATGATTATAACGACTATAATATATGCAATGATGTAATTATGGATAATGCAATTGATAGAAGCATAGCTTTTTATGAGCCACCGCCATTAGCAAGACAAAACGCATTTAATAAATAGTTTTCTAAATTCTAGCACAAGCGGCTAGACACTCTCTTTTCTTATCAACATATGCTTTGGTACCTGCTACTGTTTCTTTTACTTCTTTTTTTTTAGTATCATATAGAGTTGTTGCTTCTTGCTTTGCTTTAGACCCAAAGATAGAGAAACTTTTTGTTAAATTATCACGTAGTCCATTAAAAAGAGAATATGGATTTAGTCCACCTACCATGATACGTTTAGTTGCATTTTTTCTGTATTTTTTTCTGTATGTTTTTTTCTTTCTTTTTCTTGTGCTATTTTTATAACTTGCCATATATATATATAATTTATTTTATATAAATTATAGCGTTTAATAATAGTTAATTGAAAAAAAATAGAATGTTTTTTTATTTACTAAATTATAAATTATAAATTATAAACAAACAAGAAGAGGAATTTAACAAACTGCTAATTCATTAGCATTATATTCCACATGCTGTGTAATGTTTGATACTAATTGAGGCTTAATGCTTGCATCAGTTACAACAATTCTGCCACTAGCATAGCCTTGTGGAAAATTAGCCATCAAATTTTCAATAACTTTAGCTGTTCCATAATATGGATGACTTAATTTTGGATGATGAGTAAAATTATGTCCTAATGTAATACATTTTACTCCATTAATAAACATAATATGGTGATTTTCTAAAACAAGTGTAATCATACTAGTTGAGGTATAACTATAAGTACTAAAATATTCTCCAGGAAAGATCCATTCTTCTGCTTTTCCATGAAGCCCAATTTTAATAGGATGCCATGGAGTAATTAATACTCCATTTACATCAGCATAGTCCCTATAACCCGATGTAATCATTGTTTCCACTACACACAACACTTTAGCCCCAACAACCTTGTTATTATTATCAACTGACTTAATAATATCAAACTTTTGGACGTCTTTTAGTAACTTTGAGGTTCCGTTAAACATAGCAATTGTGCAATACGCGTCTACGCAACCACCACGAGGGTCATTATATGCCGACATTGAAATAGGTGCTGACACGGACCCTAAACTCCTATAGAACATATTTCCACTTGTTGGGTTATGAACGACTAATGAGGGTTTAGGCGGTTCAAGATTGTTGAAAATGTCGCTAGACTTGTCTACAAGTTCATCGAAAATCGCTCCGCCAAACATACAGCCTTCATCCTTAAAATTGGGCTTGATTTGCTGATTAAGCGAGCGTGAAAGCTGGTCTAAATAAAACTCTCCCCAACGCTTAAAATATTTCTGGTCAATTGCTAGCTTAACTTGGCCAATATTTGCGAAGTCGCCTTTAATATTTTTCAGAAGACCATTTACAAATTCTGCGCTGCTTGCGCATTTATTTGCTTCTAATAGCTTAACTAACTCATCATAGCAAGCTTGAGTGCTTAAAATATTGCCAATCCGTGTACAATTAATCATTTTTCTAATATATTCTACACTAGTAGCCCTAAAGCTGTGGCTAATTAGTGCCTCATTATTTACGCAACGCGCAATAGATGCACCATTTACGCTGGTTGTTGCTGAACTGATTGCTTCATTTCCAATACTATATGTGTAATAATAATCAAAATCCATTTTATCTTCAACATTTAAAACAATAGCTCGCTCTTGCTGGAGTTGAACTGTTCCAATATCATAAACATATTTTTGATTAATTGGGTCGTAACTATAGGCGTAATCGCCGACCAATAAATTGCCGAATGTTGCGCTATTATGCTCCTTAGGAATAACGTGGAGCTGTAAGTTCATAACAACAGTGCACAAAATAGTTGCAATAAAGTTACAAAACACTGTTGCAATCATGTTGCCGTCTGGAATATGCGCATTTCCACCATTGGAATATTTGGCAAGATCATATAATAAAGTGGGCTGTAAATTGTAACCGAACCCAAATGTATAAATTGGGGTCGTAAAATTCTTGTTTTTTCTTAGACGCTTGAGTGTTTCGACCTCTCCGTGAGCGGGTGAAACATTAGGAATACCATCTGTAAGCATTAAAATGGCGCTGTTTCTTGATTTGTCATCGCGAGCCTCTAAAATTTGCAGTGCTCTTTCAAGTGCGCCCCAAATGTTTGTTTGGCCGCCTGGTTTAATAGTATTAATAGACGCCATAATTTGCACTTTGTTTGCATCTGTTGCGCACATAAGAGGCGTTACAACATCAATAATATTGTCAAATTTAATAATACAAATGCGGGATTGCGGGTCTAGTGTTTGGACAACTGTTTTTGCTGAATGATTAACAATGTCCTGAATTGACAGCCCATTTTCAAGATTTTTTCCATTAACATCTTTTGCTTCAACTTGTGTATTCATTGAACCGGAGCGGTCAATAACTAGCACAATATCTTGTGAAAGGTGGTTATTGCTTTCACCATTTACATTGAACGTTAACAGTAATTTATTGCTAATTGTGCTGTTACTAGTCATAGTGTGGTCTAAAGTGAGTTTCTTTTCTGGAGTTGGAACAGGAGTTGGAACAGGACTAGGCCTAGGACTAGCACCCATCCACGCATTGTAATTATCACACAAAAATCTGAGCGCAACATTTGGTTTTAAATCATTAATAGTCATGTGTTGGCGGGTCATAGGTGACTCTTGTTTAATAGCTAAAGCACTCATAATAGCACTACGCTCATAAGTATGACCATCACATCCTTGAACTGGGTCTTTCATAACACACTGCGTAATAGGGCACGTAATAGTTTCGAGAATAGCATTAGAGTTAAAGGCTTGCATAGTATAATACTTAATAAGCTAATAACTTAGCTTAGTAATCAATTTTTTTCTTGTATTTCTTGTATTTCTAGTATTTCTATTTTTTAAAAATTGAATAAAATAATGTTTTATTCTATTTTTAAAATTACTAACTTTAAAATGGAAACAGGAACAGAAACAGAACTAACAATTGCTAATGCTAATGCTAATGCTAATGCTAATGCTAATGCTAATGCTAATGCTAATACTAGCATCGAAAAAACACAAGTTAAAGACGTTTATGAAGAAATAGCTGACCATTTTGATAATAGTCGTCTCTATAAATGGCAATGGGTAAATACATTTTTAAATGAATTGAGAAAAGACGCAACAGTATATGATATTGGTTGCGGAAATGGTCGCAATATGGCAAATAATAATGCAAAAAATCTTAATTTTATTGGAGTTGATAATTGTGAAAACTTTGTTAAAATTTGTAAAGCTAAAAATTTAAATGTGCTTTGTGGAAATATAACTGCAATTCCTTGTCCTAGTGCTAGCGCTGATGCCCTAATGTGCATTGCTGTTTTTCATCATCTAGAAAGTAAAGAGCACAGGGTAAAAGCCTTATTAGAAATGAAGAGATTATTAAAGCCTAATGGCAAAATTTTATTGTCTGTATGGTCTATAAATCAACCGCCAAAAACACGACGATGTTTTAATAATTATGGAAATAATATTGTATTATGGAATAAATTTGGAAAGATTTATGAGCGGTTTTATTACATTTATAAGCTTGACGAATTAAAGCAACTATTTAACTTATGCGGATTAACCATTACAAATTATGACTATGATTGTGGTAATGAAATATTTACGCTAGTTAAAAGTTAGCACTCTAAGCTTTTATATGTTTCCATTTTTTCTTTTTTCTTTAAATTGTTTTTATTTATCTTTTTTATCTTTTAAAAAAATGTTTATTTACTTACAAAAGCCATATGAATAAATAATGACTGCGACAATTCCTAATATAAAACCTAAATGAAATTTAAACTGCATTTTTTTATAAATGTTTAGCCAACCTTGTATTTGTGTTTTGTCATTTAAATGTAGCAACATATAGTCGGTTTTAGGATATAATATATAAAATAAGTAGTTAGTAACAAAAGTAATACTAGCAATCATACAAATTTTAGGTAGTGTAGATGATTTGCTGTTTTTTGAAAACAGTAATTTGTTTCCAAAATACACAGCTATAAACGATAGCACAATTCCTAAAAGAAAACCGCCATAATATATTTTCTTGCGTTCATCTATTAACTTTTCATATAATACTTGTTGCTCTTGTGTTAATGTATTTTTAAATTCTTGTTTATGATTGTCATTAGAGCATGAAAACATAGTATAAATATTGGCAATTAGAAAAACCGAGGCAAACATACAAGACCCATAACACACCATTTATATTAATATAATATTAACTTGTTAAAATATTAACTTGTTAAAATATTATTATATATATTATTATATTAACTTGTTAAAATATTAACTTGTTAAAATATTAACTTGTTAAAATATTATATATTTTTTGATATATAATATATAATATATGGATTTAAATATTGAAAATTATAGCATTGAGGAAATATTAAACATATTGCATATTGATGTTAAATCTCTCGAAAATGCTGATTTAAATCAGGAAATTTTATATACTAAATTGCAAACTAAAATAGCTAAGTTGCGAAACAGCGATAATAGCGAAATAAGCGAAAACAAGGCACATCTTGTGGATTTTTTTTATCAATGCTTCATTAAAGTCAATAAATTGCTAGAAGAAAAACAGAAAAATATTCTCATTGTTCAAGACGACCATAATATAATTAAGCACACTGAATCTAAAAAAGTGGAATCTTATCCAGTAAATGTTAAAAGTGGATTAATAAACCCTTTAACGATTAAAACACTTAAAAAGGTTTTAAATATTGACACGCGTTTTAGAGACAATTATGAAAACTCTAGTTCAACCGATTTTGTAATAAATCTCCCGACTGCTTTTAAGAAAGTTCTCTCACTCCAAGTAATAAGTTATCAACTTCCGTATACTATTTATTGTATATCGAAAAAAATGGGGTCGCATTCATTTTATGTAGACTCTAGCTTAATAGAAATAAATGATGGTGCTTATGATGAAAACTCATTGGTTAGAGAAATAAATAGTAAATTGCCTAGCGACATTTCTCTCGTTTATAATTCGCTAAGTGCCAAGTTTTCCTTTACAAGTCTTAATAACAAAGTGTTTAGTTTAAAATTCGATTATATTGAAAATGCGTCTATGAATTATAATATAGCAACAAATATTGATAAAAATCAATTGACATTAGGCTGGATAATGGGATTTAGAAATAATAGAATAATTAAAAATGGAAAACAAATTACTATAAAATATGAAGGTTCTAAAAGTTATGAGTCAGAATATTGTTATGATGGTGGTCTTACTAAAAAATATTATTTGTTATCAGTAAATGATTATCAAAACAATCATAATAATGTTTTTGTATCGGCGTTTAAATATCAAACCTTAACAGATAATAATATATTATGTAAAATGGCGAATTCTAAGGAATATGGAGCAAAACCTCTATTATATCCAAAAAGAATATATTTTGGTCCAACAAATATTAATAAACTGCATATAAAAATTTATGATGAATATGGTAGAATATTAGATGTAAATAATGGCGATTTAACTATTGAATTAGAATGTGAAGTTTTATACGATTTATAATATTTATAATATTTATAATATTTATAATATTTGTAACTTTTTGTGTTATAACTTTACTTGGTAACTAGCTTAGTTGCTTGTATGACTAGTTCTAAGTCAAATGTAAATTCTTCTTGTATAGATTGAACTAATAGTCCATAATTATCGATGATTTTAATATTGAAACTAGACAAATTTATTGGACCGCTATATTGCCTAACATTATTTTTATTGTCATTGTTGTCTAGGGTTTCATATATATAATTGTTTGTGTCTATTGTCTTTTTATGTGTATTTATTTTGGCTAATATTTTATCACTTGAGAGATTATTGTTTAAAAATAGCTGATGTGTTTCAACAATTGCGTTTTGATTTTCATCAAAGCAAAAATAGATTGGAGTGCTTAATGTATTATATGTTTTAGGACCTGTTATACTATTTACTGTATTATAAATAGTATTATTGAAACCTAATATAGTAGCTAGTGAATAGGGTGGAATATAATTTGTTAAAAAATCTATTTCATAATAGTTAAATTTATTATTAATGTTGTTAATATAATTTTTGCTTAAATCAAAGGTGCATATTTGAGAATTTTTATTGATTGAAAAAGTTAGTGAATTAATAAAGAGTGTGTTGCTAGAATCTATTGATCCTCCTGAAATAGTAATGCTAGTATTTTTAAATTTATTATTTAAAAAATTCTCCATTTCTGTAGGGTCATCATAATATCCGTTATCTATTACTATTGAATATGAAAAATCAACTTTTTTTGTGCTATCATATTTTTTAACTATAAAGCTATTATTTGATTTTGTGCTGTGGATTAAAAAAGGTTTTCTAATATTTAATGAAGTTAATTTGCATTGAATTACATTATTTATTGTATTATTTAACATAATTTTACAATCTGTTGGTAATGCATTGGCAATAAATTTATTAATTCTATAAGTTGTATTGAAGTATAAATTTTTATATATGTGATAAGTTTCTATTACTTCGCTATTAATTGTTGGATTTAAATTTGGATTTAAATTTGGATTTGAATTTGAATTTGAATTTGAATTAGAATTTGAATTTGAATTAGAATTTAAATTTGAATTTGAATTAGAATTTGAATTAGAATTTGAATTTGAATAGTTTACATATGTTTCTATTACATTAACATCATAATCGTCTTCGTCGTCTTCGTCGTCTTCGTCGTCTTCTTGTTCTTGTTGTTCTTCTTGTGTAATACTATTATTAGTAAAGTGTTCTTTAATAACTGGCTCAATATTAGCATTAGCATTAGAGTGTAAATAATCATCTAAATTAGCGTCTGCAACTGTTAAATAGTTTAATAATTTATTTTGTGCTTGTAAAAAAAAAGCTTTAATAGGTTCATTGTTTTTAAAAACACTATTATTTAAATCGTGAACTTTTACTAGTATATGTTCTCGTGATAACTCATCTAATTCGAGTAAATTATATAGTTCATTAATAGTATAATCTTCAATAGATGTATTAAAATCTTCATATGAATTGCTAGATGACATTATTTATTTATTTATAAATAAACTATATTAGTTTAATTAACTATTTTTATATTTTTAATAGTTACAAATCTATTTTTATACATAGTTATTAAAAATTTGACAAAATCAAATTCTTCATTATTTACTACTTTTTTGGGTAATTTTTGAATACCCTGTCCTCGTTTGCAGTGATATGCTGATTTAAATAAATAGTCTTCTAGCAATGTTATTACTTCATTTTCGTAACTAGTAAAATTTTTTCTATCAATTCTATAATTTGATTTGTATATAAACCGATTATAGTTATTGTCTGCATAAATTTTATAGTATTTTCTATTTTCTCTTGCAAGATTATTTTTAATAATACCTATTCCTTCTATAGTATTATTAGTATTGTTCATTTCTAATACTAATAATTGAGAGTCGGGGTCTAGCGACCCACTAATTTTTACAGGTGTTCCGTAAATACACCCTATTGAGTTATTATTTTTTATAATCCAAGCTCTATTTTCATTAAATGTTGAGACGTTAAATCGTGTTACACATATTTCCATTTCCATTATTTGATTTATTTATTTATAAGACACTATAGATAAATAAATAAAATATGCATAAATTTATCAATTTTTGTTTTTTTTGTTATTTGTTGCTTTCTTTAAGTTCTTAAGGCTCTTGTTGTTGTTTCAAATAATAGCATGCTATAGTAATATTAGTTTCTGACGCTTCAATATTTTTTTTAATAATGTTAATTTTTTCATCATCAGAATAATCTTGTATTAAATCATTGTTTATTGAATATAAAAATTTATAGTTATTTATAGTTTCATAAAGTTCGCAATAACCTTCAATATTTTTTGGATTAGTGCTATTTATTATTATATAACCATCGACCAATGATATATTTAAATTTAAACTATTATTAACTAATGGGATTGTAAATTGCTGCATATTTTTTTCTTGAATTGATATTATTTCAGTAGTTATTTTTATAATATTTAGCTCACGCTCTTGAAAAAGGTCTAATAATATATTTTCAATCATTGCTGAATTATATTCTTCACCACATAGCGTTTTCATATGTTCTCTTATTTTTGCTTTAATGCTTTTTGAATTATTGGAATAATATTCTTCCATAATACTTACTAATGTAGAACGTTGTAGCGTTAATAATTTGTGTGATTGTAAATAGTTTTTATATTCATCTTCTATAATAGTAAACACATAAGATTTTATACTTTCTAAAATATTTAATTTTGACATTACTTATATTAATTATATTATAACGTATTAAATATTTAATACATTATTTAATTCATTATATTAAATTTTATATATTAAATTTAATATATTAAATTTAATATATAAAATTTAAAAGTAAATATATATAAATTCTTAAATATATAAAAATGAATGCGCTATTTAAAGTATATAATAAATTATGTGTGCTATTTTGTAAGATTAAGTATATAATTTATTTTAATATATTTTTAAATGTATTGCTTATAAATTATTTGTATTATAAAGTTTGGAATGTTTTAAATAATAACCTAGCATTAGCATTAAATTATACTATTAAACTAAATGGATGTGTTATAATCAAATTGATACAGTGGCTTAACACTAATTTAGAATTATTGCTCATTAATTCGCATAATTATGATTTTTTATCTAAATTGTTTTCACGCTATTATGAAGATTGCCCTATTCATCAATTAAAATATACTAAAGACTTGTTTTTAAAGGAGTTTGGTGTTGAATTTGATGATTATTTTGAACTAGATACTAGTTTTTCAATAAAGTCCGGTTCAGTTGCGCAAGTATATAAAGGTTTGATTAAAGCTAATGCTAATACAAATACAGATGCTAATGCTAATCCTAATGCTGCTACTGTTGCTATTAAAGTTGTTCATCCTGAAATAGAGTATCAATTAATATGTCCAGTATATTTTGTAAAATTATATACATACTTGGTGACAAACTTTAAATGCCTTTATAAATATGATATTATTCTAGATTTAAATGCATTTTTTAGTAATTTAAAAAAGCAAATAAATATGGAAAACGAGTATAAAAATAATGAGTATTTTTATAATACTTATTGCAATAATAATATTATACTTATTCCAAAACCTTTAATGAAAAGTAAAAATTTTTTAGTAATGGAATTTGTTGAAGGCGAACAATTTGAAAAATTAGACGTTAGCGATTATAAAAAACAAATTATTATTTCATTTATGAGTATATTTATGAAAAATACTTTTATATATGGTAAATATGTCCATTGTGATTTACATCAAGCAAATTGGAAGATTTATAAAGAAATAAATAAAAATAATGATGAAACAAATTTTAATGATGAAACAGATTTTAATTATAAAATTATTATTTATGATTTTGGTTATGTAGTAGAAAATACAATAAATGATACTTTGAAAAATATATGTTATTGTTTAGATACTAATAATATACAGGGATTAGGAAATTTATTATTTGATAATATAAAAAATATAAACAATGACACTAGCAATATTAGCTTTAAGGAAGATTTTATAGCAAGATATAAAAAGCATAATGTAATGGCTTATCCGTATTCAGATAGTTTAATAGCAACAGCTATTAATTTTTGCTATATTAATGGATATAAATTAAATAATGATTTATTGGATTTTTTTGTTTCTGTAATATTGCTTAATAAGCATTTTAATAAATATTTATTTTTAAATTATGATGAAACTAGCTATGATGATGATGTGTATTGCAAATATGTTTATGATACAAATATGTTTTATATGAGTATATGTGAAAAATATGATGTATTTTCCGGTATAAAAGAATTTATATATGCTACCTATATAAATAATCCATATTTCTCAAAAAGAATAAAATATACAAACACATATTTTAATAGTTTAAAAAACACTAGTGTTACTAGTTCTCTAAATCATAATGCTATTGACATTTAAGGTCATTGACATTTAAGGTCATTAACATTTAAGGTCATTGACATTTAAAGCAAGCAGTATATAATATTATATTAGGTTGTTTGTTTAAATCTAATATATTATTAGAATTATTAGAATTATTAGAATTATTAGATTTCCATATTATCCATCCAGACCCATTACAATAATAACACCCATTACAATTATGGGTTTTAATGCGATTAATAGTATGTTTTAAACTTTCTTCATATACATATTTTTTTGCACTATGCATATTTCTCACTTTACATAGAGTGGCTAATTTGTTATATAGCATATTATATAGCATAT